>OOCQ01001655.1_pt1 | contig 12560 bp, 10 predicted proteins | sample 1671121 | NCBI WGS metagenome assembly OOCQ01 (sample SAMN06348124, study PRJEB24527) | human gut metagenome | biome: human gut; feature: ankylosing spondylitis patient; material: feces | host: Homo sapiens | place: China | collected 2015-10 | reverse complement strand
TTGACATCAGCCCCGCCAACCTGAAGATCTCCGACCGTGCAACCATCACCATGCCTTATCATGTGGCAGAGGACGGCCTGGAAGAGGCCCGTCTGGCCAAGACCGGCGCACAGTTCGGCTCCACCAAGCGCGGCATCGCCTACGCTTACGGCGACAAGTACATGAAAAAGACCCTGCGCATGGGCGACCTGCTGCACCTGGACGACGCTGTGAAGAAGCGCCTGATCACCATGGTGGACGCCAAGAACCTGGTGATGGAGGGCAGCTACAACGCCGACCCCATCAGCGTGGACGAGATGTGGGCATGGCTGGAGAAGTATGCCGCCATCTTCAAGGATTACATCTGCGATGTGGGCCAGTACCTGGCCGATGCAGACGCCGCCGGCAAGAAGGTGCTGTTTGAGGCACAGCTGGGCGCTCTACGCGACATCGACTTCGGCATCTACCCCTACACCACTTCTTCCAACGTCATCGGTGCTTATGCTCCCATCGGCGCAGGCATCCCGGGCCACAAGCTGCACAACTCCATCGGCGTCATGAAGGCTTACTCCTCCTGCGTGGGTGACGGCCCCTTTACCGCGGAGCTGGCCATGACCGAGGAAGAGAAGCACGCTCTGCGTGAGGCAGGCCACGAGTATGGCGCTGCCACCGGCCGTCCCCGCCGCGTGGGCCCCATCGACCTGGTGGCAAGCCGCTACGGCGTGTTCTGCCAGGGCTGCGACGAGGTCGCCCTGACCCTGCTGGATGTGCTGGACTACATGGACAAGATCCCCATGGTCACTGCTTACAAGCTGAGCGACGGCACCACTACCACCCGCTTCCCCATGGGCGAGGCACTGGACACCGCACAGCCCGTGGTGGAGTACCTGCCCGGCTGGCACTGCGACATCACCGCAGCCCGCAAGTGGGAGGACCTGCCCAAGGAGGCGCAGGCTTACGTTGAGTACCTGGAAAAGGCCGTGGGCTGCAAGATCACCTACATCTCCGTGGGTGCCGAGCGTGAGGCTTACGTCCACCACGTCTGATCCCGGACACCCTGCGCGAATCCAACACAGAAAAGGAAGCGTCACAGATGTTTGATATCATTACCGACAGCGCCTGCGACCTGACGCTGGACACTGCAAAGCAGCTGGGCGTGGAGGTCGTGCCCTTCTACGTTTCGCTGGATGGCGAACACTACCGCAAAGAGGGCAAGGAGATCGCCGTGCGGGACTTCTACCAGTTCATGGTGGACAACCCGGCGGCATACCCCAAGACCAGCCTTGCCTCCATCGAGGACTATGAAACGGCCTTCCGGGCCCATGCCGCGGCAGGCCGGGATGTGCTGTGTCTGGTGTTCACCGGCAAGATGAGCGGCTGCGTGGGCAGCGCCCGCAATGCCCGGGAACTGGTGCTGGAGGACTACCCCGATGCCCGCATTGAGGTGATGGACAGCACGGCGGCCACGGTCACCGAAGCCGTCATGGTGGAAAATGCTGTGGCCATGCGGGATGCCGGCTGCTCACTGGATGAGACGGTGACCTGGCTGGAAGCCGAAAAGGTGACCAACCAGATCTTCTTCACAGTGGGCAATCTGGACTACCTGATCAAGGGTGGACGCATCGGCAAGGTGACCGGACGGGCCGCCAACATGCTGGGCATCAAGCCCATGATCCTGTTCAAGGATGGCGAGATCTTTTCCGGCGGCGTGGCCCGCGGCCGGCAGAAGAGCTTTGAAAAGGCGCTGGAGCAGCTGATGAACTATCTGGCTGCCCACGGCGGCACGCCTGACGACTACCGCATCACGGTGGGCTATGGCTATGACGCCGACGAGGGCAAGCGCCTGTGGATGCAGACCCGTGCCGCCCTGCGTGCCAAGTACCCCGGTGCACAGTGTGAGGTGGGCCTGCTGCAGATCGGCTGCACCATTGCGGTGCACACCGGCCCCTATGCGCTGGGCATGGGTGTGATGCGCCGCTGGAAAAAGCAGGGCTGACAACGGCCCTGCCGCTTCCGGAACCCCATAAGAAGGAGAGATACCATGCAGATTTTCAACACCCTGACCCGTCAGAAGGAAGAATTTGTGCCGCAGGTGCCGGGCGAGTACCGCATCTACGTCTGCGGCCCGACGGTTTACAACTACATCCACATCGGCAACGCCCGCCCGCTGATCGTGTTCGATACCCTGCGCCGTTATCTGGAGTACCGCGGCAACAAGGTGATCTACGTTTCCAACATCACCGACATTGACGACAAGCTCATCAAGAAAGGGCAGGAAGAGGGCACCTCCATGAAGGAGGTCGCCCAGCGCTTCGAGGCCGAGTACCTCAAGGACGCCGCCGGTCTCAACTGCAAAAAGCCCACCGTCCAGCCCCGCGCCACCGAGCACATCCAGCAGATTTTGGACATCGTGAAGGACCTCATCGAGAGCGGCCATGCCTACGTCGCCAAGAACGGCGACGTCTACTTCCGGGTCAAGAGCGACCCCGAGTACGGCAAGCTGAGCCACCTCAAGTTGGACGACCTCGAGAGCGGCAACCGCGAGCTGCGCAGCCAGATGGAAGACGACCTGAAGGAAGACCCCGCCGACTTTGCGGTCTGGAAGGCTGCAAAGCCCGGCGAGCCTGCATGGGAAAGCCCTTACGGCATGGGCCGCCCGGGCTGGCACATCGAGTGCAGCGCCATGAGCCGCACCCATCTGGGCAAGACCATCGACCTCCACTGCGGCGGTCAGGACCTCATCTTCCCCCACCACGAGAATGAGATCGCCCAGAGCGAGTGCGCCAACGGCTGCACCTTCGCCCGCTACTGGATGCACAACGGCTTCATCAACGTGGACAATCAGAAGATGTCCAAGAGCCTGCACAACTTCTTCACCGTCCGTGATGTGGCGGATCTCTACGGCTACGAGCCGATCCGCTACTTCATGCTGACCGCCGGCTACCGGATGCCGCTGAACTACACGGTGGACCTCATCGAGAGCTGCAAGAACAGCCTCGAGCGCCTCTATACCTGCCGCGAGAACCTCGACTTTGCCCTCAGCAAGGCCGAGTTTGGCACCGACGAGAGCCTGAAGGAGAAGGCCGAGGAGGCCAAGCGCAAGTTCTGCACCGCGATGGACGACGACCTGAACACCCCCGATGCGCTGGCCGCAGTCTTCGACCTCGTGAAGGACATCAACACCCTGTCCGCCGCTTCCAGCAAGGCCGCTCTTGAGGCCGGTGCCGCCGCCTTCGACGAGATCACCGGCGTGCTGGGCCTGATGTACAACCGGAAGAAGGACGAGGTGCCCGCCGAAGTGACGGAGCTGGTGGAGAAGCGTGCCGCCGCCAAGAAGGCGAAGGACTGGGCCTCCGCCGACGCCATCCGCGCCCAGCTGACCGAGATGGGCTGGGCCGTCAAGGATACCGCTCAGGGACCCCAGCTGAGCAAGCTGTAAGAGAAGGACCAAATGCAGGGCAGGCCTGCGCTTTTGCCAGAAGCTGGTGGCTTTGGGCGGCGCGGGCCTGCCCTGCTTTTTTATGGAAAAAAAGCGGGGGGAGGGATGTCGTGATATTGCTGATTTTATCGAAAAATGTTTACAGGCCCCGCCGGGTGGTGGTATGATAAAGGTATCTTTGGGGAAGAAATACCGCTGCATGATGGAGAGAACGAAGATGATGAAACGGAACTGGATGCACCGACTGGGAGCATTCGCGGCAGCTGCGGCGCTGGTGCTCAGCCTCGCAGGCTGCAGGGCTTCGCAGAGCGCCGGACCGGTGGACGCCGAGCCGGTGCAGCTGACCGTCTGGACATACTACAACGGCGACCAGCTGGAAAGCTTCAACAAGCTGGTTGAAGATTTCAATGCGACCGTCGGCAAGGAACAGAACATCACCGTGGAGAACTGCAGTCAGGGCGATGTCAATGACCTTGAGGCAGAGGTGATGGCCGCAGCACAGGGCAAGGTGGGCGCAGAGGAGATGCCAGACATCTTCATGGCCTATGCGGACACCGCCTATGCGATGGACCAGATGGGCGAGCTGGTGGACCTTGCGCCCTACTTTACCGACGAGGAGCGGGCGGCCTATATCGGGAGCTACCTGACCGAGGGCGACTTCGACGACGAAGGCAGCATCAAAATATTCCCGGTGGCAAAGTCCGTGGAGCTTCTGTTCCTGAACGACACCGACTGGCAGGCCTTTGCCGATGCCACCGGTGCAGAGTACGCCGACCTTGAGACCATCGAGGGTCTGGTCAGGACTGCCGAAGCCTATTACAACTGGACGGACGCCCAGACCGAAACGCCCGACGACGGCAAGGCCCTGTTTGGCCGCGACGCGATGGCAAACTATATGCTCATCGGCGCAAAGGAGCTGGGAGACACCCTCTTCGACGTCAAGGGCGGAAAGATGACCGTGGGGTTGACTGAGGCCACCGCCCGCAAGCTGTGGGACAACTACTATCTGCCCTACGTCAGGGGCTGGTTCTCCGCCAGCGGCCGCTTCCGCAGCGACGATGTTAAGATCGGCAACATTCTGGCCTACGTCGGCTCCAGCGCCAGCGCCACCTATTTCCCGTCCCGGGTGATGCAGAGCGACACCGAGAGCCACAGCATCGCCCTGAAAGTCCTGCCCGCACCCCACTTTGCCGACGGTGAGAAGGTCACTGTCCAGCAGGGGGCCGGGATGGCTGTGGCAAAGACCACCGATGCCGAGGCTGCGGCCAGCGTGGTCTTCCTCAAATGGCTGACCCAGCCGGAGAATAATATTGCTTTTGCGGTAGGCTCCGGCTATCTGCCCGTGACCCGCGCCGCCAACGATATGGACGCCATCCGCAGCAGCGGCCTCATCCTGACCGGAAACATGGAGAACATCCTGACGCAGGCCGTCGATACCGTGAACAGCTGCGAGATGTACACGCCCCGCGCCTTTGAGGGCGGCACCAAGGCCCGCAGCACCCTGACTTACAGTATGAGAGACCTTGCGGAAGCCGACCGTGCCACCGTCGTCGCGCGCATCGCCGCAGGCGAGAGCGCAGCCGACGCCGAGGCGGAGTTTTTGACCGATGAGTATTTCGAGGCATGGTATCAGAGCCTCTGCGATGCCCTGAGCCAGTACGAGGGCTGAGACGGCACAAAGACGAGCGGAAGAAGGGAGAGACCATGAAGCTTCTGATGCGAGATGAAGCAAAAGGAAAAGAACACACCATCTTTGTCACCATCTTTGTGGCGCTGATGATCATGCTGATCATCATGGTCATGCTGATGGCTTCGGCCATCGCGGCCAGCGGCGTCACCCTCCAGCTGGATGAGAACGCGGTGGACATCCTCGACAAGCAGGTGGAGAACCGTGCCCGGTACATTGAGCTACAGCTTCAGCAGGCACAGGACCTGATGGAGCTTTCAAGCTTTATCAACGGTACGGCCCGGCAGATGCTGGACGAGGGGACGATCTCCCTCGATACGCTGGATTCTACCGGCGGCGAGAGCCTGCCCCTGCTGCAGGCGGCCGCTCCGAGGCTGCTCGAGTCGCTCCGCACCAAGCGGGTCAGCGGCGTCTTCCTCATCCTGAACACCCACGACTTTACCGACCGCACCTCCGGCGACCGGCTGCCCTGCGTCTATCTGCGGGACCTCGACCCGGAAGCCACCCCCTCGGCGGACAACTCCGACGTGATGTTCGAGCGCGCTCCGGCAGAGCTGGTGCAGGCCTTCGGCATCACCACGGACAAGGCGTGGACTCCTGTGCAGCAGTATCTGGATGGGGAAGAGGATGTCTTTTATGTCCGGCCCTTCCAAGCTGCCTATGAGAGCAGGGAGCGGACCCGAGCGGCGGATTATGGCCGCTGGACGACCCTGCCCTATACGCTGCGGGGCGATGACCGGGAGGCCATCGCCTACGCGCAGCCCCTGATCTTGGACGACGGCACGGTGTACGGCATTCTGGGCATCGAGATGCTGGAAAGCTATATGGACACCAAGCTCCCGTGGGACGAATTGCAGAACGACCACCACGGAAGCTATCTGCTGGCCTCCACGACCTCCGACCTGCAGGGCGAGGTGCTGCAGATCTATGTCACCGCCAATACCGGCGAGCAGACCACCGCACTACGGAAGGAGGGATGGGAGCTGACCCTCCACCGCGCCAAGGGCTACTGGTATTATCGGAGCGGCGGTGCCGATCAGGTCGCCAGCATCCGCCAGATCAGCCTCTACGACCGCAACGCCCCCTTCTCAGGCGAGCGGTGGCTGCTTATCGGCGTGGTGGGAAAGAACGACCTCTTCCGCTTCTCCCGGTCGGTGATGAATCTCGTGAGCTTTGCCATCCTGCTGACGCTGGGCGTTGGTCTGGGCTGCGCATTCTTCGTCAGCATCAGGCTGGCCCAGCCGCTCGCCCAGCTCTCAAAGGAGCTGGCAGATGCACAGGAATGGCATCAGACGATCCCGGAGTTCTCCCGCACTGGCATCCGGGAGCTGGACAGGCTGGCTGACGCCATCGTGACCCTGAGCACCGACAACTACAAAGCAGCCGTAGCCGAGCGCAACCGCATCGAGCGTGAGCGCGATTACGACGTCCTCACCGGGCTGTACAGCCGTCAGGCCTTTTTCCGGGTCTGCGGCGAACTGTTCGAGAAGCCCAGAATGATGCGCTGTGCGGCCCTGATGATGACGGACCTCGACAACCTCAAGACCATCAACGATACCTACGGCCACGACTGGGGCGACATCTATCTGCGCCAGACGGCCCACAGCCTGCAGCAGGGCGTGCCCAGCGGCACCGTGGTGGCGCGGCTCTCCGGCGATGAGTTCCTGCTGCTGTTCTACGGCTATGAGACGAAGGAGGCCGTGCGGAAGGACATCCGGAAGCTGGAAGAGGGCTTTGCCCGGAGCAGCGCCACCCTGCCGGACGGCAAGAAGCTGTGCATCCGGATGTCCGGCGGCATAGCATGGTATCCCGACGATGCAGCCGATCTCGAAACCCTCAAGCGATACGCCGATTTTGCGATGTATGAGGTCAAGCACTCCACCAAGGGCGAAGTCCGGGAGTTCAACATGGAGCACTACCGCGATGGCATCTACGCGATGAAGCAGCGCAGCGACTTCGAGGTTCTTGTCCGGGAGCGGCAGGTGGACTACTACTTCCAGCCCATCTTCTCGGCCCGGGACGGCCATGTGGCAGCTTACGAGGCCCTGATGCGGCCCCGGCTGCCCGCCCTTAGTTCGCCCCAGAGGGTGATGGAGCTGGCCAGCGAGATGGGGCGGCTGTATGACATCGAGAAGCTGACCCTGTTCCGCGCCTGCGAGTGCTATGAGGCGCTGGAAGCGGCGGGCAAGGTGGAGCCGGATGCCCGAGTCTTCGTCAACAGCATCGCCAGCGTCAGCCTGAACGATGAGGACTGGGCACACTTCCGTGCGGCCCACAAAGCCATCCTCCCCAAGCTGGTGGTGGAGATCACCGAAGAGGAGGAGATGAACGAACAGGCGCTGGAGCAGAAGCGGAACGCCCCCGGTGCGCCCGCCGTCTTTGCGCTGGACGACTACGGCAGCGGCTACAGCAATGGCAACAGCCTGTTGACCATCGCACCCCGCTATGTCAAGGTGGACATCGCCATCATCCGGGGCATTGACGCCGACCCCGACAAGCAGCAGTTCCTCAAGGCCCTCATCGAATACGCCCGCCCCCGCGGCGTTCAGGTGCTGGCCGAGGGCGTGGAGACGATGAACGACCTGCGCAGGGTGTTGGAGATGGGCGTGGATCTGCTGCAGGGCTACTGTCTGGCCCGCCCGGCCGCAGAACCTCTGTCCATCTGCGAAAAGGCGGCCAGAGTCATCGAAGAAACGGCCCGCCAGCGGGATGCATGATACAAAAAAACAAGTCCTCTGCACCACAGCACAGAGGACTTGTTTTTTTGCGGCTTACTGGATAAAGCTGACAAAGAAGGGGCAGAGCACAGCGGTGAGGACGCCGGCCACCGCGATGGACAGGCCGCTCATCGCGCCCTCGACCTCGCCCATCTGAAGGGCCTTGCTGGTGCCCACGGCATGGGCCGAGGTGCCGATGCCGATGCCCTTGGCGATGGGGTCGGTGATGTGGAAGGCTTTGCAGACCACCTCGGACAGCAGATTGCCCGCGATGCCGGTGAGGATGACGACGGCACCGGTCAGGGCTGCGATGCCGCCCAGCTCGGCGGCGACATCCATGCTGATGGCCGTCGTGACCGACTTGGGCAGGAGGGTGGCGTACTGCTCCCGGGTGAGGCCCATGGCCAGCGCCAGCGCCAACACGCTGCCAAGGCTGACCAGCGTGCCCACCGAGATGCCCGCGATGATGGCGGCGGCATTCTCCTTCAGCAGGTCCCACTTTTCATACAGCGGGATGGCGAGGCTGATGGTGGCCGGAAGCAGCAGATAATTCACCGGCGCGGCGCTGGCCTTGTAATCGGCGTAGGAGATGTTCAGCAGGCTCAGAAAGAGGATGACGAAGATGCTGCCCAGCAGCAGCGGGTTGAAGATGGCCTTGCCGGTGACTTTGTTGATGAGGGTGCCCAGCGCGAAGGCGGCCAGCGTCAGCAGCACGCCCCACGCGGCAGAACCGGAGAGAAATCCGTTCAGCAGTTCAGTCATGTTCGACCTCCTTTTTTGCAGCGCGGCGGCTGGTGAGGGCCTGTGTGGTGCGGCCTGCGCTCACAAGCACGAGCACCGTCACCGGCACGATGGCGATGAGGATGGGCAGCAGCATCGCGCCCATCTCGGCCCAAAGCTCCATGACGCCCGCAGCGGCGGGCACGAACAGCAGCGGGAAGATGCCGGTGAGAAACAGTCCCACCTCCTTGACCTGCTCGAGCTTCACGATGCCGAGGCGGAGCGCCGCCAGCAGAAGCAGCAGGCCGTAGACGCTGGCCGGGACGGGGAGGGGCAGCAGGGCGTGACAGATCTCGCCCAGAAAACAGAACGCAAGGATGCGCGTGAATTGAAACAGATAGTTCGTAGGGAGGCCTCCTTTGGCTTGAAAGAAACAAGAAAATACAGAACGGAATACAAGTCAACAGTATAATCCAAAAGCCCCGGCGGTGCAACGGCAATTCTGGCCAAGATTTTGCACCCTCGGCACGGAAAACTGGCGGTTTGGATAAGGCACCCCCGCCGGCGCAAAAAATCCCGGGTCGAATGACCCGGGATCTTTGTGTGTCGGTACGGTTTGATCCGAGAAACGGCGGGACTGCCCTTTTGGGACAGCTTCTTGTTGGGGCGTGCCTGCCCCGAACCCTGCTGAGGAGGTTGCGATAAACTGGAAGTTATCTGTCCCAGTTTCTGTGCTTATCCGCAGCTGTTATTTTACGTATGACTCTGCATGGATTGCCAACAGCCACGCTGTTGGAAGGAATATCATGAACCACGATACTGCCTCCGCCGATGACTACATTATCACCAACTGAAACCCCCGGCATAACCTGTACCCCTGCGCCAAACCAGACATTATTTCCAACAGAAATTGGATATGCATATTCCAATCCTTGATTTCTTCTTTCAAAATCAATCGGATGTCCTGATGTGTGAAAACCGCAGCCGGGAGCTATAAATACATTATTTCCAAATGTTACTTTTCCAGCATCAAGGATCACTAACCCATGATTGGAATAAAAATTTTCTCCTACTTCGATTCTGCGCCCATAATCACACCAAAAATCGGGTTCTATATGAATATTATCCCCTGTTTTACCCAGTATCTTTTTTATCATGTCCCTTCTTCCCTCTAAATCTTTAATGGGAAGGTGATTATAGGCTTGGCATAACGATTTACATTCTAATCTTTCGGCCGCTAATTCTTTATCATAATTTGCGTCATAAAGCATCTGATGCTCCATTTTTTCTTTTTCTGTCATCTTTGTGCTCCTTTACAAATTCCGATCTGCTGGGCCGAGTATATCATATCACAACCTGAAAGACCAGACACAACAAAAAAGCCTCCAACCGAAGTTGGAGACTCACGTTTGGTGGAGCATTCTCCACAGTAATCGAACCTTCAAATCGTTTGCAGCACAGCGATACAGAGTTCCAGTGCTTTCCGTAAAGAGTTCTTTCCCCAATCACGTTCATCGTGTTTCAGAACGTTTGCAAGGGAATCTGCCGTATAGAGGATCTGCCCGAAAGAAGCACCTCGCTTCCGGGCGCAAGCGGCCAATGCGGCACACTCCATCTCAACGGTTGTACATCCTTCCGCTCTGCGATACCGCACCATATCCTGTGTTTCCCGGAAGAACCCGTCCGTTGTCCATGTAACACACTCCCGGAACGGAATTTTTTGCGTAAGAAGCGTCTGCTCGATGGCATCCCGGATCGGTTTGTCAAGTTCAATATAACGGGATGCCGGGAGATAATGATAAGAGGTTCCCTCGTCCCGTAATGCTTTTACTGGAATGAGAAATTCGTTTTCGGCCAGATCGGTCAGGACACCACAGGAACCAGTTGAAATGATTTTCTTACAACCGCAGGAGATGAGGAAGTCCATCAGTTGTGCTGCCGCAGGTGCGCCCAACGGGGCAGCGCAAAGACAAAATTCCATGTCATCCTGCTTTACGATGTAAACGGGATAGTTCCGGGTTATGGTTTCAAAAGTTTCTGCAACAGTGGCGGTTGCTTCAAAAGCGTAATCATCAACGGCTTCTCCAAGAAAGGCATAGACACATTTTTCGGGAAGTTTCAGCTGTTCCGCACCATGATTTGGCTTTATGACTTCTTCCGAGTTGGAATCGTACTCTAAAATAGGCAGTTCGTGTTTTTGAATCATCTTAGCTCTTTCGATCCTTTCGGGAAAACGTAGAGGGCAAGAACCGTCCCGTGGTCACAAATTATCCATTCTTGAAAATTCTTGTCCCTTTGGAACAGCTTCTTGTTGGGGTGTGGGAAGCCCCAAACTCTGCTGGGAACGAGTACGGCAAACGGGAAGTTGTTTATTTCTTCTTTTTCGGTTTTGGAGCTGGCAGTTCGTCATACATAGCACCAAACAAACCTGTCAAAAATTCCTTATTATCAACTTCATCTACCAACAACATCTCTTTTGCTCCTTCATAGGGTAATTCATACGGAGCTGTCGGCATATAACTAATTGCTGATTTTACTGGTTTAACAAGTAATCTATCATCATAGATACCGCCTACAATCTTGCCACGATAATAAATAATAAATTCTCCCATCATAGCTCGATAAGTAATGTCTTCTAACTCAGATAGCTGCTCTAAAATAAACTCTAAGTATTCCTTACTTGATGCCATATTTTTACCTCAACTTATAATTTACTTAATAATATGTGCTGTAATAATTGTATAACTATATGAATTAATAGTGATTTTGACATTTTCAATTTCGCAATACCAATTTTTACCTTGTTTGTATATATGGCAATTTTCATCCAACACCTTATTTTTGCAATACTCAACAACATTTACTATATCTATTTTTAGATTTCTTTTAATTCTATCAACTCCCAGTTCGGTTGTATGAATTTTGTTAATGTTTTCGAGTAATATTTTTTTATCTGCCATTCTTCTTTTCCTCAAATTCCGATTTGTTGAGCCGAGTATACCATACCGCAAACCGAAAGGCCACCCCTATACCAAGTAAACAGTAAAAGGCAGGACACACCGCCATGGTGATACCCTGCCTTTACTCGTTCTTGCTTACCGTTCTGCGTACTCTCGCCGCAGGACTTCCCGTAAACAAAAAACGTACCCGAACCCTTTCTCGTAAAGAATCGGGTTCGAGTACGAACTGTATGGTGGACGGTACAGGACTCGAACCTGTGACCTCCTGCACGTCAAGCAGATGCTCTACCAGCTGAGCTAACCGTCCATATTCTATTTTGCTGTAGTCAGCTCAATTATGATAGCATAGGATGGAATAAAAATCAAGCCTTTTTTGCAAAAATCTTCAAAAAATCTTTCCGCCGCAGGCTGGGGGAGTGAAAAGGTTATCGTTGCCCCTTTTTTATAGCTGTGCTATAATAAGATGATTACAATAGGAAAGGTATCGCAGAATGAGAGTATTGGGCATCGACCCGGGCTACGCGATCGTAGGCTGGGGCGTGGTGGACTACACGGGAAACCGCTTTGCGCCGGTGGATTTCGGCGCGGTGTGCACGGACGCCGGTGTGCCGTTCGAGCGGCGGCTGGATGAGGTGTATGCAGGCATCCGGGAGGTCATCGAGCGGACACGGCCAGAGGTACTGGCCATCGAAAAGCTGTTCTACCAGCACAACCAGACCACCGTCATCGGCGTGGCCGAGGCGCGCGGCGTCATCCTGCTGGCGGCGGCGCAGGCGGGGCTTCCCATCTACGAGTACACCCCCATGCAGGTCAAGCAGGCCGTCACCGGCTACGGTAAGGCCGTGAAAAAGCAGGTGCAGGAGATGACCCGCATCCTGCTGCACCTGCCCGCCATCCCCAAGCCCGATGATACCGCCGACGCGCTGGCGATGGCCATCACCTTCTGCCACACCAACGGCAGCCAACTCAACCGCTTCGTGCGGAGAGTGCCCGGCCCTATCTGAACCTCTCAGTCTGCTTCGCAGACAGCTCCCCTACCGAGGGGAGCCTCTGGCGAA
>OOCQ01001652.1_pt1 | contig 12610 bp, 8 predicted proteins | sample 1671121 | NCBI WGS metagenome assembly OOCQ01 (sample SAMN06348124, study PRJEB24527) | human gut metagenome | biome: human gut; feature: ankylosing spondylitis patient; material: feces | host: Homo sapiens | place: China | collected 2015-10 | reverse complement strand
ACGAAAATAGATTAACCGTTGATGTTCAATGTTCTTAATTATTTTAATCATATCACATCACGCCTTTCTTTGCAATAACGCACAAAAAAATCAATCTTTTCAGATTGATTTAATCATTGACGTCACATTGGTGCGACGATTTTATCTTTTGGAGCAGGTGAGGGGAATCGAACCCCCGTATTCAGCTTGGGAAGCTGATGTTCTGCCATTAAACTACACCTGCTTACGAGCTACGCTGAATATTTTATCATTATTTTTACAATAAATCAATAGTAATATGATACGCGGCACAGCTTAGCGGGGTAGGTCGCGCTGTCGCTTCATATTACAGCTTTTCCACGGAGAGCCTCAGCTTTTTCAAATCGTTTTCGTCGGGATGAGACAGAGCACGGTCAAAGTTTTCAATCAGCATATCGAGATTCGGCACGGGATTCGGCAGGCTTTTCATTTTGATGTAGCGCTCCCTGACCGTTTGCGGCATTTTTCCCTGACACATATACTCACCGACTGTGATGTTGCTGCCACTAATGCTCTTTTTTGTATTTGCGAGGATTTTTTTGAAGTACTCCTCGTCTCCGCCGAAGCCCGCCGTTCCGAAAAGAAAAATCCTTTTATTTTTCAGCTTTTCGAGCAAATCCAAGGTCGCCTTGTCGGCGGTTCCCTTATCCGTCCAAAAGCCTATAAATAAAATGTCGGATTGTGTATCGGCGTTTCCGCTCACTCCGAAATAATTGCAGTTTTCCTCCGGCAGCGCGTCGCGAATGGTGTCGGCGAGCAGCCTTGTGTTGCCTGTCGGGCTGCTGAAAATAATTGAATAGCTTTTATTTGTCATGATGAACCTCTTTACTTGTGCGGCATATTACATATGCGGCAAAATTATGTTATAAATTATTATATAATTACGACGGCAAACAGTCAACATCCGCAAATGCCGAAAGCTTATACAAAAAGGAAGCTTTTCTGTGATCGGCAATAAAAAGGCTTTCGTCTCACCTGAAACGAAAGCCTTAATTTTATGTGTTTATGCTTGACGTTACGGCTTTGAGCCGCGCTTCAACAGCCTTTTCAGTCCTTGAGCTCGTCAACATACTCGGTATGCTCACGCAGATACTTTTTGTCCTCGGGCTTAAGGTCAAGGCCTATGGTTCCGCCCGGATTCATAAGGTAATCGGGGTCAAAATAGTTTTTAAGCGTGCGGATTATGCCGTATTCCTTTTCACCGAGGTAGCCCTCAAGCCACGGAGCAAACATCTTTCCGATACCGTGGTGGTGGCTGATGGCAGCTCCGCTCTTCTGTATGGCGTCGAGAATTGTTGCGTGATAAGCACGGAACTCCTCTTCGTCTTGCATTTTAGTCATAAAGATGAAGTAGAGGTTGGCGCCCTGCGGATAGCAATGCGACATATGAGTTGTAACGATTGTGTTCGGAAGCTTATGGCAAACCTCACGAACCTCACGGTGAACACGAGCCATATTTGACCAGTTGACCGTGCACTCAAGCGTATCGATCATAAAGCCGAAATCCATGAGTGTATCGCGAAGATACGGGTCGTTGAAGCGACCCTTTTCCCAGCCCTTGCATACGTAGCCGGTCATCGGGATTCCGCCGTGCTTAACGGCAATTTTCATTATGTTATGAGCAACATTTCTTGAGAAGCCCTTTTCGCCGTCTGTAAATCCGAGGAAGAGACAGCGCTCAAAGTCCTTATAGCCCAATTTATCGAGAAGAGGCTCAAGCGGCGTTTCGTCAACGTTGTAAAGATGGAGCATTAATGAAGTCTCCTCCGGGTCTGAAAGACGGAAAACAGAGGAGAAGCCGCACTCACACTGCATCATTTCACGAGCGGCGCGCATAGCTGTCGGCCAGTCCTTGAACATATAAGAAAAGCGTTTTCTGTTTTCGGGCATCCAGCGGAAAAACTTGAGCGTGACCTCGGTAAGAACGCCGAAGGTGCCCTCGCCGCCCATCATGACCTGATTGAGATTCGGCCCTGTTGCCTCTCTCGGATAGTGACTTGTCTCGATTTTACCTATCGGCGTGGCGTATTTCTGCGAAACAACTATATCGGCTATGGTGCCGTAATAGGTGCTGTTCTGACCGGCACCGCGTGTGACGGTCCAACCGCCGACGGAGGAATATTCAAACGACTGAGGGAAGTGACCGCAGGTGTACGGACGCTTTGCGCCGAAAAGGCTCTGAGCGTTTTGAAGCGTTTCCTCAAGCTTTGGTCCGGACATACCTGCCTGAACGGTAATGGTCTGGTCGGTCTCATTGAATTTAATGACCTTGTTGAAGTTGCGGCGCATATCAAGAGAAACGCCGCCGTTAATGGGCTCAACGCCTCTTGTAACCGACGAGCCGCCGCCGTAAACATAGAGCGGTATTTTATTCTTTGTGACGTAGGCTACGATTTTCTCAATCTGCTCGCTTGTCTCCGGAAAAACAACAAGGTCGGGAAGAGAGTCAAAACGACGGTGACGCATTCTGAGTAGATCGTACATTGTCTGTCCGTAGGAAACGGCGAGACGGTCGTAGTCGCTCTGTGAGACGTTCTTTTCGCCGACTATTGCGGCAATGGCCTTTACGTGCTTTTTGTCAATCTTCGGAGCGTGCTCTTCGCCGAGCTTTACGGGGTCAAGACCCAAATCGTCATTATACTGCATAAACTCCTCGTCCTTGAGATTGCAGCGTTTTTTAACATATTTGTAAAGGCTCTCCTTCGGATATTTGAAGAAGTCTGGGTCGCCCCAGCGGAAAATTGAACGATAGCTGTTCTCAGGTGCTCTTTGAAGCATCCATTTAGGCTCAAAGCCCTTATACGGTTTTGTACTCATTATCAGTGTCCTCCTGTTTGAAAATGATGTAGGTATTTTTCTATTGGCTTTAATCTTGAGGCAAGGTGAGAATACGCCTTGCCGTAAATTTTCATATAGGTTCGGTGGTTTTCCTCGTTCGGAATAAATACGTCTTTTTTATGTACCATATGCTCTATGGCGTCCTCATAGCTGCCGTAAACGCCCTGTGAAATAAACGCGACCATGGCACAGCCGACTGCACTCGCCTCGTGAGTCTGAATACGGTGTACGGGCAAGCCGAACACATCTGCGGCAATTTGACATACGACCGGGCTGCTGGAGCCGCCTCCGCCGGCAAAAAGCTCATCTACCGTGACGCTTGAGCGTTTTTGCATTTTAACGAGCCCGTGGTACAGCTCTAAGCAGATGCCCTCTATTATGGCACGATACAAATGATAACGCGTATGGAAATCCGAAAAGCCTATAATTGCGCCGCTCGCGTTCGGGTTCGTGATGCCCGGAGTCCAAAACGGCTGTAAAATAAGTCCGCCGGAGCCGGCCTCAATATTCTTGATTTTATCGTCAAGATAACGCTCTATGCAAACGCCCTCCTCGGCGGCGTCAACCTTATCCTTCGCGGCAAACTGCTCTATAAACCACGAAATCATCCAAAATCCGCGATAGACCTCGAATTCGGGATTGAACATATCGTTCGGAACAGCCGGATAAGCCGGCATATAAGGCTGCGGTTCAAAATATTTTTTAACCGCCATCTGTAAGGTTGAGGTCGTGCCGAAGGAAATTGCCGCTCGGTTTGATTTTACAACGGACATACCGATGGTTTCACAGCCCTTGTCGGAGCCGGTTGCTATAAGCGGAAGTCCCATTGGGATGCCCGTTTTTTCGGACGCATCTTTTGTGATTTTACCTATAACCTCGCCCGACGGAACAAGCTCACAGAGCTTTTCGGACGGAACATTGCACACGCAGCGCGTGAGAGCACCGGGTTTCATCCAACGGCGGTTTTTGTAATCAAACGGTACGTGACCTATCATATTTGCCACGGAATCCTTAAGCTCGCCCGTCAAAAGATAGTTGAGGTATGACGGCAGCATAACGTATTTGTCTGTTTTGGCCCATATTTCGGGCTCGTTTTGCATAATCCAGTTGCCGGTAGAGGCTCGGTAAATCATATCTACCGATTCCCCCATTCCCACAAGCGAAAACAATGCGCGTTTTGCTGCCGGAATCTGTCCGTCCTCGTCGGCCTCACGCTCGTCGAGCCATAATATTATGTCGCGAAGCGGACGTTTGTCCTTGTCGAGGCAAAGCACCGTGTCACGTATGCAGGTAAGGCATACGGCTGTTATGCGGTCAAGCTTATCGGCATTTCTCTCGATAACCTTTTTTGACATTTCGGCTATAATGTTAAAATAAAAATCCGGGGTCTGTTCTGCCCATCCGGGCTGTTTTGATAAATAAGGAACCTTGTATTTTTGCTGCTCCTTATCCTCAAAGTCTCCACTCTCATTGACAAGCAAGCATCTTGCACTCTGCGTGCCGACGTCAAAGGTCAGCACAAGTGACTGTTCCATTAAAGATTTTCCCCTCTTTCTTTTTTAAGGTTGCTTCTTCTCGTCCTTCAGGATATTGCTTGTTGCAATCAAATCCACGCCGAGATTGAGAATATTCGGTACAACGACTTCCTCTCGTCCGAGTCGTTTTGAAACGGTGATACGGTTTACCTCGTGCATCAGGTCGAAAATTCTGTTTTTGGGAATCGGCCCCGATACGCGAACGGGCAGAACCGGTACCGAAGGGAAGGCGGTGCGCACCGTTGTGCAAACGGTACGACGCGGGTCGGTCATTTCGCTTACGGCGAATTCTTTGCCCCTTTTGCAGGTGTTGCCGGTCACAACAAGCTCGTCGCCGTCTGATGTAATCGTCATTCTGCACGAACGGGGACAAACGATGCAAACCAATTCTTTTGTCATTTTACACCGTCTCCTTTACCGAGTCTTTCCAGCCGAAGCTCCACTCGGCTGTTTTCGTTTAATTCGCATGCGCTGAAATCAATCGTGAGATTTTCCATTTCGGGCGGACGCATAAATGCGTAACGCTTTTTAAGTATTTCCTTACCGTCCGCGTAAATATGAAGCACACAGTTGTTTTCCTCCTCGCGGACGCGGAAATACAGGTCTGTTTTACTGTTATCCTCGTTGAGATTGAGCCTTTGCGGTACTGCGTACAATAAGCCGTCGCCCGGGGTTATCTCAATAAGCCGTCTTTCTCTGCCCGAATAAGCAGCGGCTGATTTTCCCGCCTGCTCGGCGTTCTGCGAAACAAAGTCAACCAAATCGTTGACGTGCAAAGCGTTGCCGCAGCTGAATACTCCGTCGATGCTCGTCATACACTGGCCGTCGCATACGGGACCCTTTGTGCGTGGGTCAAGCTTTACTCCGACGGACTCGGCGAGCTCGTTTTCGGGAATCAATCCGACCGAGAGAATCAGCGTGTCACATTCGACGCGGCTCTGTGTGCCGGGTATCGGAGTCATATTTTCGTCAACCTTTGAAATCTCAACTGCTTCGAGCCTGTCAACTCCGAACACGCGAGTGACGGTGTGCGACAGGTGCAGCGGAATGTCATAATCGTGCAGGCATTGATGCAGGTTTCTCGTAAGTCCCGACGGCGTAGGCTTTGCCTCATAAACGCCGAGAACCTTTGCGCCCTCAAGCGTAAGGCGGCGCGCCATGATAAGTCCTATATCTCCCGAGCCGAGAATTACGCATTTTTTGGCGGGCATAAGCCCGAGCAGATTTGTAAAATGCTGTGCGGTTCCGGCCGTGAAAACGCCCGCAGGACGCGTACCGTGGATAAATACCTGCTTGGCGGTACGCTCGCGACAGCCCGTAGCCAGCACAAGCGCTTTTGCCGTAAATACCGAAACGCCGCTTCTGCCGACGGTATGCACCGAAAAGCTTCCGTCGCCGTTTTTGTCTATTTTCGTGACAAACGTCAGGGTGCTGTATTCGATATTGCGTTTGTACAGCTCATCCTCAAACCGCTCGGCGTATTCCGGACCGGAGAGCTGCTCGCCGAAGTGATGAAGGCCGAAACCGTCGTGAATGCACTGCTTGAGTATTCCTCCGAGCCTTGCCTCTCTTTCAAGAAGGAGAACCTTGGCACCGTTATCGTGAGCGCTTATCGCCGCCGCAAGTCCGGCAGGACCGCCGCCGACAACGAGTACGTCATAGTTACCTGTCGTCATCACTCTTCGCCTCCTTCGTTTACCTTTGTTTCGCCGTATGTTATCACCGCTTCCGCCGAGGATTTTTTAACCTCGTACAGCGGAACGCCGAGAAATTCGGCAATTATTTTGGTGACAAGCGGCGAACAGAAGCCGCCCTGACAACGTCCCATTCCCGGTCTTATGCGCTTTTTGATACCGTCAACCGTCGGAACGCATATCGGGGATTTCAAAGCGTCGAGAATTTCGCCCTTGCTGATTTGCTCGCAGCGGCAAATAATCTCGCCGTAGTCGGGATTTTCGGCTATCATTTTTTCTCTTGTATCGTCGTCCATTTCGCGAAGCACGGGAACGCCCTTGCGAATAGGATTATAATTGTTGTTTTTTTCAACCGTCTCGGTCTTGCCGAGCATATCGACCGCAAGCTCCGCCATATCGACGGCAACCGCGGGAGCGGTTGTAAGTCCGGGGGATTGAATACCGGCTACGTGAATCAAATTCCTTGTTCTTCTGCCGGGTTCAAGTATAAAATCCTCCTCAAAGGTAGGAGCGCGAACGCCCGTGAAATAAGTGATTATATCACGTTTTGACAGCGCCGGCATTGTTTGAGTCTGCTTGTCGAAAACGGTTTTAATGCTCTCGGCACGTGTTTCCGTGTTTTCCTTTTCAACCGTTTCTACGGCGTCGGGTCCGACGAGAAGATTATCGTGGACGGTGTGCAATATGCCGCCGCCCTTTGAATGGGTTTTACCGTGAACGCTTATGTCCTTTACGGAGGCTACCGAGTGCATATATGCGCCTGCTTTTTGGTCAAGAATCGAGTTGGTTCCTCGGCGCGGATGAATCGAGAAAAATCTGTCATCCGCCATGGCGGCAATATCCTCGGCAAAAACGCCTGCTGCGTTGATAACGATTTTCGGATGAATAACGCCTCTGTTGGTGGTAACGCTTATGATGTTATGCTCCGACACCTCCATGGAGAGCACGGCGGTGTTAAGGCTTACCTGCGCGCCGTTTTGAACGGCGTTTTCGGCATAGGCTATGGTGAGTCCGTACGGGCAAACACAGCCTGCGCTCGGATTATACATTGCGAATTTTGTCTCCGGTGTGAGGTTCGGCTCGCGGCGCATAAGCTCCTTGCCCGAGATTATCTCGGTGTCCTCTATGCCGTCGTGATGCTTCCGCCAAAAAGCATACAGACCGATAAGCGGCTTCAGCGCGGCGTTGCGGAAAAGCACATATTGACCTACCTGCTTAAACGGAACGTCAAGCTCGCGGCAAACGTCTGCATACATATGGTTTGCGCGGCGAATGTATTTGTGCTTGAGCGAGCCTTTGCCGAGGTCGATTCCGGGGTGCACCTCGCCGTCGTTGCGTCCCGATGCCTGAAGCGCAAGGTCCGCCTCCTTGTCTACAAGTAAAATGTCAAGCTTCCACTTGGTCAGCTCTCTTGCTATCGAAGCACCGGATATGCCGCCGCCGATAACAAGCACGTCGGGTGTTCTGCCCTCGAGGAAATCATCCTTGAGAGACGGCAGACGCGTCGGAGCGGGCTGCTCGCCCGTGTAAACAATATCGTTGACAATATGCGTTGTGCTGAATTTTTTTGCCGCCGCTTGGCAAGCCGCGACGATTTCGCCCCAATCGGAGCTTTTGCCTCGAACAAAAATCGAGCCGTTCTCCTCCGAAGCACTGAATTTTCCGCCGAAAGTCTTAGATCGGAAGAGCGTCGTGTAGGGAAAGTCTTTTTCAATTTTTTGTTAATTGATGATATGTTCATAACTTCAAGCCTCTTTTAATCAGCCTTGCAGTCGGTCACGCGCCCGACTGTGTATAAAAAATATGTCGGTTAACTGACCGACTGATAAGACAAGTATAATTCCGCAAAAAGCGTTTGTCAATACTTTTAACTAAAAAAATCACTCTTACGTATTTTTTTTGTGAATATTGTTTTGTAGACATTGCCGATTGTTCGTGTTATACTTTAAGAAATTTTGCAGGAGGGTATTATGGCAGCTCAAAGACCCGAAAATATAAACGAAATCATACTTGATACTGCTGAGGAGCTTTTAAAGGTAAATTCCTTTTCGGAGGTGACTCTCGCGAAAATAGCCGAAAAGGCGAATATTTCGAAGGGCACGCTGTATTACTATTATAAAAGCAAAAACGAAATACTTTTTGCCGTTACCGACCGCTATCTTTCGCGCCAATGGGACGAGCTGATACAATGGACGGAAAACAAGGAAAAGGATACCTCGCCGCACCGTCTTGTAAACTATGTAATCGAGAGAAATATAGCCTATGCCGGGCTCAGGCTTCACCTCTTTGACGCGGCATTGCTCGGCGACGAGGAAATCAGAGCTAAGCTGATTCATCGCTATGATGAATTCCAAAAGCTCATTTCGGCAAAAATCGCCGAGAGAACAGACGTTGTTTCGGCCGACTATTTCACTTGGCTTATTTTGATGGTTTCCGATGGTATTATTATTCAAAACAGCCTTAAAAACGAGTCCTTCGATACTCGTAAGTTTCTTGAGAACAGCACCGAATACATTAAAAAAATCGAGAATATGCATAAGCCGCAATAAACGAAAGCCTCCGTCTTAATAACGGAGGCTTTTTACTGCCGTAAAAGCAGAAAAGGGAAACGAAAAAAATTATACTTTGTGTTTTTTCTTTTTGCGCAAGGCTGCTGTGACGCCTGTTACGCCGCCGCTGACAAGCAGCAGGGAAATCCATAAAGCGAGGTCGCTTGCGTTGCCTGTTCGGGGAGACTTCGGATCGCCCGGCAGCTTAGCCGTTACGGTGTCGGCTTTCTTAATTTCGTGTATACCGTCTTTGTCGCTGTAATACTTATCACAGCCGCCGCAGTACCAATACTCGATATTGCCCTCGGCAGTCTTAGTTGCCGCCTTTGCATCGATGTGCTTTAAGTCGGTGTGATTGTTTGAATCAGGCTTTCCGTAAGCCTTGCCGCAGACCTCGCATACCGCTTTTTTGGTGCAGGTTGCCTTGCCGCCGGAGCATTCCTTTGTTTCAACACCCTTGCAGCCGTCCACGGTGCATTCACGGCTATGCGTGCCGTCGCCGTTCGATACCCATTCACCATAGGTATGTCCGTCATTGACCGTAACGGTCATTTCGGCGGTGTTGCCGGCTTTGTCGGTGACAACGATTTTCTGTTCGCCGTCCGCAGGAGAGAGAGTAAAGCCGCCGTTTTCATCAAGCGTGACCTTTGTGCCGTTTACGGTAACTGTATCTATATACTTCTCGTCAATTGTAACTGTCTGTGCCTCGCAGTAGGTCTTGCCGTTTTCAATGCCGCCGATTACAGGCAGAACGTTGTCAAGCGTTATGCGGTCGGAGCGAAGATATGTTATATTAAGGCTCTCGTCAACAAGCATTGCATAAACAATATATTCCCCATTGAGGTCTATGCAAAACGGCTCCTCATACCCGCCGAATACGAGGGATTGAAGCTCCGCCTCGGAAAGATCCCGATCGGTCACCAAATAGGAGACAAACACGGTTCCGCTGTTATCGAAAGCGTTTATCGTTACCTCCTGCGTGTCCTTAAAGAACAGACCGAAGGTCAGCTTGTTTAAGAATTCGCGCCATTTATTTGTGCCTATGATAATTTCGCCCGTGGGCTTTTCAATGTCTTTCCATTTCGCTTTAAGCGTTATATTCTCGGCAGGCATGGTTGTGGGAATTTCCCTGTCCCAGCCGATAAAGGTGTAGCCCTCTCTTGTCGGGTCGGCAGGGGAGGTAATTGCCGTGCCGTAGTCTTGCGTGATGGAGGCAATCTCACTGCCGCCTGCGGTGTCAAAGGTGATTGTGTACCGATTGATTTTCCATTGCGCGGTGACAGTCATATTTTCAGCGGGCATAGTCATGGGAATTTCCTTATCCCAGCCGATAAAGGTATATCCTTCTCTTGTCGGGGCTTCAGGGACGGCAATCGCTGTGCCGTAGTTCTGTGTGATGGGTGCAATCTCGCTGCCGCCGGCGGTGTCGAAGGTAATCGTGTAGGTGTTCGCTGCCCATTTTGCATACAATGTTATGTTATCGGTGACTTTATCGCTTGCATAATCCCACGCCGTGCCGTCGGTCTTGTTCCAGCCACCGAAGGTATAGCCCGGTGTGGCGGCGGGAGCATCAGGACGCGTCGCGAGAGTGCCGGAGGGCAGAACCTGCTTTGCGTATTCACTGTCGCCGTCCTTGTAGGTCACGATGACGCCGGTCATATTGCCGTAAATATACAGACCGCCGTAGAAGAGACCCCAGTCAACATGGCTTGGATTTACACTGGAAGTTCCGCCGATCACCGTCTTGCCTTTGAAGGCGGTAATACCGTTATCTTCTGCAAGACAGGTGATCTTACATGCCTGATTTAGGTGAACCTCACCGTATACCTCGCCGCCGTTGGCGTAAATTGTGGTCATATACGCAGCATTGATAGCGTATCTGCCGTTGTTTTTGATCAGGCCGCCGGTCAACGTGATCACGCCGGTTGTGTCTCCGTTCGCCATCGGACCAAAAGCGTATATGCCGCCGTGAAAGGCCTCTCCGGTCGTTAATCTGTTTGGTGTTGAGCAGCCGACAATGTTGCCGGCGTTCATGGTGAACGAACCGTCTGAGAGGAACAGGCCACCGCCTCTATTGGCTATGCAGCCGACGATATTGCCGCCGTTCATGGTGAGTGCGCCGCTGCCGATGATCACGCCGCCGCCTCCCACCCCGTTGGAGAAGAAGATCCGGCTGCCCGTGCCGCCTGTGATGACGCCACCATAGACGGTCTCTGTACCGCTGTTGTCCAGCACCCAAGGTTCTGCGCCGTTAACCTTGAATTTGTGCTCCGCCGTGGGGTTGCTGTCGATAAGGGTCAGGTCGCCGGTGATGCCGCTCTTATTATCGAGGATAATAACGCTGCCGCTGCCGGTCATTTTCAGAACATAGCCGTTGAGATCGAGGGTGACCTTGCGGAGGATGGTCAGGGAGTTGCTGATGTCGATATCCTTTGTCAGCCGGATGACATCCGCCGTACCGTCCGCCAAAGCGGCGACCAGCTCTTGTTCCGTTTCGACTTTCCTGTTTGTCTCACCCGCGGCAAATGCCGTAGTCGGCACAAGGCAGAACAGCATACATAGGGCGAGCAGGATACTGAGTATTCGTTTCTTCATATTCTGTTACCTCCGTTTTCGTATATGTCGGCTCAGTCAAGAGCGGTTATTGTAATGGTACCTCTGAAGCCACCGAGATAAGTATTGTATGCCGAATTTTCAAACCACAACTGCAATGTAATGTCTTTATTTGACGCATCATACATTCTGTTGAAATTAAAGGAATGTTGATCATTGGTATACGGTATTTTTGCCCCGTCTCTTTTTATTCGTGTAAGCTCCCTGCACAGATCGTCATCATAACCGTCTGTCATCTGAATAGAGTAATTGCCGCTGTTGTTGAATTCGTTTGAACCAACTTCGAGAGAACCGCTTAAGCAGACATTGTAAATATGTCCTTTTTTGAGTGTAATATTATTCCGGTAGGATGAAATCAAGCCGCCCTTGTTTATTTTTTCGTAGACAGAAATATTGACACGACTGTTATTCAGTACTGTTCTCGGAGAGTTTGCCTCTCCGTAAAAATATCCCGAACAGCTGCCGTTCTGACCGGCGTCGCCCTTGTCGCCTTTGTCGCCTTTATCTCCCTTGTCGCCTTTGTTACCTTTGTCGCCCTTGTCACCCTTTTCGCCGTCTATGCCTGCTGCCTTTACGCCGGTGTCGATTTCTCCTATCCACCAGTTGCCGTTTTCGCCGATAAAAGGTGTTTTACCGTCTTTACCGTCCTTGCCGTCGGCACCGTTTTTACCGTCCTTGCCGTCGGCACCGTTTTTACCGTCTTTGCCGTCAAGACCGTTCTTTCCGTCGGTACCGTCTTTGCCGTCAAGACCGTTTTTTCCGTCGACACCGTCTTTGCCGTCAAGACCGTTCTTTCCGTCAATGCCGTTCTTTCCGTCAATGCCGTTCTTTCCGTCGGTGCCGTTAATGCCGTCTTTTCCGTTTGTACCGTTTCTTCCGTCGACACCGTTCTTTCCGTCTGCTCCGTCCTTGCCGTTTTCTCCGGCAGCACCTCGCAGCTCGGTAAGCGCCACAAGGTCACGCCATTCTTCTTCGGCGGGGTATCTCCATTGGATCGCCGTGCCGCTGTTGCGCACCTCCGGCAACACGGCACCGGTTTTTTTCGCTTTGCCGCATCCGGCAGTAAATACAATGCAAAGTACGGTGCAAAGCGCAATGATAATGCTACAGCTTCGTTTCTTCATTTCTCGTTACCTCCGTTTATTGTGTGGATAGACTCAGTCAAGAGCAATGATTGCGATATTATAATACGTTACCGTTTTTGCCGTTTCGCCGTATCCTGCGATAAAAGCGATGCAAAGAGGTAAAAGCGTAGCTGTGAGTAGTTTTTTCTGCTTTTATCTTCTCTCCTCCGTTTCGCCGTCCGTAGACAGCTTAAAATCATATTTCATTTCAAGCATGGCAAACAGCTTATGCATAACCG
>OOCQ01001649.1_pt1 | contig 12649 bp, 10 predicted proteins | sample 1671121 | NCBI WGS metagenome assembly OOCQ01 (sample SAMN06348124, study PRJEB24527) | human gut metagenome | biome: human gut; feature: ankylosing spondylitis patient; material: feces | host: Homo sapiens | place: China | collected 2015-10 | reverse complement strand
TTATGGCTTCACGTATATCCCGTAAAAAGAAAGGGGTTTTCCTATGTTCAAAAATGGCCTCCAGATTGGCCTCATGCTCTTCGGCATGTTTTTCGGCGCAGGCAATCTGATATTCCCGCCGTCTCTCGGCTTTGAATCAGGCAGCATGTTCACGCCCGCCATCCTCGGCTTCCTGCTCTCTGGCATCGGCATGCCGGTCATCGCGCTGATCATCGGCACGTTCAATCCCGGCGGCTTCCGCGCCGAGATGAACCAGAAGATCTCGCCAGCGTTCTCGCTGCTGCTGCTCGCGCTCATCTACCTATCGATTGGCCCGCTCATGGCCATCCCGCGCACGGCAGCCACATCGTTTTCGATTGGCGTCCTGCCGATCACGGGCGACGGCACGCTGCCGCTCGCACTCTTCACGATCGTCTACTTTGCCTTTGCCTGGTGGCTGGCCATCACGCCGACGAAGCTCCTCGCACGCCTCGGCAAGGTACTGACGCCGATGTTCGCGCTGCTCATCGTCATCCTGATGCTCACAGGGCTCTTTTCCTATACCACGACGAGCCTCGCTGAGCCGCTCGGCAAGTACAGTGCCTCGGCCTTCGGCACGGGCTTCATCGAGGGCTACAACACGATGGACACGCTCGCCTCGTTCGCCTTCTGCATCCTCGCGCTCAACGAGATGCGCCGCATCCACTTTCACTCGGCGCGCGAGCACTACACGAGTGTATGGATGGCGGGCCTCGCCGTCGCCGTCCTCATGGGCGCGCTCTACCTTGGGCTTGCGCTGCTCGGCAACCACTTCCCGATCCCGCCGAAAGTCTACGGCGATGCGCACATCAACCTCGGCGCCTACGTGCTCTCCCAGTCGTCGCTCGCGCTCTTCGGCCATGCCGGCATGTACTTCCTCGCCGTCATGGTCACGCTGACCTGCTTCACGACGACCGTCGGCCTCATTGCCGCCGTCTCGACCTTCTTCTACGAGGAATTCCCCATCATGTCGTACCAGAAGTACGCGACGCTCGTCAGTCTCGTCAGCCTGCTGCTCGCCAACCTCGGCCTCAACGAGATCATCAAGGTCTCGCTTCCCATCCTGCTCTTCATCTACCCGATTGCCATCACGATCGTCATCATGACGATCCTCAACAAATTCGCGGCGCTCTCCCGTACGGGCATGCGCCTGACGGTCGCCGTGGCCGCCCTGATCTCGGCCATCGACATCCTGCACCAGTTCGCAGAGTTCGGCTGGGCCGGCGCCGTCATAAAGAGCCTGCCGCTCCATGAGAGCAGCCTCGCCTGGCTCCTGCCCGTCCTCGCCGCGCTCGTTCTCTCCCTCTTCCTGCCCGGCAAGAAGATACGCGGCGAGACGGAGCTCGAACTCCACTGAGACAACGAAATAACGAGACACGGACACAAAAAAGCCTGTTGCAGTTGCAACAGGCTTTTATTTATCTTCCTATATATAGGATGTATGTCTCAGATCTCGTAGAAGTTGACGAGCTTGGCATCGAAGATGCCGTCGAGCGCCTTGACCGTCTCGAGGAGTGCGGCCGGGATATCGTTGTCGACCGTCAAGACCATGAGGTTCTTGCCCTCTTCCTCCGTCGTGCCGACCTGCATGGCCGAGATGTTGACGCCATTGCCGCCGAGCAGCGTGCCGACCGTGCCGATGACGCCCGGGCGGTTGATGTGCGGGCAGATCAGGATGCGCGCATGCGGGTCGACGTCGACGCGGAAGTCATTGATGCGGACGATGCGGCCCTGCGTGCCAAACAGCGTACCCTGTACGGAGAGCTTCTTGCCGCCGGCCACGACATCGACCGTGATGAGGTTGGCGAAGTCCTCGGAAGCGCGCTCCTTGCGCTCCGACACCTTGATGCCGCGCTCCTTGGCGAGGCCCGGCGCATTGACGTAGTTGACCTCGTTCTCCATGACCGGGTTGAGGATGCCCTTGATGACAGCCGTCGTCAAGAGACCCGTGTTGACCTCCGTGATCTCACCGTTGTAGGTGACCTCAACCGACTCGATCGGACCGTCGGCAAGGCCGACGACCGTGCCGCCGAGGCGCTCGGCGAGCGTGAGGTACGGCGCGATGACGCGCATGACCTGCGGGGATACAGGCGCCATGTTGACAGCCGTCGCAACAGGCTCACCGTGCAGTGCTGCGATGATGCCCTTCGCGACATCGACCGAAACGCCGATCTGCGCTTCGACCGTCGATGCGCCGAGATGCGGCGTCAGCACGATGTTCGGTGCCTCGAGCAGCGGATTGCCCTTCTCTGCCGGCGGCTCGCTCGTGTAGACATCGATGGCAGCGGCTGCGACGAGGCCCTGCTTGAGTGCCTCGGCGAGGTCCGCCTCATCGATGATGCCGCCGCGCGCGCAGTTGACGAGGCGAACGCCCGGCTTCATCTTCTTCATCTGCTCCATCGCGATCATGCCCTTCGTCTCCTTCGTCAGCGGCATGTGCACCGTGATGAAATCGGAGTTCTCGATGACCTCGTCGAACGTCGCGACCTTGACGCCGAGCGCTTTGGCGCGCTCTTCATTAATATAGGGATCGTAGGCGAGCACATTCATGTCGAAGGCCATCGCGCGCTTCGCCACGCCCGAGCCGATGCGGCCCATGCCGACGACACCGAGTGTCTTGCCGCGCAGCTCGACGCCGACGTACTTCTTGCGGTTCCACTCGCCCTTATGCATCGTCTCATTGGCGATCGGGATATTGCGGGACATCGCGAGCATCATGGCCATCGTGTGCTCCGTCGCCGCAATCGTGTTGCCGCCCGGGGAGTTGATGACGATGATGCCCTTGGCCGTCGCGGCCGGGATGTCGATGTTGTCGACGCCGACGCCGGCGCGGCCGATGATCTTGAGCTTCTTGGCACGCGCGATGACTTCCGCCGTGACCTTCGAGGCCGAGCGCACGATCAGTGCGTCGAAGTCCGGGATGATCTCGAGGAGCTCCTCAGCCGGAAGCTTGTCCTTGACGACGACCTCGAATTCCTTCTGCAAGAGTTCAATGCCTTTCGGCGAAATACCATCTGCTGCTAATACCTTCATGGTTCTTCTCTCCTTGTCCATCAACCAGATAACAAACAAAAAAAGCGCCCGTCCCGATTTGGGACGAAACGCTCGATTCCGTGGTGCCACCCAAGTGAGGCAAAGCCTCTCTCTCGATGCTATAACGGGCATACCCGTCTGACTTTCATCAGCTGCTCCGGGGCGGAACCTCGAATGGCCTTGCTGACTCACACCAGCCGCCAGCTCTCTTTGAAGGCCTCTTCTTCGGCTTCCCCATCTTTGCCTTTGCGTATTTTCGTATCCTGCACTTTCGGTGCATAAATGTATTATAGGCCATCCATTTTCAGCCGTCAAGTGTCTGCTCAGAAAAAACAGCTTTTATTTTTCTGCTTGCTTTTCTGTTTTTTTCGCGCTAGAATATAAAAAACGCCGCTTGTCCACAACGAATGGACAAACTGAGGAAAACCTGAAGGAGCAGGCGTCTCAAAAGCTGAAAGACAGCAAGATCTAGAGGATTCTATACGTTTTGGGAGGTTTTTTCATGGAAGCAGGTCGCGTCTCAACCCGGGTCCGGCAACGCTGCCACTCGAGGTACTCAAGGAAGCACAGGCAGAGTTCCTGAATTTCAACAACAGCGGGATGTCCATCCTGGAGATCAGCCATCGCGCACCACAGTATGCAGCGGTCCACGAGAAGGCGAAGCAGGATATCAAGGACCTCATGGGCCTCGGCGATGACTACGAAGTGCTCTTCTGCCAGGGCGGTGCGAGCCAGCAGTTCGCGATGATCCCGCTGAACTACGCGACGAAAGAACATCCGGGCAGCTATGTGCTCTCCGGCAGCTTCGCGGAGAAGGCCTACAAAGAGGCGGAGCATCTCGGTGTCGGCGAGATCGTCGCTTCGAGCAAAGAGACGGGCTACCATCACGTGCCGCAGCAGGACGAGCTCAAGATCGACCCGAATGCAGCTTATGTCCACGTCTGCTACAACAACACGATCTACGGCACGGAGTACCACTACATCCCGGAGACGAACGGTGTGCCGCTCTTTGCCGACATGTCCTCTGACATGCTCTCGCGCCCTGTCGACTTCCACAAGTTCGACTTCATCTACGCTGGCGTCCAGAAGAACCTCGGACCGGCTGGCGTCGTGCTCGTCGTCGCCAAGAAGAGCCTGCTCGAGAAGAGCCCGGAGAAACTTCCGACGATGTTCCGCTACAGCACGTTCTACAAGAAGGATTCGCTCTACCACACGCCGCCGGCTTTCTGCATCTACATGGTCGGCAAGGTCGCAGCCTGGATCAAGGCACAGGGCGGTCTCGAGGAGATGGCACGCCGCAACGAACGCAAGGCAAAGGTCGTCTACGATGCCATCGACAATTCCAACGGATTCTACCGCGGCCATGCGGATAAGGAAAGCCGTTCGTTCATGAACGTCACCTTCCGCCTGCCGAGCGAGGAACTCGAGAAGAAGTTCGTCGCCGAGGCACTCACGCATCAGCTCAGCGGCGTCAAGGGCCACCGCAGCGTCGGCGGCATGCGCGCTTCGATCTACAATGCGATGCCGTACGAGGGCGCTGTCGCTCTCGCCGAATTCATGGAGAAATTCCGCAAGGAAAACGCCTGATCACTGCCTGAAAAAACTCCCTTTGCCTGCCGCAGGGGGAGTTTTCTTTGTCGAAAGGAACGAATCCGATGCACCCCCGTCATACGAAACTCCTCGATCTCATCTGCCAGAATGGACGCATGGCCGTCACGGAGCTCTCTGCCGCGCTCGGCGTCTCCGAGGTCACGATCCGCAAGGACCTCAACATGCTCGCCCATCAGGGCCTCTTGAAGCGCGAGCACGGCTATGCCTGCATGGTGTCCAGCGACGACATCGGCCACCATCTCTCCTTCCACTACGAGAACAAGCGACGCATCGCCGAGCGCGCCGCCCGCTGCGTCCAGCCCGGTGAGACCGTCATGGTCGAGTCCGGCAGCTGCTGCACGCTGCTCGCCGAAGAGCTCTGCGCGCGCGGCCGTCACACGACCATCATCACGAACTCCGCCTTCATCGCGAATTTTGTGCGCAAGATCAGCGGCACCCGCATCATCCTGCTTGGCGGCAGCTACCAGAATGAGTCGCAGGTCATGGTCGGTCCGCTCGTCGGACTCTGTGCCCGCAACTTCAAGGTGGACAAGTTCTTCATCGGCATCGACGGCATGGATGAGAGTGGCGTCAAGAGCAGCGACCACCTGCGCATCGAGGCCGCGCAGGCCATGGCCGCACAGGCCCGCGGCATCATCGTGCTGACGGAGTCCATCAAATTCCACCGCGATGCCTCTGAGCTGATCTTCCCCTATGAAAACATACGGTCCATCTATACGGATGCCGATGTCTCACCGGACGATGTCGCTGCGCTCGAAGCGCGCGGCCTCGCGGTCATCACGGCCGGCAAGCCCCGCACCTGACCTCGCACGAGCACACAAAAACGCCCCGCAGGCAGCCCTTCAGCTGCTTGCGAGGCGTTTTTTTGAATGCTTAAATCAGTTGCGGTTCTTTGGGAAGTACGCAATATCGACCGGTTCATCCGCCGTATGGATGATGTCGGACTCGAACATGCGGTTCCAAGGGAAGCGCACTTCGATGTGTGCCAGCGAGTCGATTGGCGGCAGGTTGTCCTCCACGAAGCGCGTGAGCATGCGCTCGGAGCGCGTGGCCACGGCATCCATCTTGGAGTCGAGGCTGCCGTAAACGCCATCACCGCGCAGCCAGGTCAGCTGGCGCGCGATCGTGTTGCGCACATTGGCCTGATAAGCCCAGTCGTCGAGGTAGCGCGTGAGCAACAGGTCGTCGACGGCCTCATCCTTCATGTGCTTGGCCAGCATGCCCTCGCCGATGACGAAGCCCGTGCTGTTCGTCGGCGTGTTCCAGCCGGCATAGGCGCGCAGCTTGAAGAGCAGGCCGCGGTCGCGCAACTCGTCCATCAAGGCGTTGTCCGAGCCGTTGGCGTAAGCGATGTCGGCGATGCCGACCGGGTAGCCCTTGCTGACGTAGTCGCTGACGATGTCGGCAAAGTACTTCGTGCCCTCGCGCGGCGTGCCGTCGTTAGCGCGGTCGTTGGCCTCGTACGTCTTGCCGTTCGGATTCGTGTTGACCGTCAGCACGAGGTCGGCTTTCTCAGGCGACTTGACCTGCATGCCGCCCGCCGCCGTGATGGCCGAGGCAATCGAATCGCCAATCTTCTCGTCGGAATACGACGGAATCGTGAATTCGCCCTTGCCCCAATTGTAGCGGACGTAGACAAAAGGCACATCGCGGCGCATGTCGTTGACGGCGCGCGTGAGCATCAGCATGCCGATCTCGTCGATGCCGGCCATGGCCTGGAAGCGCGTCTTGCCGAGGTCCTTGCCCTCTGCCGCGAGATGACGGCTCTCCAGGTGCGTCTGCGAATACGGCGCGTTGTCGTCGCGGCCCAGCACGAAGTAGTTGAACGTATTGCCGCGCGTCAGCTGGATCATCTTCTCGTTGGCCGCGAAGTTCTTCTCGCGGCGGCCCATCCAATCCGAGAGCGATGCCTTCGGGATCAGGCGCTGCAGGAAGTCGTACTCCTTCTTCTCGCGGCGCGTCAGCCCCTCCATCTCCTCCTTGTCCTTGAGGACCGTGTAGCGGAAGATATCCGCGCCGTAGTTGCGGTAGTAGCCCGGCTCCTCATGGCCGGATGCCTCACCCGAGCGCGGCGTGCGCATGATGGAACCAAAGACGTAGAGCTCCATCTTCGGGTGCTCCTTGCGGAACGACTGGAAGCGGTCGGCGCGCTCGAGCACCTCTTTCTTCGAGTACTCGTGCTTGCGCGAGCCGACGAGGCTGCCGTAGAGCATCGAGTCCGACGAGATGACAGCAGCATATTGTCCGGCGGCACGACGACCTCATAGCCGAGCTTGCTGATGACTTCCGCCGTCTGCTTGTCCGAAATAGGGCGGTTGTCATGCGGGATGTAGAGGATCTTCTCTACTTTCTGTTCATTCTTGTGGTGAGCTGCGGCTTCTGGCATGCCAGTCAGCGTCACGGCCAATGTGCAGAGCACTGCTGCGAGTGCCACGATCTGCTTTCTCAAAAAATCTCTCCCCTCTTGTCCATCATCAATCCATCTGATCGACCAGTACGGCCATCAGCGCTTTCTTGACATCATCCGGGACATTGAGCTTCGTATCGAACTCAATGCCGCCGTCCTTGGGCTTGGCGCCCTCGATCTCCAGCATGTCCATGAGCCGGTGTCCCTGATACTCCGTCTTGCCAAAATCCGACTCCGCGAGCACCTTGCTGTAATCGACCGTGACCGTGTTGTGGCGGATGGAGATCGGCAGATCCTCCGAGAGCTCCACATGGCCAACCATGCGCTCCGCCATGGCGAGCGAGACGCGCGAGAAGACCCACGACATCAGCCCGTGCTCGGGGATATTGCGGCTGCGCACGCGGTACTTCATGTACGACGTGTCGCCATTATGAACGAACTCCTGGATCTCGCCCGACAGCTCGACCGGACCGACTTTCTTCGTCTCCGCGCGGATGTCAAGGCGCCCGTTGGCATGTGACGTCAAAGTAACGCCCGTGACCGAGCCGCCTTCCGGTATCTTCTTGGCGATGGCCTCGTTGATGCCGGGCAGCAGGCCCTTGGGGTCGCCCTTGGCAACAGCGATGCAGTAGGGCTGCGCTTCACCGAGCTCGGAAGAGGCGGGAGCGATGGCCAGATCGGGGTTGGCCTCGGCGTACTGCTCGGCGACAGCGCCGTCGACGACGATCGCATCGACCTTGCCGTAGACAAGCTCGTTGACGAGGTCAGTCACGAGGGAGAGGGAGACGAGGTTCGCGCCTTCCATCTGATCGGTGACGATGGCTTCCTTGGTGGTGGCGGTCTGCGCGCCGACGCTCTTGCCGGCGAAGTCGGCGAGGGTGTTGTACTGATCGGCGACGTCAGCCTTGACAAGGATCATGGCCGGCAGGTCGGTGTAGTAGGGATCGGAGAAGTCGGCGGACTGGAGACGCTCGGGCGTGGCCTCGATGGCTGCCATGACGATATCAAAATCGCCCTTGGCAAGGGAGGTGAGCAGGTAGTCGAAGCTCATGTTCTCGACCTGAAGCTCCATGCCCAGCTCATCGGCGATGTACTGGCCGGCGGAAATGTCGATACCGGCGTACTGCATCGTGCCGCTGTCATCGGCATACATGAATTCGTACGGGGCGTAGTCAGCGGAGGTGCCGAGCACCAGCGTGCCGCCGGTCTGCTCGGTGTTGTTGTCGGTGTTGGCATCATCGGCGTTGTTGCCGTCGTCGGGCTTATTGCCGCAGGCGACCAGCGAAAGGCTCATCATCAGAGCCAGCATCAGTGCAGTAAACTTTTTCATGGTTGATAGCTCCTTTTTCAATTTCTTTCCATCTTGTATAATGTTTGATCGTTGAACGAATTTTCATACGCTTCAGAAACGATAGCGTTAGTATAGATGTTTACTTATTCATTGTCAACGATTAAAAACTCAAAAAATGCCAGAACTTTCGACGCCTTTCTATGCAAAGTGCACAAATATGCATGCGAAAAGCTGAAAATTCACAAAAATATGCAATTATGCGCGAATATATGCAAAAGAAAAGGGAAAAAGAGCCGTATAAAAGAAGCATCCGCAGAAGCGATCGGAGCTTCTGCGGATGAAGTTTCTTATCGGGTGACATCCGGCACGGCGCTGCGGGATTTTTTCGGCGTTCTGACGTAGGCAAAATAATAGCCGATCGCGCACAGCGGGATGGCTGCGGCGACATCCAGAATGGAGTGCTGCTTCATAAAGACGGTGGAAATGCTGATAAAAAATGCTGCAGCGGTCGATGCAATGCGCCAGCCGCGCTTGGAGAAGATGGGCGCATACCAGAAAGCGAAAAATGCCGCCATCGAGCCGATGACATGCAGCGACGGGCAGACGTTCGTGTTCGTGTCGAACACGTAGAACCCCGCGATTAAGCGCGTGAGGGCATTGTCGCGCGGGAAGACCTCAGGCCGGAGCATCTGACAGGTGGGAAAGAGGAAATAGATAATGAGCGTCACCGAGTAGGTGATCATCACGAAGCGCATCATGCGGCGAAAGCCCGGCACGTCGAAAAAGAACGTGTAGGCCACCGCGCCGATGAGGTAGACAAACCAGAACATGTAGGGAATGAGGAACCATTCATTAAAAGGAATGAGGTCGTCGAGCGCGCAGTGCATTTCGATGTAGTGCGCCACGGGGTAGAAGCGCTCGACATACGAAAAGCCGAGGCCGAAAAGCGGCCAGTAGAGCAGCAGCCACACGTGGGAGAACTCCGGCGTGTTCAGCTTACTGAAGCGGAACTGGCGGTAGTCAACGCTGGGTTTGATCATGCGAGGTCTTCCTCCTTCTCCTCCTCGGCTTCGCTCATCTCGGAGAGGATGTTGGCCGCGGCGTTGTGCGGCACGGCAGCGTCGAGCGCGTCGCCCATCTTTTCAAGCGCGTCCTTGTCGCTGAGCAGGCGAAGGCTCGTGCGCGCGATCTCCTTGGGCGTCTGCCCTGTGACCGCGCCGCCCGTGCGCAGGAAGAAATCCTTGTTGTACTCCTCGCAGCCCGCGACCGCGTCAATAAAGACCATCGGCAGGCGCATCGAGGCCGCCTCGGTCACACTGATGCCGCCGGGCTTTGTAAGGTAGAGGTCAGCGGAGTCCATCAAAAGCGCCATGTCCTTCACATACGAACGGACGTGGACGTTTTTCGCATCATAGAAGCGGCGCTGAAGCCGGCGGTAGAGCTGCTTGTTTGTGCCGCAGACGATGGTCAGGTCCTGATCGTCCGGCAGGTCGCGCCCGATGCGGCGCGCGATGCTCATGATGGGGCCGCAGCCCATGCTGCCGCACATCATCACAAGATGTTTGTGGTCAGCGGGGATGCCGAACGCGCGCTTGGCGTCCTCCTTGCGCACGCTGGAGCGGAACATCTGGCGCACGGGGATGCCGCAGGCGCGCAGGCGCTCACTCGTCACGCCGCCGCCGAGAAAATCGCCCGAGAGCGACGAGGCAGGGATAAAGTAGCGGTCGAGCGAGCTGTCCTTCACGCTGGGCGAACAGGTGTAGTCCGTGGCGATGAAGCAGGTCTTGAGATTCGGCAGGTGCGTCTTCACGACCTCGCTGACCATCAGCGCCGCGAACGTGTGGGTGCAGATGACCGTGTCGTACCCGCTGCCGGCAATGAAGCCGCAGAGCTTTTCCGCACCCTGCGTCAGATAGCGGTAGAGCGCGGAACCCTCGTGGAACTGGGCGGGATGATCCTCCGCCGCGCGGTAGCCCACGCGGAAAAGACCCGGCGCGTGGCGGTAGATGCGCACGTGCCAGTTGGAGATAAAGCGCGAGACCTCGGGCGAGATGAAGCGCAGCGCGTCCTCGGTGTCGCAGGGAATGTTCTGGTTGCGGCACTCCTCCTCGAGCGCCGCGGCGCAGGAGTTGTGCCCCTCGCCGGTGTTGCAGCTTAAAATCAAAACTTTCATGAAAAGATCCGATCCTTTACTGTTGTTCTTCTTGGTTGCGTCTGCTCCGGCGCTGCTGCGCGGCGAGAAGCTTTTGCAGCCGCGGCCGGTTGTAGCGCTGAATGATGAGAAACGGCAGGTTGCCGAATAGAATATAGATGGCGGTGACGACCGCGCCGCCCGTTCCGGGCCAGAGGCGCAGCGCGTAAAAGCCGAGCAGAATGAGCACAAAGTGCGTGAACTCGGCGACGCAGGTCTCTTCGATCATGCGCGGAAGCTGCGCGCGAAAGTCCGTGCCCAGCTTTTTGGCGGGGATGAGCTTGGGGACGATCTTGCTCATGTCGGGCACCTTGTCCTGCCACTCGTGCACGCGCAGAAAGCGGAAGAGCTTTGCTTCCCAGCTCGCGCAGCGGTAGGGGAATTTGTCGCCGTGGAACCAGGATTTTGGCAGCAGCCGCCCGATGAAAAACGACACGACGGCTAAAATTCCGTAATAAACGCAGCAGCGCAGAAAGCCCATCGTCACCTCTCCTTATCCCGTGATAAAAGCCCGACACAGGGGTACTGCGCCGGGGAAAAGCCGCCTCTGCGGCTACTAAGATTTAATATAGCATAGAGTTTCGAACAAATGATGAAGAGAATCTCAATTTTTGTTGAAAAATGGTGGTCACTTCTCTACCGGCAGGCGCACGGCGAAGCGGCAGCCGCCGTTCACCGGGTCTTCGACCCAGACCTCGCCGCCGTGGATGGCGACGATCTTGCGCACAAGCGCAAGGCCGAGGCCGTTGCCCTCGGATTCGTGCGAGCTGTCCCCCTGATAGAATTTGTTAAAAATGCGGGACTTATCCTCGTCGGAGATGCTTTTGCCCTCGTTGTCGATGGTGAAGAGCACACTGCCGTCTTCCTCGATGAGTCGCATGCGGATCAGGCCGCCGCGCGGGCCGAACTTGACGGCGTTGTCGATGAGATTCGTCCACACGTGCTGGAGTAGTCCTTCGTAGCCTGTGAAATCGACGGAGTCGAGGTCGACGTCGAAGTCGATGTCCTTTTCCGTCCACTTGCGCTCAAGGGCCAGAATGCACTGCCTTACCTGTTCGTCGAGGCGGAAGCGCGAGCGCTGGGGGTGGATGGACTGGCTGTCGAGCTTAGAAAGCAGCAGAATGTTGCCCGCGAGGGCGGAAAGCCTGCGCGTATTGAAGAGGATCTTGTCGATGTACTCCGCCTGCTCCTCGGGGGATTGCTGGTGCTCCTGCAAAAGCGAGGCGTAGCCCTCGATCGCGCTGATGGGCGTTTTGAACTCGTGCGAGACGTTCGAGATGAAGTCGGTCTGCAAGGTCTCGGTCGCGTTCAGCTCGCTGACCATGAGGTTGAAGCTGTCAAAGCTGTCGCGGATATCGCGAAAGACGCTCTTCGTCTCCACATGCACGCGGAAGTTGCCGCCCGCGACCTCCTTCATCGCGCGCGACAGGCGCGAGATGGGCGCGAAAAACGCGATGGAAAAGCCCGCCGCCGTCGCGCTGCCGAGCAGCAGCGTGCAGGGCAGCACAAGCATCAGCCGCAGCGCGAAGAGAACAGGCAGCAGGAAAAATCCATCCTGCCCCAGACCCGAGGCGAAGCAAAGAAGCGAATAGGCGTACAGGAAGCCCTGAGCAGCACACACCGCCGGAATGAGCGCCACGCCGACGGAGGCAAAGCCCAGCAGGAACACCGCTGCGCTCGCGCGGAAAAAACAGACCATCGTCTGCCAAACCGCCGCAGAGGAGGGCGCGCCCTCGATGCGCAGGGCAAGGTAGCCCTCAAGATATCGGCGCAGCTCGCCGCCCATTGCCGACGCGCCGCGCGCGGCGACCATGCCGCCGAGGACCGCGCCGAGAAGAAAAAAAGCGGCAAGCGCCAGCATGGAAAGCGGTATTTTTCGCAGACTGACGCATCGCAGACGCGCCGCCGTTCGTCTTTGCTTCAATGTAAATCCCTCACTGTTTTCCGCCGAGGAAATTCGCAGGGCGCAAAAAGCGAGGGAGCGAAAGCACTTATAAATATAGGCTATTTGTCCCCGTTTCGCAAGCGGATTTCCTCAATTTCCCGAATTTTGTCAATTATGTCAAAATATTATGTAAACACCATTATGTAAACTTCG
>OOCQ01001647.1_pt1 | contig 12670 bp, 11 predicted proteins | sample 1671121 | NCBI WGS metagenome assembly OOCQ01 (sample SAMN06348124, study PRJEB24527) | human gut metagenome | biome: human gut; feature: ankylosing spondylitis patient; material: feces | host: Homo sapiens | place: China | collected 2015-10 | reverse complement strand
TTATCCTCGACTTCGATGAGGAGAAGAAGCGTATCGCTCTCGGTTTGAAGCAGCTCACCCCACATCCATGGGATGCTCTCGATCCGAACTTGAAGGTAGGCGACCACGTACACGGTAAGGTAGTTGTTATGGCTGATTACGGTGCATTCGTAGAGATCGCTCCTGGTGTAGAGGGCTTGATCCACGTATCTGAGATGTCTTGGAGCCAGCACTTGCGCTCAGCTCAGGACTTCATGAAGGTAGGTGACGAGGTAGAGGCTGTTATCTTGACTCTCGACCGCGAGGAGCGCAAGATGAGCCTTGGTATCAAGCAGCTCAAGGAGGATCCATGGGAGACTATCGACGTTAAGTTCCCTGTAGGCAGCAAGCACGTTGCTAAGGTTCGCAACTTCACTAACTTCGGTATCTTCGTAGAGCTCGAGGAGGGTGTTGATGGTTTGATCCACATCTCTGACCTCTCTTGGACTAAGAAGATCAAGCACCCATCTGAGTTCACTACTGTAGGTGCTACTATCGACGTAGTAGTTCTCGAGATCGATAAGGAAAACCGTCGCTTGAGCCTCGGCCACAAGCAGTTGGAGAAGAACCCATGGGATGAGTATGAGAATATCTACACTCCAGGTTCAGTTCACCAGGGCACTATCGTAGAGATGATGGATAGAGGCGCTGTCGTAGCTCTCGGAGAGGGCGGCGAAGGCTTCGCTACTCCTAAGCACCTCACCAAGGAGGACGGTACTCAGGCTAAGAAGGGCGAGACTCTCGACTTCAAGGTAATCGAGTTCGTTAAGGAGACTAAGCGTATCATCCTCTCTCACTCTCGCACATTCGAGGAGGGCGAAGAGGCTACAGCTAAGCCAGCTCCACGCAAGCACAACAACGGTGGTCGCAAGAACGACGCTCCAGCTATCAACAATGTTGCTGCTGGTACATCACTCGGTGACATCGATGCTCTTGCTAAGCTCAAGGCTCAGATGGAGGGTAAGGCTTAATCCTTCTGGACTTAGGTTCAGAGGAGTAGAGACTCCCTACTCGCTTGTATGATTTTGCATAGACATTCATAGGCAAAAACATATCATTTACACAGACTGGATTTCTCTCGTGAGAGAGAATCCAGTCTTTTTTTTGTGGTTGACTCTCTATCATTAGTGCAGGCAAGAAATGCTGGGAGGGCAGGTTTGTTACCTGCCCTCCCAGTATTTCTTGCATATAGACCTGATAGAAGCTATTTTTACATGTAACTTAACGGAAGAAAAGAGAATATACATAATCAAAAAAACATCGCCCCACATGATTACGAGGGGCGATGTTTTTTTTATTCCACTATCCATTCCAGCCTGTTCACCTGGTCCTTCACCGAGAAGTTGATGCCTACATTTACCACGGGCTTGCCCTTCTGCTGGTATGCTTGGGCATAGCGGCGCTGGTGGATTTGCGCCAGTGCCTCCACAGGGGTCTTGTTCAGCTTCAGCTCCATCACATAGAGCTGGGCTGGCGTGTCCAGGAGAATGTCGATCCTGCCTCGGGCGGTGTGCTCCTCCACACGGATGCCGTAATTGGTGAGCAGGGCGAAGATCACATAGAGCATCTGCTGGTAGTGACCCTCATACTCAGTATGGTCGCAATAAGGTACCGTCTCCAGGAAGTCGGCCAGGAGCTGCAAGGCCTCGTCCATCCTGCCTCGTTTCACGAGCACCGACATGCGGGCTATTGCCGTGTTGCCCTTCGCCGTGTGGCGCTCCAGATAGTGGGGTAAGAGGCTGCCAAACATGCCCACCTTCACTTCCTGATTAGGTAGTGCCAGCTCATAGAGCTTGGTCTCCTTCTCATATCCCTTGATGGTGAAGTAGCCGCTCTGATACAAGAGTGGCATGATGGTGGTCATGGTCTCGGTGGCGGCATCGAAGTCACTCTTGCCCACCCAGGCGGTGTCGCCCAGGTCGGATGGGAGGAAGTCGTATTTGCGCATCATGTTGAGCAGATAAGTAGGCGTGCCGGAGCCAAACCAGAAGTCATCCAGCTGCTGCTTTGCGAAGCAATTGAGCAGGCTGAAGGGATTGAACACATCGGGCGATGGCCATGTGAAGTGGTAGCCATCATAGTGCTGCTTGAGCTCTTCGATGGTCTCCTCTCGGGTCATCACCAATTTCTGCGCCAGGCAGTCGACGTCATCGCTCATCTGGGTGAGCATCTCCTCCTTGGTGATGCCGCAGATGCCTGCGTAGGGCTCGTCCATGCTGATGTTGGTGATGTTGTTGAGCTCGCTGAAGATGCTGAGCTGTGAGAACTTGGTGATGCCAGCCATGAAGACGAAACGGAGCATTGGCTCGCAATCCTTCAGGGGACTGTAGAAATTGCGCATCACATTGCGCAACACATTGAGGTTTTCTTCCTCATGCGCCACGTCCAAGAGAGGTGCGTCGTATTCGTCGATGAGCACCACCACCTGCTTGCCGGTCTTCTCATATACCTTCTTGATGAGATTCATCATCCTCACATTGGCATCCTGAGAATCGCCCTCCACGCCCAGTCGCTTTTCATTATCCTCCAATATATAGAGCAGATAACGCTCCAATGCATCTTTCTCCATGTGCTTGCCTCCAGCCATACTGAAGTGGAGCACGGGATAGCTCTGCCATTCCTTCTCCAGATGCTCGATGGCGAGCCCTTGGAAGAGTTCTTTCTTGCCCTCGAAATAGCTCTGGAAGGTAGAGATGAGCAATGACTTGCCAAAACGGCGTGGTCGGCTCAAGAAGAAATACTTGCCTGCCGTATGAGTCATACGATACACGTATTCCGTCTTGTCTATATAGAGGTTATCCAGTCGGCGGATCTCCTCGAATGTCTGAATGCCTATAGGGTATATCTTCAATGCCATATTCTCAAAGTGCTTGCGCTTGTTTTTAATTTCTGTGGGCAAAGGTAAGAAAAAGAAATGAAACGAGCAAGGTTTTTATATAAGAAATTGAGAAAAAGAGAGAAAATATTGTGGGGACATGGAGGGAAAAGCAGTTAACAGATGATAAATTACACTCACTGAAGTTAATAAACCACCAAGATACGTTGGTTGGACAAATTTTCGACTTTCAATAAAATGTTGTTACTTTGTATCGCAACACAATAACGTTACAATACTGAGAATGAACAACAAGAACTTAAAACTGGGAGATGCCCACCTCCAAAACGAGGAAAGAGCGTTGACCCAAGCCGAAAGGAATGCCTGCCAAATGGCAGACGAGCAGGCAGAAGGAGCTGCCAACGACCAGGTGGTGGCATATATCAACAAGTATGTGACCAATAAGGACAGCCAGTGCATCAACCCGCATGAGTTTGCCAAGAGAGCTCATCTGGGCGTCAACTTGCTGCAGCGACTAAACAAGAGTAGCACGATCACTGACCTATGCCACATGCGACTGGCACTGGGCATCGTCATATTCTCTGACATTCTCATCGAGCGCCGCATCCTAATGAAGTCTCCCATGCCTACACCCAACAAGGTAAAGCTGGAAACAGACAAGATGAGAACGGAATTTAGAAAGGTCTTCGGCAAACATGCCGCCAAGGCGCTTACGCTAAAACAGCAGGGCGCTGACCTGGACATGATGGCTAGATACTACGAAGACAAGTCATGCCACAATAAGAATGTACCACAAAACACGCATACAAAGAAACACCAAGCACAGGAAAACAACAACAAAAAAAATAAGAAATATCATGACAAACAAAAATTCTAACGATGACTTCACCCCAGAAAGCGTCATCACGCTTCTGGATGCATGGAAGAGACAGGGATACACGCATTCTCAGCGAATCAAGTTGCTCACGCTATATTGCGGCATGAGCAAGTGGATGACGGCTGAAGGATTCTACCCCATGGCTTTCTTCTATGAGATATCTAAGTATTTCCATGCCTCGAGCACCTCTGATTTTGTAAATAGAATCATGAAAGCTGAAGGATTTGGATATATTTGGGATGCCGAAGAGCATACTGCCAGACATCTGATGGCATTCTTCTCTCCCCTCAGATATCAGCCACATTCCAAATCCGAATCTGGAATGGGTAATATATATAATATAAATAATATTAATAGAGAGAATAATAATATTACTAAGAATGATATAATATACCATCATATCGATTCCAAATCCGAATCTGGAATGTCGGAGAAAAATGAAACTGACTATGACGTGAAAGCCGCCGTAGAGGGATTCATCCACAAGATATGTACCGAAGAGGCCGACTACAAGATCTTCGTGGAGCCCCTAAACAAGCGCACAGAGCTGATGATGCCCGAACTGCACATGGTGACCACCGAAAAGCTGCCCGTGAACCTGGCCACGAAAAGATACTTGGGACATTACTTGGCTGACTACTTCATGGCACAAGGCAAGAATTTTATGAACCATACATACGAGGGACAGAAGATATGGCTGAGCCGCGTGCTGGACAAGATGCCTGCCCAGCGCAACATAGCAAGAGCCGTCAACGACGTGAGGATGGAACTGAACAAGAACCGCTCGGAGCTGCGCCGCCAGCATCGCCCCCTCTCCCCCTACGAATACCAGGACCAGGCGTCGGGCCAGCGATTCTATGACTTCATCGACCCCAAGGACGGGAGCCAGAAGACGGAACCCATACCCCGAGACGCGGAGAAGAGACCATCGGCCACGGCCAGATGGAACAAATTCGCCAAAGAATGGAAACTGTAGTTTTTCATTGGGCAGGGAGAAATGCTGGGAGGGAATTATCATTTAAAACATCAAATAAACAATCAACAAAAAAAAAGACATGGAAAATCAAGAAAACAAGAAGGCACGCTACATCGTGAGCGACTTCCCCGAAATCTGGGAGAAAATCCCAGAGGACAAGCGACACCTGTTCATCGAGCAGGAAGAAAGAGCCAACCGCAAGGGCAATCTCCCGACACCCCCCGAGGGCGATGCCGCCACACCCCACGCAGCCACCACCCCCGAGAGCGACTCCGCCCCTGGCACCACCACCAGCATCCGCCAGCAGATCATCGACCTCACCCTCGACGCCCTGCGCCAAATCAAGGGAGGCGGAAGCAAGAATGCCCGAGTAACCTGTCCCATCTGCGGCCACAAGACCTGCGACGTGAAGCGAGACAATGGCCTCTTCCACTGCTGGCGCCAACCCGACCACAAGGGCATCATCCACGAGCTGCGCTCGCTGAACCACAAGGAGAGCAGCTGCATAGACCGACAATATTACGCCCACGCCCGCAACCAGCAGAAGGAGCTGAAGAAGGACAAGGGATACGTGCCCACATCCACCGACGACTACCAGGAGATATCCCCCGAGGTGCGCTCACGCCTCTACCCCATCTGCCCCTTCGCCCCCGAGGAGGAGGAAGAGCGACAGGCCTTCATCCAGCACTTCCACCCCTCCAATCTCCAGGTGCGCTGCCCCAAGGCCCAGCCCCTGCTCTCAGCCCCCGAGCTGCAACATCTGCAGAGCCAGGTGAGATCCTATCTCCAGGCCATGGGCATCAGCCCCGAGGTGGCGAAGAGGGAGCGAGTGATGTGCGCCTACACCAGCCAGCGAGTGGACGACAGCCGCCGCGAAGACCCTCAGGGAGCCGAGCCCGTGCCAGCCATCGCCTACTGCAACTGGCTCTCGGGACGCATCATCAACGTGAAGCTGCGCACCGTGAGCCTCAATCCCCTCACGGGCGAGTGGAGCAAGCACTTTGAGCAGATATCCCCCTACAAGCCCTGCGCCCCCTACGGCATCCACAGCCTGGACCCCCTGCGCCCCGGAGCCGAACCCATCCACCAGCTCATCTTCACCGAGGGCGAGAAGGACAGGCTCACCCTCCTGACCTGCGGATTCCCCTACGTGCTCAGCATAGCCAACGGCGCCGCCACCAACATCGAGGAGAGCCACGAGGCATTCGAGGAATGGATACTCCAGGCGGAGGAAATCATCATCTGCGGCGACAAAGACAAGCCTGGCAGAGGACTGGAAATCCAGCTCCTGGACCGATACAAGTCCCGAGCCAAGGTGGTATCGCTGCCACAGGGCATGAAGGACATCAGCGAGGCCTACCAGGCATTCGGAGCCCACGAGGTGAGGCGCATCATCAGCGAGGCGCAGGAGGTGGACGCCGACGAGGTATACGACCTGTCCCAGCACCAGGACGAAATCATGCGCTCCATGATGGGCATGGACGACAAGGGATATGACGTGGGCATGGGCACCCTCACCGACGGCATCTTCCACCCCACCAACGAGGGCGGGCTCATCGTGCTCACGGGCATCCCAAACTCGGGCAAGACCGACTTCCTCAACTGCCTCACCACCCATCTGATGTACCACTGCCAGAAGCGCATAGCCTACTTCAGCTTTGAGCTGCCCAAGAAGTCGAAGCACGTGAGGAACATAGCCCGCATAGCCCTGGGCGTGAGCGACACCGCCACCCTGGACGGCATAGCCACCCCCGAGGAGGCAAGGCTGGAGAACCAGAAAGCACTGGGCTTCCTGATGCGCCACATGGTGGATTTCGACACCAAGAGCCGACTGCCCGACAGCGACAACATCATCACCATGGCGGAGCAGGAGATGCGCAAGCGAGGGCTGGACTATCTTATCATAGACCCCTACATCTTCGTAGACATGACCGAGGGAGGCAGCCGAGCCACGGAGACCGAGAAGGTGCGCCTGATGCTGACCAAGCTGCAGGCATGGAGCCGAGCCAAGCACGTATGGACCATCATCGTGGCCCACCCACGCATCCAGTACAAGGATGGCCACGAGGACTTCCCGCCCCTCGACATCTACGCCATAGCCGGCAGTGCGCAGTGGGCCAACCTCGCCGACTTCCTGCTCACCGTGCGCCGAGTGGACAAGCCCCAGGAGCACAAGGTATTCACGCTGGTAGAGATGCTGAAGGTCAGAGACCAGGAGCTCTGCCATCCCGGCAAGGTATACTACACGCGCCAACCCTGCGGCCGCTACGACGAGCGCCCCGACGAGCAAGCCTGCATCCGAGAGCACGCCGCCCTGGAAGTGATGGAGAAGGACGACCAGCCATGGATATCCGCATCATAATCATCGGAGATTATTTATTTTATCATCGGAATTTAAAGGGATTTATCGGAACAAACTTGCCAAAGCGATTCTTGACGGAACATAAACGGGACTTGACCTATTCGGTCATGAACATACGCCCCGTAACGCAGCCCCCTCAAGGGGCATCCGCCAAAGGTCGGGACGACCTATCTCCGTATAGAATCCGAAAAAATCGTGACAGCAGGAATGTACCGAATAAATTCAGAATAAATTCCGATGATAAAGAATTCACAGCAAGAATGTTCCGATAAATCCGTTAAAATTCCGATGATAAAGAAAAAAAATCAGTTGAACCACAAACAAAAAGAAAAAGACTATGACACAAGAAGAATACAAGCAGCTGCGCCACCAAGCCCAGCAGCAGATGATAGCCGACTACCACTGGCTCCTCTCCCAGCCCCCGCAGCCCCGCCAGTGGCGCTGCCCCAGGAGATGGCTCATAGAGCTGGTACACGACGTGAACGACCACCAGGAGATGCTCGACGACCTGCATCGCCCCGTGCAGCTCCGTGTGCTCTACGAGGGTTTCTTCCACCACACCGCCACCCCGCTGCCCCTGAAGCCCTACAAGACCCTCAACAAGCTGCGCACCCAGGAGCAGCAGCGAGGCATCTCCCCCGACAGCATCACCCTCTACTACATGCAGGAGATGCAGAAGCATCCCCCCTGCCGCATCATAGAGCTGCTCATGGAGCCGAAAGAAGGCTCATCCCAAGCCGGCAAGAGCCCGGAATGAAGACGAGAAGAGCCCCTTCTGCGGTCGGAAAGAACCCCTTCCCGGGACGGAATGAGCCCCTTCTCGGCTCGGAAAGAGGCCCTTCCCAACCGCGGAGAAGCCTCCTTCCAACCCCGAAAGAGCCTCCTTTGGGATGTCCCCCCAAGAAGTCCCCCTTGATGTCCCCCCAAAAAACTTGCAAAACACGAAAAAATGTTGTATCTTTGCATCGTGAAATTTAAAATACTCTAACACCATGGAACACACCAAACTGGAACTGGAGAGGATGCATCAGATGCTCCTCTCCCCCCACTTCGCCCTGGGCGAGTTTCTCCGCTCGGGCACCGCCATCAAATATGGCATCGACAACACGCCGCAGGACCCCATGGTCATCATCCGACTGATGACCCTCTGCGAGCAAGTACTAGAACCCCTCCGCCAACGGTGTGGCATCATCACCATCACCAGCGGCTACCGATGCCCTAGGCTCAACCTAGCCGTACACGGAGCCCCCGGCAGCCAGCACACCCTGGGCGAGGCAGCCGACATCTTCATCCCCAATGAGGAGACGCTGCAGAAGTACGTGGGCTTCATCCGTGAGCACTGCCACTACGACCAGCTCATCCTGGAGCCCCGTGCCCGAGACCCCGACGCCACCCCTCAGCGCCACCGCTGGCTGCACGTGAGCTACACCCTGAGGCGGAGCAACAGACATCAAATCTTAAAATAAACACACTGAAATATCGAAACCATGAAAAATGTAAATTGGAAAGCAGTCCTCAAGTTACTCATCGCCGTGCTCACCGCACTGGGCTCAGCCCTGGGAATCACGAGCTGCCTGTAATCTGTTCATCAATTGTTCAACCCTTAAATTCAAAAAAAATATTATGAGCGTAAAGTACAAGAAAGTGATCAACAATCGTAAGAACTCTGCCACCAAAGGAAAGGTATACGGCAGAGCAGTAGTAAGCAACGTGGTGTATACCAAGGAGATGGCCGAGAAGATAGGCAATCGCTGCACCGTCACCGAGCCAGACATCCTAGCCGTCATCGCCGCCCTGGGCAGCGAGATGGCGAGCCAGCTCTCACAGAGCAACCGAGTGGTGCTCGACGGCTTCGGCGCCTTCAAGGTAGGCATCACCACCAAGCCAGCCGACACCGCCAAGAAGTTCACCGCCAACAACATCACCGGCATGCACGTCATCTTCCAGCCAGCCATCGAGATGAATGGTGGCAAGCGCATCAAGACCCTCCTCAAGGGCATCAAGGCTGAGGAGATGACCGAGTATCAGGGCCTCAAGGACCCATCCGATGACAAAGGCGGCGGCAGCCAAGGCACCACCACACCAGGCTCCAACTCCGGCTCTACCGAGGGCGGCGGCTCCGGCTCTACCGAGGGCTCCGACTCCGGCAACGTAGGACTCTAAAACCAACCAGAAGCGACCGATGTTCCCCCTATCTCTTAGGCCAAAGCATCGGCCGCTTTTTTCAATCTCACAAATCGCCAATTTCTCCATTATCTTGACCCATATTGGCGATTTTCGAAACAAAAAAGACGAAAAACTGAAAAATATTTGGATATTCCAAGTTTTCTGCGTAATTTTGCACCCAGAAAACAAAAGAAATTACACATTATTATATATATAGAGAGGAGCCCCGAAGGCTCCACATATAGAAAAGTAATGGGAAACAGTAATTTATAAACATAGGGAGAAAGTTCAATATATGAAACATCAAATAGCAGCAGCCCTCCTGGCTGCACTCACCACCCCGATGCTCACCTCCTGCTTCAAGGAAGAGCCCCTCAATGCCGAATGCGACATAGAGCAGGCATACATATCCGCAGGCAGCAAGCTCGACGCATGGTTCCTCTACCCATCCGACACCATCGTCAGCGTGCAGAGCGATGAGAACAACATCGAGTTCACCATGAGCGGAGCAGCCAACGTGAGCCAGCTGGCACCACAATTCCGACTCACCCCTGGAGCCACCATCAGCCCTGAAAGCGGAAGCCTGCAAGACTTCAGCAAGGGAGCCGTGACATATACCGTAACATCAGAGGACGGCAAGTGGACACGCACTTACACCGTGAGCATCAAGCAAACCACACCATTCGGCAAGGAGCACGAGTTTGACTTCGAAAACTTCAGCGAGCAGAACGAAGGCACCGACGTCACCTACTTCAACTGGACGGAGCCATGGACATTTGCCGACGGCAACGAGAAGCAGCTAGCCATCTGGGCAACCGGCAACTCCGGCTACAAGATAAGCAACTCCAGCACCACCAAGTACCTCTATCCTACATCGCCTGCCGATGAAGGCATCGACGGTACCCACTGCGCGAAGCTCACCACCTGCGCCACCAGCGGACTCGCCGAAATGGTGAAGAAGCCTATCGCCGCAGGCAACCTCTTCATCGGACAATTCGATGCCACCGACGCCCTGCGCGACGCCATGAAGGCCACCAAGTTTGGCAAGCCATTCAGCTTCGAGAGCCAGCCCCTCAACTTCGAGGGATGGTACAAATACCAGCCAGGCGCCACCGTCACCGACAAGAACAAGAACCCTCTGGAGGGCGAGAAAGACTATGCCACCATCTACGCCGTGCTCTACGACAACCACGACGAGAAGGGCAATGCCGTGGTGCTCTATGGCGACAACGTGCAGACCAGCCCACAGGTAGTGGCACTGGCACGCCTCGACGATATCGACACCACCCCTGAATGGACCCACTTCCTGCTGCCATTCCAGTACCGCCAGAGCATCGACATGCAGAAGCTCAAGAACGGCGGCTACAGCCTGGCCATCGTATGCTCATCCAGCACCAGGGGAGCCGACTTCATAGGAGCCAAGGGCAGCACACTCTGGGTGGACAAACTAAAGGTAACTTGCGAATAAGAAAAGAGAGAGATGAAAAAGATATTATTGACCCTGATGCTAACCCTGAGCCTCGGCGCATGGGCTGGCAATGAAAACAACAGTGAGGAATGGACCTCATGGAACCGATTCCTGCACAGCTACAGCTATCACGCCCGCGTGGGCTACAACATAGGCGGCACAGCTCCCCTGGGCATGCCTGCCAGCATACGCACCCTGCACAGCTACTCGCTCAGACCCAACTTCAGCCTGGGCGTGGACGCATGGCATCCGATAAGCGGCAAGTGGGGATACCAGGGCGGACTGCTCTTCGAGAACAAGGGCATGAAGACAGACGCCGGAGTCAAGAGCTACTACATGAAGATAATCCGTGGCGGAGAGCAGCTGCAAGGCCTCTTCACCGGAAGCGTGGTGACCAAGGTAGACATGAGCCTGATCACCGTGCCCATCCTAGCCACCTACGACCTCTCGGACAAGTTGCGCCTGAAGCTAGGCCCATACGTATCCTTCGTAACCAACAAGAAGTTTGAGGGCTGGGCATACGATGGCTACCTGCGCTGCCAAGACGAAACCATGGACAAGGCCGACCCTACCGGACAGAAAGTGATGCTGGGTTCCGAGGAGGGCGAAAGAGGAGAATATGACTTCTCAGACGACATGCGCTCCTGGCAGTTTGGAGTCAAGGCAGGCGTAGACTGGTACATCACCAAGCGCTGGGGCGTGAGCGCCGACCTGGCATGGGGCTTGAACGGCATCTTCAAGAAAGATTTCACCGTCATCGAGCAAACCATGTACCCCATCTTCGGCACCATCGGCATCAACTATCAGCTGAAGTAACATCATAGCAACAAGAAAAGAATAGATACAGACAGTAATAATAATTATTATTTTTAAAAAAAAGAAGAAAATGAAAAAGTTTATTTATTTGATGGCAATGGTATGCACACTGGGTTTCACTGCATGTGGCAGCGATGATGATGACAACACACCAGCCAAGCGCCTGGAAGCCATCGAGGGCACATGGAATGTACAAGAGGCAAACATGGACCCTAACACTTATGAGATGACAGGTGGTTCTGTAAAGACTAACTGGGAAGGCGACGAGACCAAGGCAGTATTCAAGAACTTCATGGGTTCTGGGGAAGATTACCCATTGAAAAGTGCACTGGCTATGGTATCAATGCTCGGCAACTCACAGCTCCCTAACGTACTGAAAAGCGTAACATTCACAGCCGATGGCAAGATCACAGCCCTCTACAAGGAGGCTGCATCCACCGAAGCTAATGCAGCAGCTAGCGACTGGAAGGTAGCTGAGGGTTACGCTACATATACAGTAGAAAACGAGAGCTTGATCTACGTTACCCTGAACGCAAGCAAGGTAACAGAGGGCATTAAAGACGCTCAGCAGAAGCCAATGATTGAGGGTATCCTCAAAAAGTACACCAAGATTCCTGTTCACATCTCATGGGATGCTACCAAGACCAAGCCTTTCTTCTATGTAGACAAGGCATTCGTTCAGCCAATGATTGCTAATCTCGTAGCCATCATCAGCAACGTACCTCCCACTGGTATGGACGAAGAGGAGAAGGCTAATTTCGAAAAGGTCAAGGATATCGCAGTTCAGTTGCCTACCATCATGGATGCAACTACCAAGCTTGAGTTGGGTCTTGAGCTCACCAAGTAATTGATCTATATTTTAAAACAAACATATCCCCCAGCCCTCTGGAGCAATCTCCAAGAGAACTGGGGGATAACTATTTCCACCCGCCAACAAGAAATACAGACACCAGCACTGCTCCCATAGGATGGTCCCAGTATTTATTGCACAAAAAAAAGATTGCACAGACGGAAATACTTCCAATCCATGCAATCTTCAGTCTTTTCAGAATCTAGAGGCTAGGCCTAGACCTAGCGTCGGATTTACTTCACCTTTGCAACGATAGCCTTGAAAGCCTCAGGGTTGTTAACAGCGAGGTCAGCGAGAACCT
>OOCQ01001646.1_pt1 | contig 12710 bp, 10 predicted proteins | sample 1671121 | NCBI WGS metagenome assembly OOCQ01 (sample SAMN06348124, study PRJEB24527) | human gut metagenome | biome: human gut; feature: ankylosing spondylitis patient; material: feces | host: Homo sapiens | place: China | collected 2015-10 | reverse complement strand
CGGCTGCGGCTTGGAATATGGAAGTATTGGGCGAGGAACAGAGAGACGGATATAAGGCGCAGAAAATCGCCTTTAATATCAACGCCTATTCCCGAATTACGGCTTATCTCCTGATTCCGGATGGCAAGGGACCGTTCCCAACAGTCAATGCGCTTCATGATCATGGCGCTCATCTCTTTATCGGAAAGGAGAAGATGATTCGTCCTTTTTTTACTCCGGAAGAAAAAGATTCCCCTACGAAGCAGGCGCTCTGTCAGGAGATTCTGGATAATGCGGATGCGTGGGCAAGGCAGCTTTATGATAATCAGTACGTGGGCGATTATCTGGCGAAACATGGCTACGTAGTCTTTTCGGCTGATGCTCCAATGTGGGGAGAACGGGGCAGAAAGGAGGGCGTGGACTGAAACAAATACGACCTGATAGCCGGCAACATGATGATGCTGGGTAGAGACCTCTCCGCCTTTATGACTTACGATGATATTTCCAGTACCGAGTTCCTGGCTTCGCTACCGATGGTAGATGCGAAGCGTATCGGATGCGTAGGCTGTTCGATGGGAGCCTATCGCTCGTGGATGCTCTCGGCATTATCGGATAGAATCAAGGCGGGTGCTTCTATTTGCTGGATGATTACCACCGATGCTCAGCTTACCCGGAGATTCGGAAGAAAGGAGAATGGCGGTTTTGCGAATTGCATTCCGGGGTTGAGGCAATATCTCGACTATCCGCACATCGCCTCCCTCGCCTGTCCGAAGCCGATGCTCTTTATCAACGGTACAAAAGACAAGCTCTTCCCGGTGCCTGGTGTAAAAGATGCTTTCAGCGAAATGCACAAGGTTTGGAAGAGTCAGGGAGCTGATAATCTGCTGGATACGGAGCTTTGGAATATTCCTCATTCCTGCGGACTGAAGGCACAGGAGAAAATGCTGGAGTTCCTGGATAAGAATCTGAAATAGGGGTTAACAGAGTTAACAGCTGTTTTTCTGTACCTTCTTCTCTTAAATATTAAAAGTCTACTACGCTAACCCATTAAAAAATGGCGTTAGCGTAGTGAACTTTTGGAATATACGAAATGAATCCTTACCACAATTCTTTAGGAGACAAATCTTTATCCTTTCTGCCCATCAGGTAGTAATCGGCAAGGAACTGGAGGTGAGCCTGGGTGATGCGCAAGCCTTCCTCCTTCACATACTTGCTGGTGAAGATGTTGGCATCTGGCAGCATCTGGTTGTCTATCAGCTTGCAAACAATCTCGTAAGGGAATGGGCGACCATTGCCGCATACGATGCCGAAGCTATCCAGCTCAGCTCTGTCTGCATTGTAATATGGATTCTCGTCTGATGCGATGTTGTGAGCCTGACCATAGGTGATGTTGATGCCCGTGTATGGGCTACCGCATACGATGATGCCCTTCTCATATTTCTGAGGCAGATGGATGCTGGCTGGCATCTCATAGCCTATCTCCTTGAAGAAGTCCTTGAGCGTCTTGTTATCTTCCAGGAAGATGAACTTGTCGCCAAATCCCTTCTTCTTCAGTAGGTTATAGTCCTTGATGCCCTGCTCGTGGTCTACTTCTTTTTCCTTCTCCGCGTCGGCTACCATCTTCTTGAAGTCCTCGTCTTCCCAGAGTTCATGGGAAGGCTGATTGGCGCATATCTTCTGGAGCCACTCCAGCGAGGTGAATGCCAAGAGATTGTTGCGCAGGGTGATGGTCATGTCCATCTGTATGCCATACGCTGTCTGCCCATTGAGCCCCTGAGGCGAAGTGGCTAGTCGCTGCAGGGTAAACTGCAGGCGCTTCTGATTGCCCAGGTTGAAGTAGCTGCCATAGTGGAACCATGCCAAGATGTCGCGGCGAGTAACCTCCTGTATTTCTTTGTCTTGAGATGCGTCATAATCGCAGAGGAATGTGTGCAGGCGCTCATTCTCTGGTGCCGTCTCATATTCCTTGTCCAATATCATGTACACCATCTTGGCGGCAAGCTCCAGAGTGCCAAAGAGGAATGGCACGGGCTCCTGTACGTAAGCGCCCTGCTGATAGTGATGCCAGAGGAGGAACTTGATGTCGGCGAAGTTGATCTCGTCAGCATCGTAAGTTGCCACGTCATCGCCCAGTGTGCTCTGGATGAATTCTTTCTCATGCTCATAGAAAGGAATGTGATAGCCGTAGCGTTTCTGGCATTCGGCAGTAAAGGTCTTCCAGATATGGGTATCCGAGAGAATATCCTCGAAATATCCGGCGATGCTGAGGGCTAGCTGCTTGGCGTCGTCAGCATTCTTGAAGTTATGAGTGTAGCAAGCCTCGTCGAGGGCATGATATATCTCGTTAGCCAGTTCGGTATAGTACTGGTCCACTTCGTCTGGTTTCTCGTATGGATGCATAGCCATCCAATCTTGTGTGAAAATTACCTTTTTCATATAGTTCGATCGTTGTTATTTTCAGTTTTTTATGCAAAGATAATGATTTCTCTCGGAAAAATAGCAAGAATTTGGATAAAAAATCGTAACTTTGCACCCGAATTTAGGCAATCTTAATAAATGCGTATGATTGCTGCAAGCGTTTCGGAAGGATTTTTGCACCCTAATTCATGGCTGGGAGGGTGAATTCGGCCTTCCATTTTGATTACATGAATTAAGGTTTTAAAAGATTGAAGACATTTGAAGAATTGGGCGTGTGCGAGGAGATTCGCCGTGCCATCGAGGAGATTGGATTTGAAAATCCAATGCCTGTTCAGGAAGAAGTAATTCCCTATTTGCTTGGTAATAAGAATGATGTCATTGCGTTGGCGCAGACGGGTACGGGTAAGACCGCTTCATACGGTATCCCTGTGCTTCAGAAGACGGATGCCTCTCGTAAGGACACGCAGGCTGTTATCCTGAGCCCTACCCGTGAGCTTTGCCTCCAGATAGCTGACGACTTGAATAGTTTCGCCAAGTACATCGACGGTATGCACATCGCCGCGGTATATGGTGGTACCGACATCGGCTCGCAGATTCGCACCCTGAAGCATGGTGTGCAGATTATCGTAGCTACACCAGGTCGTTTGCTCGACTTGATCAATCGTGGCGTGGCTCAGCTCGAACATGTTAACAATGTAGTGCTGGATGAGGCTGACGAGATGCTCAACATGGGTTTCTCAGAGAGCATCAATGCCATCTTCGAGAGTGTGCCAGAGGATAGAAACACATTGCTCTTCTCTGCCACCATGAGCAAGGAGATAGAGAAAATCGCCCTCAACTATCTGCACGATCACAAGGAAATCGTGGTGGGTTCTCGTAACGAGGGTGCCGAGCATGTGAACCACATCTACTATCTCGTGAATGCCAAGGACAAGTATCTCGCCCTGAAGCGCATCGTCGATTTCTATCCACGCATCTTTGCGATTATCTTCTGTCGCACCAAGTTGGAGACACAGGACATCGCCGACAAGCTCATCAAGGACGGCTACAATGCAGAGGCCCTGCATGGCGACTTGAGTCAGCAGCAGCGCGACCTCACCATGCAGAAGTTCCGCCAGCATACCGTACAGTTCCTCGTGGCTACCGACGTGGCAGCTCGTGGCTTGGACGTGGATGATTTGACCCACGTTATCAACTATGGTTTGCCTGATGATATCGAGAGCTATACCCACCGCAGCGGTCGTACCGGTCGTGCCGGCAAGAAGGGGACATCCATCTCTATCATCCATACCCGTGAGAAATTCAAGGTTCGTCAGATAGAGAAGCAGATAGGCAAGGACTTCGTGGATGGCACATTGCCTTCGCCAGAGGAGATTTGCAAGAAGCAGCTCTTCAAGACGATGGACGACATCATGAAGACCGATGTGGATGAGGAGCAGATTGCGCCATACATGGAGGAAATCAACCGCCAGTTTGACTACATCGACAAGGAGGACATCATCAAGAAGATGGTAACCATCACCTTCGGTAAGTTCCTCGATTACTATAAGAATGCCCCTGAGATTGTGAAGCCAGAGAGCGGACGTGGCAAGCGTGGTGCTGAGGGTAGAGGCTCTGAGGGTAGAGGTAGAGTATCCAATGGCCGTCGCAAGCATGAGGCTGAGGCAGGATTCAAGCGTCTCTTCATCAATCTGGGTAAGGCTGATGGCTTCTATCCAGGCGAAATCATGCAGTACTTGAACAAGCACGTGCGTGGCAGACAGGAGGTGGGTCATATCGACTTGCTCAACAAGTTTGCTTACATCGAGGTGCCAGAGCAGGATGCCAAGAGAGTGATGAAGGCTCTGGATGGCACTGAGTATAAGGGCAGAACCGTGAGATGTAATGATGCTGATGAGGAAGGTCACGGCAGAGCTGCACGTGGTAGCCGTACTGCCAAGCGTGGCTATGGAGATGATGCTCGTGGCGGCAGATCAGAACGCGGTGGCAGAGGCAGTCGTGGCGAAGCTCGCAGCAAGAAGCCTCGCTACAATGATGATAATGGCGATTGGCGCGACCTCATTCAGGGCAAGCCATTCAAGCTGAAGGGCGAGGAGCCAAACTTCGAGGAAGAAGGCTGGGCACGTCGTCGTCCGAAGAAGAAGTAGAAAGTGCTGGGAGGGCAGGTTTGTTACCTGCCCAATAAGCAAGAATGCCGATTATTAAATAGAAATAAAGGGCGGAAGAACAAGCTATAACAGTTTAACAGTTAACAGTTTGTTTTTCCGTCCTTCTTTTTGTGTGAAAAGCATAAGCAAATCTATGCTTCAAGGCCAGTTATGCCATGTCTTGTGGTTAACTATATTGTCCCCAGGAATTGTGAGTCACTGGTATCATTCGTTTCGTTGGATGCGAAGAAAATGTAGCAACCGATGTTGTCTCCCTTCCATCTGCTAGAATACTCCAAAAGTCCTTTCTGGTCCTTACGATTAGCTTGTAAGGTCTTGACTTCTTGCTTAGTAAAATTATAGGCAATGAGCCAAGCGGTATCATCTTCGAGTCCATCAAGTACATCTATCTCATCCGTTGTACCATTTTCGGCAGACGACGAAGTCATACTCCAAGAAAAACTGATTTTCTTGCCCTTCTCTTTAGTAGCAAGACATTCCTCTGCCCCAGCCAGCTTGCCTTGGCTCAGCACCACCTTGCTTGGGTCAATATATAATGTAGGGTATTCGCCCAGGATAGCCTGCTTCATGTTGCACGATACAGCCCTGTTATACGGAGTCTGGTTTCCTGAAACCTTTCGGAAACCAATCTCCGCATACGTCTTTACGGATTTCACAAATCCATGTGCCACCTGCAACTTCAATCGATGCGCCAGCTGAGCCGGAGTCTTAGCGTCATGAAATGTTGTCGCTTTACTCTTGATATAGGGAATGCCCCTCCAGCTGCTTCCTATCACCGTTCCCACTTTTCCCGAGAAGGGACCCAATATTCCTTGTCCTATTTTTGCCATATCTTTCGTATTTAATCATTCTCCATTTTCTCCTTTCAGCACCAAGTCTATCTTGTAGTTTCATCGACTAATGGGTAAACTTGAGGTAAAGCTGAGGTAAAGTTGAGGTAAACTTGACCCTATCTTTGACGTATAGTTTTTATAGCCCTCCCGTAAAGTTGTTATGTCCTCACCATTCGCCTGCAAAGATACAGATAAATATTCATATCGCCTCGATTTCTTATCATAAAAAATGTTTTTCGCTTTATATGTTAGCCATCTTATACAATTTTACATTGCTCATGTTTTTCGTTTGGAAGTCGAAAGATAGGTCATTTTATGTTATACAACATGAAATAAAAACTTTTTTGTTTTTCAACTTCATTTTTTACTAAAAAGTTTGCTCATATTCAATTCTTTTTTGTACCTTTGGAGCGGATTTGGTTAAAGCCATCTCCAGACATGTTAGAAAACAATAAGAAGCGTTATGCTTATCTTGTGATGATGGAAACCTAGGAAATTTCGCATCTTTAGCACAATGGATAGCATAGTGGTTCTCACGCATAGCGTGGGCTGCTATTACACATTCGTGCTAAAAGGTTTTCCTAGGACCTCTAATTCAGAACGTGGCATAGTCAGTACCATGCTTCACGTTTAATTAGAGGTTTAAGGACTGGAACCTATAAATGTGTGAATTATGAAAATAGTATTCTTATTTTTCTGTTTTTGTTGCGCTGTCCAACTAAGTTCAGCTCAATATGTTCAAAAACGAACTCCAGTTAGAAGTAATCTTGATGCTTTTGGTCAAGCATTGAATGGTATCGATGAACAAGCTGATGTTGCAATGTCTTATAGAAGTGGCATAGAGAAATATTATAGTGAATTGATTACAAAAAATAAACTTTCTTCCGATGCTTTAGGAAAATTGAAAAAAATGAAGGATGAAAGTTTAAAACGTATAGATGACAAAGCGGAGTATGGCGATTATTCTAGAGCAACAGAAACTGCTGAATACGAGTTCAGGACAGTGATAGTAGCAATGTCAGACGTAGCAAAGAAAGATATAGAAGAACAAAACGACTATATACGTAGAGAGCAATTACGTATATATAGTTATACTCACCCATTTGACAACATGACTTATGCAAAATATTCAAAAGTTATACAAAATCCGACATATGAAACTTTATGCAATGTACAAATAACAAAAATAGCCTTATCTCCTCAGGAAACTCGCATAGAATGTAAAGTTAATAACAGAATCGATAATGGTTATGTAGGTTGGGTAAGTATTGATCCTGGTACATATATTTATATTCCTGATAGAAAACAAAAACTGAAAATGTGTGATGCGATAAACATTGCAGTTGCGCCATTGAAAACGGAATTCCATTTCCAAGAAGAGGAGTTGGTGTTTGCGTTAATCTTTCCTGCTTTGCCTTCAAATGTCAGAATGTTTTCAATTATAGAATCTGAAGATAGCAATTGGAAGTTTCATAATATTAGAATTAAGTAGGAATTGTAAAATGTCTATTGTTATTAAATATTACGATTATGAATAATAAAATGTTTATTTTGATTTGTCTATTGGTAGGAATAGCTTTTAATTCTTGTAACAGTAATAAAACGATTTCTAGTAAGGAACAATTAGATACTGTATGGAATGATAAAGTGCAGGATTCCTTTTATGGGCTAGTTTTGGGCAATACAATTCCACTAGCTGTCATTGTGAAGACACTAGAAAATCAAGGCTTTTATTATGAAAGGCAATATAGTTCTGGAGAGAATTTATGCTTCAGAGCACAACAAAGTCGATATTTTACATTTGGTGGGTTAACTTGGGAAATGTTGAATATAGAAAGACATGGTGATGTTCTTAACAGTGTTTGTTTTATGAATAGTAGCATTGATAAAGCCTCTTCCTTAGGCATTTATAATAATATTAAGGCTGCTGTAGAGGCAAAGTATTCTCCATCAACTATTATAACAACCGACACTACAGTTTATGCACGGACTTATTATTTGGGTAGAAATAGGGTTTGTGCTACACTTTCTTGTTTTAGGTATGAAACTATTGGAAGGAAAATTATGATAGGAACGAGTTTGGTCTATTGGACAAAAAAAGGAAAGAAAGCATCTAACGATGAGCTGTAAAGGTAAGTATTGCGTGGGACTTTTAGCGTGATTACATAATGCATTAAGACAGATTGATATGGATGGATATCGTCCATTCTTCAAGATGCTTTTGATGCGATATTCATGTTTTGCGGTAAAAATACAGCAATTTCTTTGGCGTTTTGCGGTATTTTTACCGCAATTTTTGTATATTTGCAGCCGTAAACATCAAATAAGGCAAGAAATATGGAATTATTGAAGCAACTTTCAGACAACCTTATCAAGCGTACCGATACTCGATACCTACGATATATGTATCATCAGATTCCCTGGTCGAATCGGATGACGGCCCTTGTTGGACCTCGTGGAGTCGGCAAGACAACACTCCTTTTGCAGTATATCAAATTGAATCTTCAGATGAAAGAGACACTCTATGTGAGTGCGGAATCCATCTATTTCGCTAATCATACTCTCTTTGAAACTGCAATGAAGTTTAGCCAACTTGGCGGCAAGCATCTTTTTATCGATGAAATACATAAATATAAGGGATGGGCTACAGAACTTAAAATGATATACGATAATCTGCCAACCTTGCAAGTGGTATTTACCGGTTCTTCTGTGCTTGATATTTATAAAGGTACAGCAGATTTAAGTCGGCGAGTACTGGTCTTTACGATGCAAGGCTTGTCTTTTCGTGAATACATCGGTATGGAAAAGGGCATAGACATTCCTGTCTCTACATTGGAACAAATCGTAAACAATGAAGTTGGGTTGCCGGAGGAGATAGAGCATCCGTTGGCATTGTTTAATGAATATCTGCGTAAGGGCTACTATCCTTTTTCTAAGGATGAGGGCTATAGGATGCGACTGAATCAAGTGGTGAGTATGACTTTGGAGACGGATATTCCACAATACGCCAATTATACGGTGATGGTGTCCAGAAAACTGAAGGAACTGATGCAGGTAATAGCTGATAGTGTGCCTTTCAAGCCAAATATGAGTACCATTGCTACAACTATCAAGGTGGATCGCAAGAACCTGCCCGATTACTTCGAACTGATGGAGCGTGCAGGTTTGATAGCCCAACTTCACGAGTCCACAGGAGGAGTGCGTGGTTTGGGCAAGGTAGAAAAGGTGTATCTTGATAATACCAACCTCTCCTTTGCTCTCTCTTCTTCGGTGCCTGATATTGGCAATCAACGAGAGACTTTCTTTTTTAATCAGATGCGCGTGAATCATGCTGTCTTCAATTCTCCAATCTCTGATTTCCAGATAGAAGACAAGACTTTTGAGATTGGTGGTAAAAAGAAAGGTCAGAAGCAGATCTCTGAGGCTAAAGAGGGATATGTTGTGAAGGATGATATAGAGACAGGCATGGGCAATATTATTCCTCTCTGGGCTTTTGGTATGAACTATTAGACAATTATAAGTAAATGAAGAAAACTATTCTTATCGCTTGTCTGGGACTGGTAAGTCTGGGCTTGCAAGCACAGAGCGTTTCGCTCGCTGGTGAATGGAATGTGGAGTTGGGAAAGAGCGGTAGCGCTTTTGCCAAGAGTAAGCGTGCCTCGCAGGGTGAGGTGAATCGTGCCATCCTTCCCGGCACCATCGATACGAACCATCTGGGATTCGCTCCGAAAGATACGATGGAAACAACGCATCTTACGAGACTCTATGCCTATAAAGGAGCTGCTAGATATTCCAGAACCATCAATATCCCGAAGGATTGGAAGAAGAAGCCGGTAGAACTCTTCCTGGAACGCACCAAACCTACTTGGGTGTATCTGGATGGAAAACTGGTGGATTCTTGTAATTATATCTCCACTCCTCAGCGATATATTTTACCAAGATTGAAGTCGGGCAAGCATCAGTTGGATATCGTGGTGGATAACTCTCGTGGCGTGCCAGAACAAGTCTATGGATCCAGCCATGCCTATACGGAGGATACGCAGACCAACTGGAATGGAATCATCGGAGAAATTAAGTTAGGAGTTAGGAGTGGGGAGTTAGGAGTTCTTCGAGGAAGGGCTGTATCTCCTATGGATATGGAGAAGTATCAAGGAAGACTAACTCCTAACTCCAGACTCCAGGCTCCAAACTTCGAGATTCGGGGAGCGCATTTCTATGCCGATGGTCATCCTGTCTTCCTCCGTGGCAAGCATGATGCGGCGGTTTGGCCTCTTACTGGGCATGTGGATATGACCGTGGAAGGCTGGATGAAGTATCTGGGTACTTGCAAGGAGTATGGCATCAATCATGTGCGCTTCCACTCTTGGTGCCCACCAGAGGCGGCTTTTGTGGCAGCTGATAAGTTGGGCATTTATCTGCAACCCGAACTTCCTTTCTGGGGTTCCTTTGATGATAAGGACGAGGTGTTGATGAAGTTTCTCCATCAGGAGGGTGAGAACATCTTGCGAGAATATGGTCATCATCCTTCCTTCCGCATGATGGCTTTGGGTAATGAACTATGGGGAAGCATCGACAAGATGAAGGAGTTTGTGGATGATTTCCGTAAGATAGCTCCCGATAAGTATTATACCTTTGGTAGCAATTACTATCTTGGCTATCAAGGCGTAAAGGAGGGTATGGATTACTTCACCACTTGCCGTATTGGTGGCGAGGGATGGGGCAAATATAATACCCACACCCGTGGTTCCTTCTCCTTCGCTGATGCCTACGATGGAGGAATGATCAATCATTTCCATCCTAATACAACGATGAACTTTGATGAGGCTTGCGATAAGTGGGCTTCTCCTCAGCCTTGGCAGAAGAAAGATGGCAAGGCAGGCATCCCGATTATCTCTCATGAGACAGGACAGTTCCAAACCTATCCCGACTATCGTGAGATCAAGAAATACACGGGCGTGCTCTATCCTTATAACTTCGAGATGTTCCGTCGCCGCTTAGCCGCAGCCGGAATGCTCTCGCAGGCAGATGATTTCCACAAGGCATCGGGCTTATGGAGCGTGAAACTCTATAAGGCGGATATCGAGATGGATCTCAGAACCAAGAATATGGCTGGTTTCCAGCTCCTCGATATTCAGGATTATCCAGGTCAGGGCAGTGCCTTTGTGGGCATTCTCGATGCTTTTATGGAGAGCAAGGGTATTACTACGCCAGAGGAATGGCGACAGTGGTGTTCGCCTATCGTTCCGCTGATAGAAACGGATAAGCTCTGCTATGAGGCAGGAGAAACCTTCAAGGGCAAGGTGCTGATAGCCAATTATGGAGCCACATCGCTCAGAGGCAAGAAGATGACTTGGCGTATCTCTTCTGATGAGCCATCTTTTAATGAGGATGAGGGAAAGATCAACATCTTTACCTATAATGAGGGATTGCTGGATGCTGGCGAACTCAACTTGGAACTCCATGCCGATAAGCCAGCCAAGGTAAACTTGACGTTAAGTATTGATGGAACGGATGCAAGAAACTCATACGAGCTGTGGGTTTATCCTCGCAAGACTGTGGATAAGAAGAATGTGGTGATCGCTAAGGATTTGACTCCCGATGTAGTGGCTTCGCTCGAAAAGGGGGCGAAGGTTCTTTGGATGCCAGATTCTCTTCCTTATACCGTAGGAGGACTCTTCCAAACCGATTATTGGAACTATCGCATGTTCAAGACCATCTGCGAGAACAATAAGAAGGCTGTGTCTCCTGGCACCTTGGGCATCTTGACCCGCCCAGAACATCCTATCTTCAAGGGATTCCCTACGGAGATGCACACCAACTGGCAGTGGTTCCCTGTCATCAAGGAATCTCATCCTTTGGTGCTCGATAATTTCGCCAAGGATTACCTGCCTATCGTTCAGGTGATAGACAATATAGAGAGAAATCACAAGTTGGGGCTTGTGATGGAATGGAAGGTTGGGGCAGGCAAGCTCCTCGTCTGCATGAGCGATTTGGAGAAGGCTTCGCAATATCCAGAGGGCAGGGCTTTCTATCAGAGTGTATTAAGCTATATGCGCTCTTCAGAGTTCAATCCTCAGTCGGAGATAACCATCCCTGACTTGATGAAGACATTGAAGGAGGAACCTCGCAAGGTTAGCATGAAAGAGCTGAATAATATCTCGCAATATTAGTGTTATAAGAAATATAAAAAAGGTTGGAATCTTAAAGACTAGGATTCCAACCTTTTTTATATATTGTAGTTTTTACTTCGCATTGATTTCCTTGAGCAATCTGTCTGCGTGTCCCCACTTATCCATCAAGTAGAGCACATATCGGATATCCACACCGATGCAGCGAGCCAATCGCTTGTCGAAGTTGATGTCAGAGCTGAGGCTGTCCCAGTTGCCATCGAAGGCAAGACCAATCAACTCACCCTTACCATTGAACATAGGGCTACCAGAGTTACCGCCGGTAATATCGTTATTGGTGAGGAAGCAGAGCTGCATCTTGCCTGTGGTCTTGTCCTGATACTTGCCAAAGTCGCTCTCAGAGAGAAGCTCGTGCATGATAGGCTCAGCGTAGTAATCGATTACCTTGTCGCCCTTCTTCATCTTCTCTACGATGCTCTCGGCTGTGGTATAATAGCCTGATGGCTTGCCGCCGAGGTCGAAACCGCCTACCTGACCGTAGCTCAATCGCATGGTGAAGTTGGCATCGCTATAGTGAGGCATGTCTTCCTCCATGCGGAGTTTGGCTGCACAGAGATATTTCTCCTGTTCGGCGATGGAGTCGGCGCTGTTGCCAAGAGCCTCGGCAAAGTCGGCATATACATCGTTCAGATCCATACCGAATGCCACACCTGGGTCTTTCTCAAATCCCTTCTTGTTGAAGTAGAGCTTGGCACCCTTCTTCATGATGAGCGACTTGTTCCAGAGGTAATCCACATACTTTGCGTAGTCGCCACCAAACTGGGTGTCGATGGTCTGATAGAACTTAGGCAACCACTTGGCTGCCACGTGCTCCTTATAGTTCTTGAGCAGGGTGGCAAGCACCTCCTTGTCCAATGCCATATCCCATTCGGCACTGTTGTCCTCAAACTCATGATATTGCTTCTTCTTGTTCTTCTCTGGTCCCTTTACCTCCATGTTGCTCTGAAGCTTGAGGGCACGGGTAGAGAACTCTACATTGCTGCGGCGGGTGAACGACTCAGAGAAATTGGTCCAAGCATACATCACGTCGCTATTCTCCTTGTAGAGCTTCTGAAGCTTGTCGAAATCCACCTTGTGGGCGAGGTCGTTGGCTGCCTTGGCTGTATCCTGCCAAGCACGGAGAC
>OOCQ01001641.1_pt1 | contig 12745 bp, 13 predicted proteins | sample 1671121 | NCBI WGS metagenome assembly OOCQ01 (sample SAMN06348124, study PRJEB24527) | human gut metagenome | biome: human gut; feature: ankylosing spondylitis patient; material: feces | host: Homo sapiens | place: China | collected 2015-10 | reverse complement strand
TTTTGGGGATAACCTAAAGATGGGAATTTTGGCAGGAATTATTTTTCCAGTGTTGCTACTTATAGGAGTCATTCTTTGCAGAATACAAAAGAAAATTACTAATTATAATACAGTGAAAAGTAGGCACTAAATATAGCTGCTTATTAAAATAAAAAAGAAAGTGAGAAAAAAGATGGAATTTTTGAAAAACAATCCTAAATGGATACGTCAACCAAAGCAGGTACAAATTAGTGAGGATAAAGTTGTAATTCTTACAGAAAGGGGTACCGACTTATGGGCACGCACTTATTATGGTTTTCAAAATGATAATGCTCCAGTATTTCAAGTTGAAACAACGGACAAGTACTTTTCTTTTATTGTTAAAACAGAGTTCGAGAGTACCTGTCGTTTTGACCAGTGTGGTGTGGCTATGTATTTAAATAGTGATAATTGGTTTAAGGCATCTATAGAATATGAGAATGAAAAAATACAGCGATTGGGAAGCGTTGTAACCAATCATGGATATTCTGACTGGGCAACAACAGACATATCCTCTGATATTAAAAGTATGTGGTATCGTTTTTCACGAAGGGACAGTGACTACTGTATTGAATGCAGTGAGGATGGCATAAATTTCAGACAAATGCGTATTTTCCATATGTACGAAGGTGCAGAAAAAATTACTTATGGAATATATGCATGCAGCCCGACAGAAGGCTCATATAAGGCAACATTTTCAAATATGCAGATTACGGAATGTAAATGGGAATCTGATGCAGATTGGCGCGATTGATGATATGCTTTCTAAAGGTAAATCTCATATGAGAATCATTATCAGTTAAATTGAATAATAAATATAAGCCAAAAATAATCCCCGAAAAATTTTAGAATTTTTGGGGATTATTTAACATTAATAAAGGTAAGCGCCTAATCTGCCCACGGATTGCGCCCCTCATAAATCCATGCCATAATCGGAGTGTCTAAAATTAAAAACGATCACTCCAACAATCGCGAAGTTTCTCATTCAATGTTGGTGATGTTTACTACAACATTAACATTGAGGAGGTGCCAGATGGCAAACAAACGATTAGATTATGATAAGATTTACGAACTTGTCATGCAGTGCCGCAGAAGCGGTCTGTCTGACAGACAGTGGTGTCTGGATAACGACATTGTTCCAAGTACCTTTTATTACTGGGTACGCAGGCTCCGGCAGCGTGCCTGTTACGACCTTCCGGAAACCGAATGTCCCGGCAGAAATGCGTCTGCCGCAGAAAAAAAGGATGTTATATGTGTAAACATCCGGCCTGATCCGGTCCGGGAAACCACCGGGTTGCCGGTTGTCAACATACCGGAAGCTGCAAACATTGTGCTTCAGTATGGCGGTGTCAGTATCGCATTGTCAAATGACTTTGAAGAGCAAATGGCGGTTGGTAGAAGAATTTGGACCGGATTGTTTTAGAGAACAAAAAGATGGAACGCTTCTTTTTCAGGCAGATGATACGAATAAGGAAAATCTGCTTACATGGCTGTTGACCTTTCGAGATAAGGTAGAATTACTGGAACCAAAAGCAATAAGAGAAGAATTGCGACAAAGTATTCTGCAAATGAAAAAAAATATGACAATACAAGGGAAGACTAAGGAGAAATGTGAATGGAATCAAGGTGTGGTATCTTATTTGTTAGCATAAATTGATGACCTTTTCACAACAAAAAAAGGTCAATTCACAACATTCCAGATAGATATTGCATGAACTTATCCGATATAATAGCTATAAATATATGTAAGCAAGGAAGTGACAATATGCGAATTGCTATCTGTGATGATGAAGTATCTATGGTTCAGATACTGGAGGAAAAAATAAAAAAGTTATTGCCAGATGCGGTTATAGAGAAATATTTATCGGGTAATGAACTGATCGCAAGTGGCAGTAAGCCGGATATTCTTTTTCTGGATATTCAGATGCCGGGAATGGATGGGATGGAAACGGCAAAGATGCTTCGTCAGGACAATGAGGATATGATACTCATTTTTGTGACAGCAGCAGAGGAGTATGTTTTTCAGGCATTTGATGTCGGAGCATTTCATTATCTGGTTAAGCCATTTTCCGATGAGAAATTGAAAGAGGTTGTGACAAAGGCAGTCCATAACATAAAAAGGAGTTCCAGACTTGAAAAAGACGAAAGGTATATTATGGTACAGACCGCCGGAAGTCATATAAAGATTTTTCTGCGTGATATTGTGTATGCCGAGGTGTATAATCGGAAAGTTATTATCCATACACGAAGTACGGATACTGAATACTATGGTAAATTACAGGAATTAAGTGATATGGCAGGAACAGATTTTTTCCGGACACACAGAGCCTATCTTGTGCATTTTAAATATGTAGAAAAATATGATGCAACTTGTGTAACTATGAAAAATGGAACTGCATTGATTGCAAAAAAGAATTATCCGGAGTTTGTGAAGCAATATCTGAAGTATAACCAGAGGAAAGGAAATGAAGTCAGATGAGTTTAGTGGAAAGATGTTGGATGATCACATCTAAGTTTTCTGTTATTGCAATTTTGATTATTACAGGAATCTGTTTTGGTGTTTTTGTATATCCATATATGAAAAAGAAAAGGGAAGCTGCTCTGGTCAGTATTGTTTATATTGGAATTATGTCTGTGCTGTATCTGATACCGCAGCAGATTGGCAATTTTTCTGCATATATGCTGGGAGTTGTGGCTGCATTTCTTGTGATGTATGTACAGGACAGAAGAAACATTTATCAGAAAATATTTCTTGCAGTGACATTTTTTTCTATCCGTTGGCTTGCGGTTGCAATGGCAGGCAGAATGGATGATTTTATCACAAAAGCTCTGGTTTTTGGAAATACGATTGCAGGAAGACAATGGCTGCAATATGTACTTTATGCGGGAACGAGAATTCTGGATATTGTGCTTTGTATCGTTTTCCTTGCAGTTGCAATCGGTCTGATCAATAAAGCATATGTATACAAAAATGATGAAATGAGCGTCAAAGAGCTGGTAATGCTTATCATACCTTCTCTCGTGGGAGTTACAGGGTATGGCATTCTACAATATTATCTGAATATTTATGAAAAAGATACAGGAAAGAGCCTGACAGATACCTATGGATTTTATGGAGCTTTAAGCTTCGTGCATTATTTTATCTCTATCATAGCAATTCTTGTTATGACTACGATGTTTCAAAACTGGAAGGTGGCACAGGAAGAACAGACAGGGCAGGAGCTGGTATTAAATCAGGTCAGTGACATGAAAAAGCATATCGGGGAAGTGGAAAAGCTGTATCAGGATATCCGCAGCCTGCGTCATGACATGGGAAATCATATACAGATGCTGGAACATCTTGTGGCAGAGAATCATATGGATGATGCAGCAGAATATATGGAACATTTGAAAAAGGAGTGGAATGAAATATCTCCTGAGATAAAAACTGGGAGTCCTGTCATTGATGTGATTCTGATGGAAAAGTTAAGAGAAGCAAAGGAAAAGCAGATTCGTTTTATATCAGATTTTCATTATCCGGGGGATACGAAATTAAATGCATTTGATTTAAGCGTGATCTTAAACAATGCACTGGATAACTGTATGGAAAATGTAAGTGGAGAAAATCCTTATATCAGTCTCTCTTCTTTTCGGAAAAACAGTATTTTTATGATAACCATAAAGAACAGATATGAGGGAGAGTTAAATTATAAGGACAGTGACCTGCCGGAAACAACGAAATCCGGGAAGGAGCATGGAATTGGACTGCATAATATCCGGAGGGTTGCAAGGATGTATATGGGAGATATATCTTTAGAGCAGGAGAATCAGGAAGTGGTTCTAAGTATTATGTTACAGGTAGAATAAGGACAAAAAGCACTAAGTAATCTGTGAAACATCAGAATATTTAGAGTTTTTTATTTGCTTCACAACAAAAAAAGGGCGGTTCACAACATTGCTGTTTATTGTAAAGAAAGATATGCCGAAAGAATCAATAAAGAGAAATCATGTTGTACAGATTTTTAAGGAAACGGATTTCAGAATTTAAGCTCAAGGAGGCCAAATCCTCTCCTCACCAAAGGGTTCGGATTTTGCCTCGCAAAACAAGGAGGATTAAAATGAGGATCAATGGATTTAGTGGGACAAATACGCAGACAGGAACAATGGGAATGACACAGGGGAATGATTCTGTAAGTAAAAATATTCAGAATCAGATTGCAAATGCACAGCAGAAGCTACAGGATTTATCATCGAATGAAGAAATGTCATTAGAGGATAAGATGAAAAAGCGTCAGGAGATACAGCAGGAGATTAACAATCTCAATCAGCAGTTAAGACAGCACCAGATCGAGCAGAGAAAGGAAAAGCAGAGTAAAAATTCGTCATCTATGGATGATATGGTGGCTGGAACAAGTAACACTTCTAAAAAGAAAGACACCGGATTGTCACAGGCAAGTATGCAGGCGATGATTTCCGCAGATTCTTCCATGAAACAGGCAAAGGTGCAGGGAAGTATGGCAACACAGATACAGGGACGTGCCAGTGTGCTTGAATCTGAAATCAAACAGGATGCCGGAAAAGGAAATACTGAGAAGAAGGAAGAAGAACTGGCAGAGCTGCAGGCAAAGGCACAGTCTGCGACAGCAGCACAGATGTCTACACTTGCAGATGCAAATAAATCAGTAGAAGAAGCTGCAAAAGCGGAGAACAGCAATACAGAAGACACTGCAACAAAGAACAATACTGATAAATCCGAGAAAACACAGGAATCTGCGGGGGCTGCGGCAGAGGAGACAGACAACGTAAAGAATACGGATATCAAAGGGGAAACACAGGTGACAGTAGAAACACCGACTCTGGAAAATGCACAGAATGCAACACAGCAGGCAGTGTATACACCGATTGATATTCGTTTATAGTTGGTAAAGGAGAATGGTATTATGTCAGAGATTAAGAGTTTTAGTGATTACACAAGTAAATATAACAGCAATGTAGATTATTCCGCATTATTTGGAGGAACTTCCGACAGTTCATCCGTAGGAAACACCAATATGCTTTCTGATTATGCTGCGATTAAAAACGGAAGCTATGGAAAACTTATGAAAGCATATTATGCAAAGCAGGATGCAGAAAAATTATCGGGTAAAGGCGATACTTCACAGAAGCTTACACTGATGAAAACAAGTGCGGATTCCCTGAAAAAATCAGCAGATGCACTAAACGATGCGTCACTCTGGGAAAAAAAGAAAATAAAAAAGAAGGATGAAAAGACCGGGGAAGAAACAGAGGTAGAGGATTATGACCGGGATGCAATTACCAAAAAAGTGAAATCTTTTATTGATGATTATAATGATGTTGTTAAGGAGGCAGGAGAATCCAATACAAAAGATGTCCTTAGAAATGCTTCATGGATGACAGGCATGACAGACAAAACCAGTCATTTACTTTCTAAAATAGGTATTACCATAGGAAAGGGGAATAAGCTGGAGCTGGATGAAGATGAATTGAAGAAAGCAGATATCAGTTCATTGAAAACGGTTTTTACAGGTTACAATTCCTTTGCAGGCAAAACAGCCCAGAAAGCAGCTGGTATATCAAATGCTGCAAACCGGGCAAGTGCGACTTATACAAACAATGGTACATATTCGAAAAAAGATTCTTCTCTAACGTCAAGTAAGATTGATAAGGAAGTATAGTATGTTAAGCCTAAATGACAAGAAGAAAAATCTTTTGTATTAATTTGTCGGGAAGGAGGAACCAGATGAGTTTTACAGTCAATTTATCCGGTGGAGGTTTATTGATAAATAGATTTAATAGTTCTAATATGTTGAAAAGTACACAGGAAAAATTGCAGCGACAGCAGGAACGGGATAATAAGGTGGCTTTTTTTGAAGCACAAAAAGAAAATCTGAAAAACCGAAAGGCTGACACTTTGGAAGAAATCTCTGAAAAGCTGGAAATGTTTCATAATTATGAGAATGAAATTGCGGCAGCAAATCAGGAGTATAATAATTCGCAGATGTTTCATGTCATGGACGAGGCAGAAGAACATGGCGAAAAGATTGCGGAAGCTGCTGAGAGGAATAAGCCTAAAACAGAAGAAGAACGAAAGGAAGAAATGGTGGATGAAGCTCTTGGAACAGAGGAAAACAAGGGCATGATGTCTGAAATCATGGACGAACTTTCGAAGACAACCGAAGAAATGACAGAGCAGATGACGGAAAAAACTGTGGAGAATATGGAAGAACTTCCAGACGAGGTTTTGCAGGAGCAGCTTGTTACAGATAGTTTAGAGGCAGCAGAAATGGTACAAACAGAGACAATTAAAAGGTATGTGCCGATTGATATTAGAGTCTAATGGTATTTATCTGGGAAGGAAACAGCTATGAAGATTTACAATAATACAAATATTACATATTCTGCAATCGAACATAACAGCAGGAAAAATACGAAGCAAAATTTTCCAGCAGATTTAGAAAAGAAAATGACACAGTATACAGATACAGTATCTATTTCTAAAACGGGGCAGGAGAGATTTAGGTATTTATCTTCTGTCAGCTCTATGGATTATCAGAACCGTTTTGAGAGGGAAGTGACGGATATATTTGTCAAAGAAGATACAGAGAGTGTAAAGTCCGATTCCTTTGAACATCATGTAAACAGAATGGCGACAGCATATAACAAAATGAAAAACAGCATTGAAGAAAAATATGCGGAACAAGATTATGAGCTGGAGTATTATGTGACAGAATCGGGCAAAATTGAGGAATTAACCAAAGAAAAAGAACTGGATATGCTGAATCAGGCATATGAAAACCACAGTAATTTTATGGCAACTTCCACAGAAATCTGGTCAGAATTACAGGATTTTACACCATCGGTAGTTTACCATAAAGGAAGTGAACAGACAGCAAATGAACAGAACATAGGTGAGAACCAGGAAAATACTGCAAAATCTAAAGAAAAGGGGGGTATCAAAAATTCGGCATATCAGGCATTTTTATCCGCCATCCAGTCGGATAACCAGAAATTATCGCAGCAGTATTTGGGTGATTGGAAAGATTTAAGGCTAAATCTGAATGTATCAGATGGTAATCGGAAAATGCTTAATGGTATTTGGGATTATTATGCTAATAAAAGGTAATGAAAGCTTTGTAATACGAAAGGAGATGTTAGTATGGCAGTTACAGGTGTAAACAATTACTCTAATATTTACACAAATGCTTATACCGGTAATATACGGAAAAATAATGCTAAGGAAACCACAGAAAAGCAGGTTGTGGAGCAAACAGAAGATGTAAAGACAGGGACAACCTGAAAAACTGCAGCGGATGAACTTTCCTATCTTTCTAAAAAATTTGACAGTGATGCGGTGTGGATACGGTATCAGTGTTAAAAGTCGAGGTGGCAAATCATCAACAATATGTTGAGATGATTTGCCGCCTTTTTGAAGTCTATACGTTTCTCCCTTTTATACCGATACATCAATAGAATTACGAACGAGTCTGTTACCATTTTGGACAAGTGTAGCTTCTACGGATTCTCTTGTGAAATTATCAAGAATGCCTGTATCAAATGCTTGTCCGGGCTTCCAATTTGGATTGGCTGATTTTACGGCTGCGTACATAGCAGATCTGTACTGTCCTTCATATTGTTCTAAAGTCCATGTACCACTTAAACGATTACAGTAACATCCATACCTGCAACACCGTTTGCATTCAGTAAATCTCCGTCCGAATCAAACTGTTAATATTCATTGACATATAAAAGCCTCCCTGCAAATAAATTCAAAACCTGTTTAGAATGTGCGTATAATCATAAAAATTAGAACTAACATATATGCGCATAATCTGGAGGAACCATGATATTAAAAAGAAAAATATATAAAAAACTACTGAAATGGAAAAATGAATGTTAGGGGAAAAAAGCTTTACTGACAGAAGGCGCCAGACGTATTGGAAAGTCTACCATCTGCGAAGAATTTGGGAAAAACGAATATGAAAGTTATATTATTCATCCAAGAAATTTAATTGTAAAAGATGGAATTATATGCATTCCCCCATATATGACGATGAATATATAAAAATCTGACATACACACTTGATTTTAAAATAATTGTTATTATGATATTATAAAGAAATGCCAAAAAACAAAGGAGAGGTGTATGTATCACAAGAAATTAGAATCAGATATCAGATGTCCATTGGAATACGGCCTGGAAGTCTTTGGAGGCAAATGGAAATCAAGAGTCATATGTGTTCTGGCGGATAAGAAGACATTAAGATATAGTGAGTTAAGGGCAGAACTGGTGAATATTACAGATGCAGTTCTTTCAACAACATTAAAAGCACTGATTGCGGATGATATTGTATCAAGGAAATCATATGACGAGATTCCGCCAAGAGTTGAATATTCACTTACGGAAAAGGGCTTGTCTGTAATGCCGATATTGCAAAGTATATGCGACTGGTCATGCGCATTTTACAAGAAAGAAACTGACAAAGAAACGAGCCAGTGCATGAAGTGCGACCATAAGTAATGGATGAAGGGAAGGTTATTGTGTGAAAAAAATAACCTTCCTTTTCAAATTAACATTTATTGTGTAGAATGTTACATAGAACTACCTAAGCGGTATACTGGAGAGCAGTAATACGACATACGCAATATGCAGAAATGGAGCGGAAATTGAGCAGATTAACGATTATAACCAAGGATAAGGCTCAGGTTACAATGGAGTCTTTATATCAGGATTTGGAGAGAAGAATAGTAGCAAGTCCACCGGGACTGTGTACTATCGACCTTACCAGGTCATTTATAAAAATGTGTCTTGCACAGTCATGTGGCAAATGTGTTCCATGCCGTGTGGGACTCAGGCAGCTTGCGAGACTTTTTGATGATGTGCTTGATGGTAACGCAACAGAGGAAACTCTTGATGTTATCAGGCTTACAGCAGAGGGAATCTATTATTCCGCTGACTGTGCAATCGGATATGAGGCAGCTAAGCTTGTATTAAAATGTATTGATGGCTGCGAGGATGATTTCAGGTCACATATTGAGAGAGGATTTTGTTCATGTAACAGTAACCAGCCGGTTGCATGTGTGAAGTCATGTCCGGCAGGAGTAGATATACCGGGATACATAGCACTTGTGCATGAAGGCAGATATGCAGACGCGGTTCGTCTTATAAGAAGAGACAATCCAATGCCTACAACATGCGCATACATTTGTGAGCATCCATGTGAAAACAGATGTAAGAGAACACTTATTGACGCGCCGGTCAACATCAGGGGGCTTAAGAAAATGGCGGTTGATAATGCCGGTGATGTTCCGGTTCCAGCATGTAATGAGCCAACAGGTGAGAAGGTTGCAATCATCGGTGGAGGTCCGGGAGGCCTCAGTGCCGCATATTATCTGGCTCTTATGGGACATAAGGTTACTATATTTGAGCAGAGAAAGCAGCTTGGTGGAATGTTAAGATATGGAATTCCTAACTACAGACTTCCAAGAAAGAAGCTTGATGCAGAGATTAATTCAATACTGTCTACAGGAATAGAAGTCAAGAAAAATATAAGCGTAGGAACAGATATTACGCTTGAGGATATTAACAAAGAATATAATGCAGTATACATTTCTATCGGAGCACATGCAGACAAGAAGATTGGAATTGATGGTGAGGATGCTAAAACAGGCGTAACATCAGCAGTAGAAATGCTTCGTGCAATTGGTGATGATGAGATGCCTGATTATACCGGCAAGCGTGTGGTTGTTATTGGCGGTGGAAATGTAGCAATGGATGTTGCCCGTTCTTCTGTAAGATTAGGTGCTGAGAAAGTAAGCATTGTATATAGAAGAAGAAAAGCCGACATGACGGCACTTCCGGAAGAGGTTGAAGGTGCAGAGGCAGAGGGTTGTGATGTTCTTGAACTTATGTCACCAGTTAGAATAGAGAAAGATGAAAATGACGCAGCAGTTGGTTTATGGGTTCAGCCACAGATGATAAGCAGGATAAAAGGTGGCAGACCATCACCTAAGACTGCAGCTAAGGACGAGGTTCTTATTCCTTGCGACCTTATTGTAGTTGCTATCGGACAGGGTATCGAAACAAGATATTTTGAGGAGCACGGCGTTACAGTCAAGAGAGGAACAATTGAGGCACTTGATACAAGTGAGATTAAAGAACGTAAAGGAATATTTGCAGGAGGAGACTGCGTAACAGGACCTGCAACAGTAATCAGGGCTATAGCAGCCGGAAAGGTTGCGGCAGCCAACATTGATGAATATCTTGGCTACCATCACGAGATAACTTCAGATGTAGAGATACCTTATGCCGGATATGAGGACAAGGTACCTTGCGGACGAGTTGAGGTTGCACTGCGTGATGCCGCAGACAGAAAGAAAGACTTTGAACCTATTGAGTATGGATTTTCATGCGAGGAAGCATGTCAGGAATCTGGACGCTGCTTAAGATGCGATCATTTTGGATTTGGTTCATTCAGAGGAGGCAGAGAGAAACAATGGTAAATTTAACAATTAACGGTAAAGCTGCATCAGTAAAAGAAGGAACTACCATTCTTGAAGCTGCCAAAACAATAGGAGAGACAATACCTACACTCTGCTATCTCAAAGAAGTCAACGCAATTGGTGCATGTCGTGTATGTGTTGTTGAAGTAGAGGGTACTGACAGATGTGTTACAGCATGTAATAACTTTGTAGAAGAAGGCATGGTTGTCTACACTAATTCAAGAAAAGTGCGTACAACAAGAAAGACTAATGTAAAGCTCATACTTTCACAGCATGATTACAAATGTGGTACATGTATAAGAAGTGGTAACTGTGCGTTACAGTCAATTGCAAATGAACTTAATATATCAGAGATGCCATATGATTCAATATTAGAAAAAGATAATTGGGATAAAACATTTCCGCTTATCAGAGATGCCCAGAAATGTATCAAATGTATGCGTTGTGTGCAGGTGTGTGATAATATTCAGGGAATGCACATATGGGATGTTGTAAATACAGGTTCGCGTACAACTGTAAATGTGCGTGCAAACAAGAACATTGCGGAGACTGCATGTACACTTTGTGGTCAGTGTGTAAGCAACTGCCCTGTAGGTGCACTTACAGAAAGAGACGATGTCGGAATCGTGCTTGATGCAATTGAAAATGAGGATATCATTACAGTAGTACAGATTGCACCTGCAGTAAGAACAGCATGGGGCGAAGATTTTGGTATGTCTAAGGAATATGCGACAGCACAAAGACTTGTTGCAGGACTTAGAAGAATAGGATTTGATTATATATTTGACACAACATTTGCAGCAGACATGACAATTATGGAGGAGGGAAGCGAGTTCCTTGAAAGGCTTCCAGAAATCAAGGAGTCAGGACTTCCAATGTTCACATCATGCTGTCCAGGATGGGTGAAATTCGTAAAGAGCGAGTTCCCTGAGATGGCAGGCAGACTTTCAACAGCAAAGTCACCACAGCAGATGTTTGGTGCAATAACAAAGTCGTATTATGCAGAAAAGCTTGGGGTTGACCCGGAAAAGATATTCTGCGTGTCAATCATGCCTTGTCTTGCAAAAAAGGACGAGTGTACATGGGACGGCGGCAAAGATGTTGACGCAGTTCTTACAACAAGAGAAGTTGAAAGAATGTTCAAAGCATTTTTCATAAAGCCGGAAGAACTTGATGAGGACGAGTTCGACAATCCTTTAGGTGAAGGAACAGGTGCTGGCGTTATATTCGGTGCAACAGGCGGTGTTATGGAGGCGGCACTCAGAAGTGCTTACTATCTTGTGACAGGAAATAATCCTGACGCGGATGCGTTCCAGTCAGTGAGAGGTCTTGAGGGCTGGAAGGAAGCAACATTTGACCTTAATGGAACAAGTATAAATGTAGCTGTTGCCAGTGGGCTTGGCAATACAAGACACCTTATGAATGCAATAAAGAAGGGCGAAGTTCACTACGATTTCGTTGAAATAATGTCCTGTCCGGGCGGCTGTATCAACGGTGGCGGGCAGCCTTACAAGGAAGATGCTGTGATGGTTGAGGAGCGCCGTCATGTGCTGTACGGGCTTGATAAGCGCGATAATCTTAGATTCTCACATGAGAATCCATCGGTTAAGCAGTGCTATGAGGAGTATTTTGGGAAACCGTTGTCACACAGGGCTCATGAGATATTGCATGTGAAATAGAATCATTTTTCGAGAAGGTATGTGTAGACCGGTCTGCGGATGGGGCAGTACAGGGTGTACACCTTCGGGCTGTCTTCGCTTAGCAGTAGTAAATGCCGCCATCTGCAGAGTTTTTTACAGGGTGCGAAAGCAAACGCGCTTCGCTTGAACGAGCTTTCGCACCCTGAACTTTTGCAGATGGCGGCATTAACTTCTGCACAGCTTGTCAGACTCAGGCGTACACCCTGAACTGCCACAGCCGCAGAGGTTACATATGCCGGATTGGAAATATGATTTCATTTACGGTGTGTGTCAGGGGATGGAGTGTGATGTGGGGCTTTGTTCATTTGGGATAGTGTCAAATAGCACATGAAATCAGCGCATAAGTAGGGAAAAGCCTACTAATGTTGTTAAATGTGATGAATTAGTAGGTTTATTTAGAAGAAATTATGATGAAAATAGTGGAGAAAAAAGAAAATTGCCTACTAAATTTATGATTTATGTGAGAATAGTAGATAAAGTCTGTATAATGGTGTAAATTCGATATAATTAAAAAGAGCCAAATGCTC
>OOCQ01001640.1_pt1 | contig 12747 bp, 10 predicted proteins | sample 1671121 | NCBI WGS metagenome assembly OOCQ01 (sample SAMN06348124, study PRJEB24527) | human gut metagenome | biome: human gut; feature: ankylosing spondylitis patient; material: feces | host: Homo sapiens | place: China | collected 2015-10 | reverse complement strand
CTTTTGATGATCGACATCGCACTCTGCGGCTTGATAGAGGTATCCTGCTCAGAGGCCAGCTCCTTACGCCAGTTTCTTGTCATGTAATAGAAGCCGATCAGAACAAGGATCCCCATAAAAGCACCCGGTGCTGCCCCCAGCGTAGCACCCGCAGCACCGAACTCCAGACCATACGGCAGCAGGATGACCGCGAAAGCGATCATCGTCACGACACGGACGACCTGCTCTAAGATCTGCGAGACCGCCGTCGGCGTCATCAGCTGCAGCCCTTGGAAATATCCGCGCAGCGTCGCGAGCAGCGTCGCGCAGAAAACCGCCGGAGAGAGGGCCAAGAGCGACCAGTAGGCTCTCTGGTCACGCACGATGCCGGTATCGACCAGCCACTGTGCGCCGAAGAAGAGCAGTCCGCTGAAGAGGACTCCCGTCATGATGAGTGCGATCATGGAAATACGGAAGACCTTCTGTCCACCAAAATAGTCGTTCACCGCATTTCTTTCTGCGACCATGATGGAGATCGCGACCGGCAGTCCCGCAGAAGAAACAGAAAGACAGAGCAGATAGATCGGATATGCCATCTGATACAGTCCGATCCCTTCCCCGCCGAGCAGGCGCGAGAGGTAAATGCGGCTGAAAGCACCGATGAATTTGACAATGATCCCGGCAATGGTCAGGATCAATGCCCCTTGAATAAAAGAATTTTTACGCATGTTTCACCTTTTTGCAACATATGACTCCCTGCGAGATCGACTCTCGCAGGCGTTACTATATAGTCATATCAGATTTAAGCGAAATTGTAAAGGTCAATTCGTTTCAGGGAATATGTTCCGGGACAAAGCTGTGTAAAAGACGTCAGCGAAACAGATCCGGTCATGGTCATTGTTTCCCTGTTTCCCTTTTCAGCTCATCCATAAAGTCAGCCATCCAGTCTGTCATTGTCCCTTTGATAAGTGCCTTATGGATACGAAGCTTGGCTGGAGATCCCGGAAGGAATTTCAGATACGGAAGCCATGTCTTTGGAAGCTTCATCGGATCCCACCCGTGCATGAAGCTTTCATCAGCCCAGGTGACAAGGAGACTGTCCCCCTCGTCGATGATGCTTCCGATCCCCAGATGACGTGCTTTCACACGGATTTCCGAGATACGGAAGAGCTTCTCCGCAGGCTGGCTTGGCGTACCGAAGCGATCGATCACCTCATCGATGAGATCGGTGAGTGTTTTCTCATCTTCGATCGCCGCAAGACGTCGATAGATCTCCATCTTCTGTTCCTGATTTGCGATATATCCGCTGTCAAGATACGCATCCTGACGGAACTCGATCGTGGTATTCGGCAGCTTCTTCGGCACAGGCCGATTCTCACGGACGGCGCGCAGTCGCTCCACCGCTTCTTCAAGCATGGAGCAGTATGCCGCAAAGCCGATGCTGGCGATATTACCATGCTGCTCTCTCCCGAGAAGATTTCCGGCACCGCGGATCTCCAGATCCCGCATGGCGACTTTGAAGCCGCTTCCGAGCTCGGTGAATTCACGGATCGTATCCAGTCGTTTTTCTGCCACCTCGGAAAGCACCTTCCCCCGCCGGTAGAAGAACCACGCCCGTGCGATCTTTTCTGAACGACCGACGCGCCCTCGCATCTGATAGATCTGTGAAAGCCCCAAGCGGTCAGCATCATAGACAAGCATGGTATTCGCATTCGGCTGGTCCAGACCATTCTCGATGAGCGTCGTACAGAGAAGGACATCATACTTTCCCTGATAGAAATCGAGCATGACTTTTTCGAGCTGCCGCCCTTCCATACGCCCATAGGCAATGCCGATGGTCACATCTTCGGGAAGAATGCTTCGCAAATGGTCAGCCATCGCACCGATCGTTTCGATGCGGTTGTAGACGAAGAACGTCTGCCCGCCTCGCTCTTTCTCACGGAGAATGGCATCTTTGACGATATGGTCATCGTACTCCGTCACATACGTCTGGATCGCATGGCGATTCGATGGCGGCGTCGTGATCGTCACCATATCGCGGACGCCGGTGAGACTCATGTGAAGGGTACGAGGGATCGGTGTCGCAGACAGTGTCAGCACATCGATGCCGGATGCCAGAGATTTCCACTTCTCCTTCTGCACGACACCGAAGCGCTGCTCTTCATCGACGACGAGAAGTCCTAGCTTCTTCGGATGCACCTTCTTATTCAGGACCGCATGGGTACCGACGACCACATCCAGCGTGCCGCTTTCCATCTCCTGATAGATGCGGTTCTTTTCCTTGGCTGTCGTGAAACGGTTCAGTACTGCCAGACGGACACCGAAGTTTTCCATCCGTTCCTTGAAATTCTTATAATGCTGCTCCGCGAGGACCGTCGTCGGACAAAGGACGAATGCCTGATAGCCGGACATGATGCATTTGAAGACAGCTCGCATCGCGACTTCCGTCTTGCCAAAACCCACATCTCCGCATAGGAGCATATCCATCGGCATCGGTTTCTCCATGGCTTTTTTGATGGCATCGATCGCGAGGAGCTGATCTGTCGTTTCTACATAGGGGAATGTATCTTCGAATTCACGCTGCTCGGCCGTATCCGAGGCAAAAGCGATCCCCTGCGTGATCTCACGCTTCGCATAGACTGCAAGAAGCTTTTCTGCCAGTTCCTCGATGGACTTTTTCGCCTTCGCCCGCGCCTTCGTCCACGCGCTGCTCCCCATGTCATGGAGCTTCGGCGTTTCCCCTTCCGGGCCGATATATTTTTCCAGCGACGAGATCTTTTCGACAGGAAGATAGAGCTTGTCATTACCCGCATACTGGATCGTGATATAGTCCCTGTGAATACCGGAAAGCTCGATGGTACGGATCCCGAGGTACTTGCCGATACCATGCGTGGCCTGCACGACATAGTCTCCGGGATTCAGATCTGAGAAATAGCGGATCTGCTTTCCCTTCGGACCGGAACGCACGCGGCGCACCTTCTGCTTCCCAAGGACATCTCCTGCTGTGATGACAGCCAGTGAATCATCGGTAAGCTCAAAGCCTTCCGACAGAAGGCCATGGATCAGCGTGACCTTCCCCGCCTCCAGCGTGCGGCTCTCTGGGATATGGAAATCCGAAAAAAGCGCGGAAAGCTCCCTTTCTTCCGAGGGCCGGGGAGCGAGAGAGAGGACTTTCCATCCCTTTGCGAGCAGATTTTTGAGATCCTCCATGAAGATCGGGATCTGCCGCTGGTAGTTCGTCATGGTGTGACCTTGCCATGCCACATCCCGCTCCGTATCAAAGCCTGTCAGTTTTCGCTTGAGCAGAGTGCATACGATTTCCTTATTCTTCGCCTTGCGCGCCTGTCCGATGACATCTTTCCAGGATAGCGCCGCCTTTTTATTCGCGGCATCCTCCTTGAAGTATCGTTTCAGTGCCTCTTCACACCGCTGCGGTTCATCATAAAAGACAAGCTCCTTCGAAAGGTATGAGAAGACAAGCGCCTCTCCCCTGCCCTGTCCATCAAGCGGCAGAAAAAGCTGCGATTTTCTGTCATCAATCGAGCGCTGCGTATCCTCATCAAAAAGCCGCACGCTGTCGACTTCATCATCGAACAGCTCTATGCGGACAGGATGCTCTTCATTGATAGGGAAAATGTCGATGATATCACCGCGCACCGCAAAATGACCGCAGCGCTCGACCTGATCCACCCGTTCATAGCCGGCAGACGTCAGCTTCTCCTGCAAAGCGTTCCATCCGATCTCCTCTCCGACCGAGACCTGAAATGCACTCTCCTCCAGCTGCGATGGGCTGACCACCTTCTGCGCCGCTTCCACGGCCGTAGCAAGGATGATGCCCGGTCTTCCTGTCAGCATGGCTCCCAATGTCCGCATTCGATCACGCAAACGCTCCGAACCGGAGAATGTCACCTGAAAGCCGGTCTCTTCGACGAGTGGAAAGGAATAAATAGGCGTCTCCGGCAGGAAGAAAGCGAGATCTTCTTCCCAACGGAAAATATCCTTCTGCTCGGGCACGACGACGATGGCCGTCCCGAAAGACTGCATGGCCGCCGAGAGCGCCAGCGCCTTCTGCGAACTTGCGATCCCCGTCAGGACCGTCGGAGAAGAAGCGGAATCCATCTCCCAGGAATGAGACAGCCGCGCCGCGCACTCTTTCACAAGCTGCGGCCCCATCGCGGTATCCATCACAAAAGGCGGAAGCGCTGCCGCAGCAGCACGCACATCTGCGATCATCGGGATCTTTTCAGTCATTCTTCTCCCTCCCAGCCATACGCTGTCCGCTTGACCTCTTTCTCTCCATGAAGCGTCCGAATGCGAGATAGGATGGATGTCCCCTGATACATAAAATCCGGGCAGACATCCGCCATCGGGACCAGCACAAAAGGCCGCTCCCAGAAATAGGGATGCGGCAAATGAAGAAATGGGGTATCACTCTGGATGCCGTCACCGTAAATCAGATCCAGATCCAGCGTCCTCGGTCCCCAATGCACATCTCGGGTACGCCCAAACTCTTTTTCGACAGACAACAAAAGCGCCATCAAAGCGTCTGCAGATCCTTCCCAACTGATCTCCATCACAGCATTCAGAAAGACAGGCTGGTCGGTTTTGCCCCAGGGCAACGTCTCATAGATGGCAGACTTTTTCTCGATATGAAGTCCCTCTGCTGCCTCGAGCGTTGCGGCCGCCTGCCTCAGAATGGCCAGCGAATTCCCCTGATTGGACCCAAGGGAAATGATATATTTTTGATTCATTTTTCTCTCTTTTTAGTCAGTGTCACTGATACATCGTCCAGAATCCCGGGAATGGGAGAACCTGGTTTGTGAACCGTGGTCGTAATCTCATCTACCAGCGGAAAAGCAGCGAGAACATCTGCATTGATGACGCCGGCGAGGCGTTCCAGCAGCTTGTAAGGGCCGCCCTCCGCCCGTTCTTTCACCATCTGGTACACCGCTACATAATTCACAGAGTCTTCGAGACAGTCCGTCTCTCCGACCTTGGATAAATCAAGATGCAGCTCCACATCGATATAAAAACGCTGTCCTAATTTCGTCTCCTCCGGCTCATCACCGTGATAGCCGAAAAAGGCCATGCGAGTCAGTTTGATCGTATCCATGCGTATCCCTCATTCGTTATAAAAGATCAATGCCCAGCAGCAGAAGCCTCACGCCCTCCCCAGGAGCGAAGTTCCAAGGAAACCCGTCAGCTCCCGGCGGACAGTACTTCGATCGCCTTCTGATAGACGGAGTCGGTGGAGGGATCGAAAGGAAATCCTGTCTGCGAGACTTCAATATCCGGATGGATGCCCACCTTGTCGATCGTCTTCCCAGAAGGCGTCCGATACTCTGCGATAGAGATCTTGAGTGCCTTCTTCTCGCCGGCGTCAAAGACCGCCTGCACCGTTCCTTTGCCATAGGAATTTTCCCCAATGATGGTTCCTTCCTGTTTATCCTGCACCGCACCGGCCAGGATCTCAGAAGCACTGGCACTATTCTTATCGATCAGGACAACCATCGGCAATGGATCTTCTATTCCCTCGATATCATAGGACTCTGACTCGCCATTCTTGGTGTGATAGCTCACGACCGTTCCCTTGGTGAGTATCTGATTCGCCACATCAGTTACTGCATAGATCATCCCGCCCGGATTCATGCGAACGTCAATGATCAGTTTCTTGGCTCCGGCGATCTTCAAAGAAGCGAGCTGGTCACGGAAATCATCGGCGGTGTGCTTCCCGAAGGAGAAAATATGAATATAGCCAATATCGTCACCGGCCATCGCACTCTGCACTGTCGGCATGGAGATCTCTGACCGTTCCACGGTAAAATGCATGGTTTCGCCATTGCGTTTGACATCGATCTCTACCGTCGTTCCTTTTTCTCCGCGGACAGCCGATGCCGTTCCTGTAAGACCGAGTGCATCCGTTCCTTTGCCATCGATGGCGAGAAGTACATCTCCGGCATCAAGCCCCGCATCATGCGCTGTACCACGGTCGAAAACCTTCAAAATGACCGGCCTGCTGTTCTCTCCCTGCCCCATGACGACGCCGATCCCGCCATATTCTCCCGTAGCGCTCTGCATGAAGGATTCATACGCATCCCCGGAAAGTACCATGGTATAAGGATCGCCGACAGAGGCAAACATCCCCTGCGATGCTCCGGCAAAGAGCGTCTTATCCTCTATCGGACGGAAGTAGTTCTGCTTGATCTCCTGAAAATCCAGCAGAAATGTAAAGAGCGCCTTCGGATCATCCGTAAAGTGGAATACCGCACCTCCAGCTAAAGATGCGGTACATACCACCCCCAGCACAAAGCCGGGCGCATAGTTTTTGAAAGAATGCCAGATTTGTTTTTTCATCATAAATATCCCATAGGATCGACAGCCTGCCCATTGATTTCCACTTCGAAATGGCAGTGCGGCCCCGTCGAGTTTCCGGTCGAGCCGGCAAAGGCAATGACGTCTCCTTTTGACACGGACTGCCCTTCCGATACATTGAGAGACTGGTTGTGCCCATACAGCGTCTGCATACCGCCGCCATGATCAATGATGACGGCATTGCCGTAGCCGCTGATCCAGCCGGAGTAAATGACAGTCCCGCTGTCTGCTGCATGGATCGGCGTACCATAGTCGACACCGATATCCATCCCCGAGTGATAGATGGTACGGCCGAAGATCGGATGGGTACGATATCCGTAGGGAGACGTGATGACACCGCTGCATGGCCAGGAAAGCTGACCTGTGCCCTGCACATAGTTATCATCACTACCACCGCTTTCTTCCTGCTGCGCCTGCCTTGCCGCCTCTGCCTGACGGATGCGCTCCTGAATGAGATCCTTGACCGCATTGGAACGGGCAATGAGATCCTGCTCCATCTGTGCTGCTGCCGCCTTATTGGCTTTCGCATTATCGAGGACTCTCTGCTGCTCGGCTTTCTTCTTCGCGACCTCTGCCTGTACCTTCTTCGCTTCTTCTGCCAATGCATCGAGCCGTGCCCTATCCTGCTCCAATTCGGCTTTCTTTGCTTCGATTTTTGCCTTCTGATCCTGGATCTCCAGAATCAGGCTGTAGTCAGACTGGATGATGCGTTTCAAAAGTTCCAGTCGGTTCGCAAAATCGCTGAAGCTTTTCGCCCCCATAATGACTTCCAGATAATTCAGCTGTCCGAATTTATAGATCGAACGCACACGAAGATTCAGCACCTTTTGGCGCTGCTCCAGATAGGCCTGCGCTTTGCGGATCTCTTCCTCCGTCTGGCGGATCTCCGCATTCACTTTCGCCTGCTCATCCTGAATGCTCTTCAGACGGGCATTCGCCGCATCAAGGTCTGCCTGAATGGCTTTCAACTTGACAGCGACATCTTCGATGACCTGCTGCCAGCTCTCCTGCGAAGAACGCGACTCATCGATCTGTCCCTGAATATCCTGCAGCTCATCCTCCAGATCGTCTGCGATCGAGGGAACCACCGCCCCTGTCAGCAGCAAAGAGGCGATCGCTGCCGAAAGTATCTTTTGATGTGTTTTCATGATTACACCTTCATATACTTACGGAGCGAAATGGCACTCCCCATGACACCGATCACAATGCCTGCCGCCAAAATAATGAGCGTGGTATATCCCATAAATGGCCAGAGCGGAATCATCGGAATGAAGACAAGACCAGCTGCTGCCATTTCGGAGACGACCGTTTTATAGCCTTCCCACAGAATGAGCGAAGCAAATCCGGAGCCTAAAAAACCGATGACCATGCCTTCGAAAAGGAAAGGCCAGCGAATGAAGCCATTGGAGGCACCGACGTACTTCATGATCTGGATCTCTCTTCTTCTGGCAAAAACCGTAAGGCGGATGGTATTAGAAATGATAGCCAGGAAGATGATGAGTACGATTCCCGAGAGACGGATGACCTGTGCAACTTTATAAAGCTGTTCGATGATATCCTTCCCATACTGGACAGTTTCAACGCCCTGATACTTGGCGACAACTTCCGCCGCTGTTTTCAGCTGCTCCGGCGTCTGGAAGGACATCTGGTACGATGCGGGGAGAGGATTGCCATTGATAGCATCGAGAAGCCCCTGCTGATCCCCCATGCGTTCACGGAAATCCTTCATCGCCTGGTCTTTGTTTGTGAATTTGATCTCCTTCATGCCGGGCTGTGCTTTCAGATACTTGCCGATCCCCATGACCTGATCAGTCGTGAGCCCATCCTTCAGATAAACCGTCATCTCGACCTGATTTTCAAGGTAAGACGCCATATGGTTGATATTCAGCACGGCCGAAAGAAAGACGCCCAAGATAAACATAGATAATGTCACGGTCAGGACGGAAGCGATGGCCATGAAGCGATTTCTGAAAAGGGAACGGAATGTTTCACCCCAGAAATAGGATAATGAACTAAACATTCAGGTCATAGCCTCCCTTTTTTACATCATTCACGATATGCCCTTCTTCGATCATGACGACACGTTTATGCATCGCATTGACCAGATCCTTGTTATGAGTGACCATGATGATGGTCGTCCCCATGTGGTTGATCTCGTTGAACAGCTTCATGATATCTTCCGACGTATTCGGATCCAGATTTCCCGTCGGTTCGTCCGCGATGAGAAGGATCGGCTGGTTCACCAGAGCACGGGCAATCGCCACGCGCTGCTGTTCACCGCCCGAGAGCTTGGAAGGAAGCTCCTTCTCCTTTCCGCGCAGTCCGACTAGATCCAGCACACGCTGTACCTTCGGCTTGATCTCACGGCTCTTTGCCCCCGTAACGCGAAGAACAAAGGCAATATTTTCGTATACGGTCTTTTCGGAGAGCAGTCTGAAATCCTGAAATACAATCCCCAGCGTACGCCGATAGTATGGGATCTTACTGGATTTCAGCTTATTGATCGTAAGACCATTGACAACGACTGTGCCCTGTTCCGGCACCAGCTCATGCGTCAAAATTTTAACAAATGTCGATTTACCGGCGCCGGAAGGGCCCACGATAAAAACGAACTCTCCTTTATCGATATGAATATTAATGTTACTGAGCGCGGTGTGTTTTGCATCGTACTGCAGGGACACCTGATCAAACGTAATCATTAAATCCTCACTTCCTGGCAATCAATGCGGCTGCTTCTTCCGCAATGTGTTCTGCGGTGAGACCATATTTTTCAAGCAGATCATCAGCTGTGCCGGATTCACCAAAGGTGTCTTCCGTTCCGATCATAGACATCGGTACCGGTTTATGAAGACAAAGTACCTCAGCGACAGCGCCACCAAGCCCACCTTTTACCGTATGTTCTTCACAGGTCAGGATCGCACCAGTCTCTTCTGCCGCTTTCAGGATGGCTTTCTCATCGATTGGTTTGATGGAGCTCATGTTGATCACACGCGCAGAAATTCCTTTTTCTTTCAAAAGCTCTGCTGCTTTCACGGCTTTAGCGACCATGATACCGCAGGCGATGATGGTCACATCACTACCGGAAACCGCTTCATAAGAAACGCCCGGAGTGAAGGTATAATCCTCTGGACAGATATCATCGCATTTCGCGCGGCCCATACGGATATACACCGGACCATGGTAGTCCGCTGCCCACTTGATCACAGCTTTCGTCTCAGCGGCATCAGCCGGAACGACGACCGTCATATTCGGCAGCGCACGCATGAGTGTAATGTCTTCGAGCATCTGGTGGGTCGCACCATCTTCACCGACCGTCAGGCCGGAATGAGTGACCGCCACTTTGACATTCAGTTTCGGGTAGCAGATGGAGTTTCTGATCTGTTCATATGCTCTGCCCGCACCGAAAACAGCAAATGTCGAAGCGAATGGAATCTTGCCAGCCGCAGCAAGACCCGCTGCCACGCCCATCATATTCCCTTCAGCAATGCCAGTATCGAAGAAACGATCCGGATATGCTTTGGCAAAAACCTGCGTCTTGGTGGATGCAGAGAGGTCAGCATCCAAAACTACGATATCAGGATTTACAGCACCGAGTTCTTTCAGTGCTTCACCGTATGCGTCACGAGTTGCCTTACCCATCATTCTGCCTCCACTGCTTTAATAAATCTTTCACATTCTTCTTTGCTTGGTGCCTTGCCATGCCAGCCGACCTGGTTTTCAATTTCCGGTACGCCTTTGCCCTTGACCGTCTTCATGACGATCATGGTCGGTTTGCCGGAAATGGTCTTTGCCTCTTCAATGGCTTCATGAAGTTTTTCCATATCATGCCCATCGGTTTCAATGACATGCCAGCCAAAAGTCTGGAATTTTTCTCCGATAGGAAGTGAGGACATGACCTCTGTGATTGGTCCATCGATCTGCAACCCGTTGTTATCTACGAAAGCCGTCAGATGGTCGAGCTTGTAATGCGCCGCATACATGGCTGCCTCCCAGACCTGTCCTTCTTCGAGTTCGCCATCCCCTAGGATCGCATACACTCTCCAGTCAGCCTTGTTCATCTTGGAAGCAAGCGCCATACCGCAGGCAGCACTGATGCCCTGCCCCAGAGAACCTGTCGTCATGTCGACACCCGGTGTATGTTTCATGTCCGGATGCCCCTGCAGCATATGACCTGCCTGACGAAGTGTATCCAGTTCTTCTTTGGGGAAATATCCTTTTTCTGCCAGTACGGCATAAAGGGCCGGTGCTGCATGGCCTTTGGAAAGGACCAGACGGTCACGGTCAGCCTTCTTCGGATCTTTGGGATCTACCTTCATTTCATGGAAAAACAGTAAGGTCAGGATGTCCGCGGCGGAAAGAGAACCACCCGTATGGCCGGAGCTGGCTTTGGTGATCATTTTCAAAATGTCGATGCGTACATCTTTTGCCTTGCTTTTGAGAGCAGTAAGCTCTTCTGCTGTCAGCTGACTCATTTGTTTTCCTCCTTGTGATTCACTAAAGATTTCAATATTTTTACATTCTCACAAGCCTGTTTTCTTAGCTCGTCGACCTGCTTCCATTCTTCTGGCGAGACCGGCGCATCCAGGAAACGGCAAGTATCCTTGTACAATGTTTCATCATCCATATGATGAATCGAGCAAGATGCTTTTCTATGAATCAGTGCCAAGAAATTATCGATTTTCGGATCATAAGAGATACCCAGAAAAGGGACATGCATCAAAGCAGAGAAGATCATGGCATGCAGCCGCATACCCACGACGACATCCATATTTCCCATGAGTGAAATCAACTCTTCAATGCTGTAGAATTCTTTTAGCACATGGACTCGGTCGCTCTCTTCGATCTCTGCTTCCGCTGCGCGCTTGTCTTCCGGAAACTGCATCGGAATCAAGACGACCGAGCAGTCCTTCTCCCGGGTGAGCCGCTCGATATAGGCACGAAGCGGCTTCATCCAGCGAGAAGTATCCGCCCAGCTGCGTATGGCGATACCGACCCGTTTCTTCGAAGGGTCCACATGATTCCTTGCGAGGATTTCCTTCCCTTTCTCCAAAGAAACAGGATCAAGAGAAAGTACAGCGTCCGCTGTCGTATAAATAGTGCGATGTACTCCGAGTCGCTGAAGAAATCCCTTCGACTCACTGTCACGCACCGTGATGGCATCCACATGGTTTAATACATGCTTCAGTATAATACGGATGATGCGGTAACGCACAGGACCGATCCCCTGCGAATAGAGGAAGACCTGTTTCCGGAAAAGCACACCAACAATGATGATGGTGAGATAATAGATCATGCTTTTCCAGCTGGTCACATCCTGCAGCAGGCTCCCGCCGCCACTGATCAGCAGATCTGTACGAAAAAGAGATGAGAGGATCGGCAGAATGCCGAAGCGGGGCACAGCCTTCACTCCGAATGTTCTTGCCGTATCCGAAGGATTTCCCGAGATCACAGTGATAGAGGGCGCATCGAAGGTCTTCCGAAGCGCCTGCAGTATGGCAAGCAGCATCGCTTCATCCCCGGCATTATGAAATCCATAATACCCGGAGATCACAATATTATACTTTGCCATATCGTTCTCCAAAGAACTTCGTCAGACGGACAAGGATCATGACGGCAAGAAGTGCGCCCACCATAGAGAGCGTACCGGCGGCCAGACCATCCAGTCCACGAATAAAGCTAAGAATAAACGGACTCCTCATGTGTGCAAAAGTTTCCACCATAGATCCCTGCCCGATCGTCACAGCGACGATCAGGAAATAGTGCAGGAGCTGCGGCCCTTTCCGATAGAGCGCAACAAGAGAGACAAGCACAGCAGGATGTCCGAAGAGGAATTCCTTCTCTCTAGGGCGTGCATACATCACATCTTCGAGGAAACGGCGAAGCGCGATCTCAAACTGCGGGACAGGCGCCCCATTGTTACCACTGCGTCCAATAAAGACAAAGCCGACAACGGCCAGAATGCCAAGCCCGACAAGAAGTCCCAGACGAATCTGGATCGAGCAGAATTTCTTGACAAAAGAAACAAAATCCTTATCGGATGTCACAGTTTTTCCGAAGAATGGGAATTTCTGAATGTAAACAACGGAGATCAGAATGAGTGGCAGTACAAATGTCGCTTTAACGCCACGAAAATATTCCATTTCCAGAAAGAAACGGATATCACTCAGAAGACCGCTGACGAAGCAGGCTCCGATCAGCGAAAGAATCCCACAACCCCAAAGGATCATGACTGACTCGCCGAAGAGACGTCCCCAGCCGACTTCTGAAAAAGCTGTGTCTTTCTTTTTTAAGCAGTACTTAAGGAAGAGAGACACAACGACAACAGGCGTACAGACCGCCGCACCAAGTGCCAGAAGCTGCAGAAGGATATTCACATGGAGGATCCAGTAAAGCACT
>OOCQ01001636.1_pt1 | contig 12777 bp, 8 predicted proteins | sample 1671121 | NCBI WGS metagenome assembly OOCQ01 (sample SAMN06348124, study PRJEB24527) | human gut metagenome | biome: human gut; feature: ankylosing spondylitis patient; material: feces | host: Homo sapiens | place: China | collected 2015-10 | reverse complement strand
CTCGGATTTTATGTTTACCTTTGCCATATGTCAGATATTCTTTATTTGAGTTTTTTGCAGCACTAAGATAAGTGAATTTTCTGACAGATGCAAGCATTGGATAATTTATTGTTATCCAAAGAATTGCTTTCTTGTAAAATTATAAGTCTGCTAATTTAAGGTAAAAACAAAAATATGAAAATCAAAAGAATACTTTTGGCGACTTTCGCCTCTATGCTTATGTCGCAGGCAACCTTTGCCGTGCCTGCATATCCTGGTGTTATAAAGGCAAAGCAAGCTGACGGAACGGAAATTTCCATCCGTTTGCATGGTGATGAGCACGGTAACTACCGTACAACGGAAGACGGCTTCCTGTTGATGTACAACAGTGCCACAAGAAATTATGAGTATGCTACCGTGACTAACGGCGTAGCAAGATGCAGCGGCATAGTAGCTGCCGATGCAGTCAAGCGCACAAGCCAGGCAAAATCCTTCCTTGCCACGATAGACAAGCAGTCTGTCATCAGCCTGTATAACAAGCAAAACGAAGACATGCTAAAGGATTTCAATTCAAAGGTGACAGCCCGCCGCATGGCAGCTAAGGCAGCCAAGCGCCCGTCAAAGGTGCTCATCAACAATTTTCCGCATGTGGGTGAGCAGCACTCTATCGTTATCCTCATGGAGTTTAACGACAAGCAGTTCTCTACAGTAGAAAATGCTTCGCAGTATTATAATGATGCTATGAACAAAGAAGGCTTCACTGCAGAGAACGGAGCCAACGGAAGTGTAAGAGACTATTTCATTGCAAGTTCCCACGGAGCCTTTAAGCCAACCTTTGATGTGTATGGTCCTGTGCAGATAAATTACGGGCAGCACGATGCCGGACAGGGTACCTATAACACCTCTATAAATATGGGTACCTTCGTCAAGGCGGCAGTGGAGGCGATAGATGCAGAAGTGGATTTCTCGCAATACGACCATGATGGCGACGGCTATGTGGATAACGTATACATCTTCTATGCCGGTAAGGGTGCTGCCGATTCCAATGATGACAAGACGATATGGCCCCATGCTTTTGATATGCGCGACTGGGGCGTTACCTTGAAGACAAACGATGGCGTGTCTATTGGCAGCTATACGTGTAGCAACGAGGTGAATGGCACCAGGACAAATTATCCGGCAGGTATCGGAACCTTCGTACATGAGTTCGGACACTGTCTTGGCCTTCCAGACCTCTATGACACCGCAGGCAGAGCTTCTGTAAGTAATTACACCCCTATGTCGTGGGACGTTATGGCATACGGCAATTATAGCAACGACGGTAACACACCGGCTCTCTATTCTTCATACGAGAGATATGAGTTAGGATGGATTGAGCCGGAGGAGATAACAAGTTCCACAAAAGGTGTATTCTCTCTGCCTGCCTTGGGAGAGTCCAACAAGGCTTATAAGGTGAACGTGCCGGGAAATGAAAACGAATACTTCCTCTTTGAAAACAGACAGCAGACTGGCTGGGACGAATATCTGCCCGGAAACGGTATGCTGGTATGGCATATCGACATGGATGAGAAGATTTGGATGGCAAATACTGTAAATAATGAAGCTAACCATCAGAGGGTGGACATTGTGGAAGCTAACGGCAAGCAGTCGGGAAATGAAAAGTATGAAAGTGGTGTTACCTTCCCGGGAACGAACAATGTCACTTCATACGACTTCAAGGCATGGAACGATGACGTGATGTTCTATATGGACAAGGCAAAGGATGACAACGGCATTATATCATTCATCGCCAAGGGAGGAGATGTAGACCTTATGGCTCCTGCATTTACTGTAGGCAATAAGAGCTACGACTCTTTCGAATTGTCGTGGACGGCAGCGGAAGGTGCGGAGCATTATCTGCTGAATGTGAAGAAGGTAAATGCCGACAATACTACAACACCTTTGAATGGCTACACGGATAAGAAAGTGGTAGGTACGAAATGCAATGTGGCAGGTCTGGAACCGGAAACACAATATGAGGTGAGCCTGAAGAGCTGTGCCGGAGCATTCTCTTCTGAAGAGAAGGTGGAGCGTGTGACAACTGAGGTGAAGGCTTTCTCTCAGTATAAGGTGGAAGGTCTGAAGGCTACAGCCGTTGCCGACAATTCATTCACAGCATCATGGACTGGTCTTGCTGACGCACAGACATATAGCGTAGTGCTTGCCAAGAAGACATTTGAGGGTGTGCCGGTTGTCACATTCTACGACTTTTCCGGCAAGAATCCGGGCATGCCTTACGGATGGAAGACTAACAGCACCACTTACTCCAGCGCATCTGGCTCTTATGGCTATGCCGCTCCTTCGCTTCGCTTCGGAACGAAGGGACACTATCTCGTAATGGTAAATCATGATGCGATAATCTCTCACGTAGAGTTCTGGATGAAGCCTTCAAAGGTGTCAGAAACGGCATATATTGCAGTGCAGCGACTTGTTGACGGCGAGTGGGTGGATGCCGAAAAGCTATATCTGACCGAGAGCGAAGGTAAGTTGTATTACTTCGATGTGGAGCCGGCATCAAGCGTAAGACTGTATTTCAACCGTACTGGTTCGGAGACGGCACAGATTGACGACGCCGCTGTAAGCGGTCATGAAGTGAAGAATATTCCAGTGGCTAACTATGACAACAAGAACGTAGGCAACGTTCAGACATACACCTTCACCGGTCTTGAAAGCAACACCACCTATATACTTAACGTATATGGAGAGAAAAATGGCGAGAAGACAATGGCAAGTGACGACCTCGTCGTTACCACCGTTGACGGTTCTACTTCTATAAGCGGTGTGGTTTCTGAAGACAGAACATCCAAGGCGGCTTACGACCTCTCTGGAAGACGCGTCAACAAGGGCAATGCCGCTTCTGGCGTATACATCATCAGAGAGAACGGCAAGGCTGTGAAAGTGGCTAAGTAATTGGAAATATAATCAAGGTTCAATGCGTCACGACAAACTCGAAAAGGAACTAAACCTGTTGCTCCTGCTGGCGGAAAACCGTCAGTATACGTTGGTACAGCTGTGCGACAAACTGAGCATCTCTAAGAGGAACATCTATTACTATCTGGATTTCTTCAGGGATGCCGGCTTCAAGGTTGAGAAGTATGGCGACTGCTATTCGGTAGACCGTTCCTCGCCGTTTTTCGGAAGACTCATTGAACGTATATCATTCACCGAAGAGGAGGCGGTGACCATACGCCGCCTCCTTGACAAGGTGAAGGGGGCAAACGCCATCGTGGAGACCCTGAAGAGGAAGATAGACCGCTTTTATGATTTCGGCATCCTGGCAGGCGACTCCCTCGACGAGCGGGCAGCCCACAATATAAATGCACTGCATGAGGCTATAAAATATCAGCACCAGGTGGTGCTGAGAGGATACTCCTCGCCACATAGCAGCACGACAAGAGACCGCCTCGTGGAGCCGTTCATGCTTATGGACGGCAACAGAGAGGTGAGATGTTTCGAACCGGCGTCGGGAATGAACAAGACTTTCAAGATTATCAGGATGCACGATGTGGAAGTGCTTGCCGATGAATGGATGTTCAAGGATGAGCACAAGCAGATGTTTACCGACGTGTTTATGTTCAGCGCAGAAACAACGACAACCGTAGAGTTGCTCTTGGGGCAGCTCTCTTATAATATTCTTTCAGAGGAATACCCCAAGGCGACAGCCCATGTGGAGATGGTGGACAAGGCGCATTGGCTCCTGAAACTTGAAGTGTGCAGCTATATCGGCATCGGAAGATTCGTTCTTGGTCTGTATGACGATATCAAGGTCTTGGGCGATGATGGCTTCAAGGATTATCTTAAAAACAAGCTTGAAAACTTCCGTATGTTATAGTGTATATTTATACTCTTATGCATGATCCGGCAACTTGCTTGAAGAAAGTAGGTAACTTTCTCATGGAAATTCGGTAACTTTCTTTTTCTCCTCTTTTTTGTTGTATATATATGCATTATTACATTTTCTTGTTTCTTGGTACACGTTCCGAAAGGAGCTTGCATTCTACTGAATATCCCTATTTAAGTACAATGTCGAAAATCAGTTTCCCCAAGTATACGGCAAGCAGACCAATGACAACGCTGCCGCCGGTATAAAGAGCGACATGGGCGAAGTTGCCGAAGCGGAGGAGGGATAGGTTTTCGTTCATGAAAGTGCTGAACGTAGTAAAGCCGCCGCAGAAGCCAACAGTTAGCAACAGTGTGGCTTCTCCTTTCAAACCGAATCTTTCTGTCATACCATAGAACAGTCCTATGAACAGGCATCCTATAATGTTCACAACCATCGTGCCCAAGGGGAAAGAGCCGTTGATGGCATCGTTTATCCATTTTGATATTATATAGCGCAAGGCAGAGCCAATGGCACCACCAAGGGCTACAAACAAGATATTCCGTATCATCACCATTTTTTATTTGTTGTGCAAAATTACACATTTTGCTATAAATGACCTAATGTTTAGCATGGCTTTGACATGTTAATAGGTGCGTTATGTCCTATCCGGGAAGGTGTAGTCTTCGAACTTGAACTTCCTGCTCCTGACGAATATCCTTACGAGGTGGATTATGGCTGGCAGTATGATATAGTATGCTGCTACCTGAGGAATGGAGAAATATATGTTTTCGATACTTGAGAGTGGTAATGAGGCAATGCCTTCGAGGGAGCCGTTGAGGAGGCTGACGGTCTTCTCCATGACAAATGAAATTATCAGATGGCAGACAGGAACGTGGCCAAGAATGAACATTGCCGCAGCACTATATAAAAGTATCATGGCAAGGGGAACGGCGATGAAGTTGGAGAGAAGGAAATAGCAGGAAAACCTGCCGAAGTAGTAGGCTACGACAGGTGCTGTGCCGTATTGCGCAGCCAACGATACGCTTATCATACCGGTGAACCATTGATACGGTTTGTTGTATTTCAGTCGTTCTATCTTCATCACATCGTTGATTGGTCCATAGAAAATCATTATGAATGCAACGGCAATGAAGGACAGCTGGAAGCCGACATCGAAGATGCTGATGGGGGAAAGCAGTAATATTATCAGAGCGGCAAGCGACAGACTGTTCAGCGGGGCGGTGTTGCGTTGCGATATGCTTATGAAATTGTATATCGTAAGCATTAGTGCCGAACGGACAGCTGATAGGGGCATGCCTACAAGAAGGACATAACCCCATACGGAGAGAAGGATGAAGGTGCTGACACAGATGTTCCATAGTCTGTTCCGCTTGTCGCGCCATAGCAGCAGGGCAAGCAAAGAGTATATTATACTAAGGTGGAAACCGGAGAGAGCCAGTATGTGTGAGGCTCCGGCTTTTGAGAAGTTATTCTTTACGTCAGACTTCAAAGAGGATTTGTCACCGAGGGTCAATGCGGACAGTATGGCAAGATTGTCTCCGCTGATATCTGCCTGTGAATAGAGCTTCAACAAGTCTGTGCGTATGCCGGAGAAGAACAGACGGACTTTAAGCATGAAGGGAAGAGCGGCACGGTTTAGTTGCTTCTTCCTTATATTGTCGGCATAGACGAAGGTCTCAGCCTTGAAACCTTGCGTCTGGAGATAGCGTGTGTAGTTGAAGTGTGACTTGTTGCGGGCTTGCGGTTTGGTGAATACTGAAAGACATTCGATGCCGTCTCCCGGACGGAGCGACAACAGATGGTTGTAGTCTTGATTGGGGGAATAGACTGCCATCTTGACTCTAAAAGAATTGCATTTACGGTTTTCCACCCCTATGACCTCAGCATCAAACCGCAGGGTCTTGCCTTTCCTTTCAGGCTTGGATAGTACTACGGCACCGTATTTCACGTATTCGGCTTTGGCTGTCAATGCCAAGTCGCCGGACTTTACCGACATTATATATGCGCCCAGACATACTATGGCTGTTATGGAGAAAAGGTTTGAGGGCCACATCTTTCTCAAACATATAAGAGAAAGGCATGCGGAAACGGCAACAAGACAAAGAAACGCGATCGGGGGAACATCATACAGCCAGTATATGCGAAGGAGGATTCCCAAAATGAACAGCAATACAAAAACTGTTATTGAATATAACGGTATTATTGTATTGCTGTACATGATGTTAGGATTTATTTGTTATGGAATAGAAAATCAGTCATCGCTGTTTTCACCTATTTCTATTTGTTTCTTCTGGTTCTTCTTCATCCAGACGGCAAACCATGCGAAGGCTACTATAAAGGTTGCGATGCCAAGGGTATAGGCTACATTCTCCGGCAGACCGAATGCCTGTTTGGAGATATAGAGATATGTGGAGCATACCGTTGTCATGAAGAGTGCAGGAATGAGGGTTATGATATATGGCTTCTTCTTACGAACAAGATATACGGTTATTGCCCATAGGGTGAATACGGAGAGGGTCTGGTTTGACCATCCGAAATACTGCCAGATAACCTGGAAGCCATCGGCATTGTTTATCTGCCATACAAGCAGTGCGATGGAAGCAAGGAAGACAGGAACGCAGATATACAACCTGTTGCGCTTTGACTTCTGGTCCAGCTTTAATGCTGATGCTATTATCAGACGGGCAGAACGGAAGGCGGTGTCGCCACTCGTGATAGGGGCTGCCACAACACCCAGCATGGCAAGTATTCCACCTACTACGCCGAGCCAGTCGTTGCATACCAAGGTGACAACCATTGGTGCAGAGGTGTGGAACCCTTTAGTGCCGGCAATCTGGTCGTAGCCAGCAACAGGCTGTTCGTAGAAGAACCACATTGCCACCGTTGCCCATACCAGGGCAACAAGACCTTCTGTAATCATTGCACCATAGAATATCGGTCTGCCCATCTTCTCTGACTTCATACAGCGTGCCATCAATGGACTCTGTGTGGCATGGAAACCACTTATCGCACCGCAAGCGATGGTGATAAACAGGCAAGGGAATATGTTATCGACAAACGATGGGTCGTTTTCTTTTGCCATATTGCCCAGTCCGTCCCATATCTCAGGCAGGACAGGCATCTTTACGAGCAGTGCCACGATGAGGGCTACTGCCATGAACAGCAGAGAGAAGGAGAAAATAGGATATATCTTTCCGATAATCTTGTCGATAGGAAGCATCGTGGCAATGATATAATAAACGAAGATGATGGCAATCCACATCAGGTTCGTTCCACAGATATGACCGAGAATCTCTGCCGGACTGTATACGAATACTGTTCCTACCATAAGGAGCAGCACAACGCAGAACACAAGCATAATGGTCTTTGGAACGTTGCCGAGATATTTTCCGATAATGCCAGGCAGGTCGCTACCGCCGTTGCGCATTGACAACATGCCGGACAGATAGTCGTGTACGGCACCGGCAAAGATACATCCGAATATAATCCAGAGATAAGCCGAAGGACCGAACTTTGCTCCCATGATGGCTCCGAAGATAGGTCCTGTGCCGGCGATGTTCAGAAACTGGATCATGAATATCTTCCAGTTGGGCATCGGCACATAGTCTATGCCGTCGTTCTTAACTATGGCAGGAGTCTGTCTGTCATCTGCTGCAAACACTTTTGCTATAAACTTTCCGTATATAGCATAGCCCAGTACGAGGGCTATAAAACTTATTATAAATGTTATCATTGTTATTAGTTTAAAGTTCCTTTTCTTTTCATCCCTACCTTATTATATATAGGGTAGGGACGGAGTATATGTGGCTTACAGATAATTCTTAGATGAATCCCTGTCGCTTCAATGTGTCAAGCATTGTGGCAGACATGGCTTCGTTGTCTTTCTTGGTATATCTGATATCGGTAAAGACTTGTGCCAATGTCTCTTTGTTGTTTATCTTGATGAACTCCTTGTTTTCCGGCAGCTCCTCTTTCTCTGTATAGTATTTGTCGATAAGCTCTGGTGTGTAGTCGGTATACGTCTCGTTGTGTACAATGCTTTCGAGAGGCAGTCGATCGGTGAGAGGTGGATTCTCGTCTGGCCATCCAAGGGTGATGGTAGCTACAGGCATCACGAGCTTAGGCAGATGGAGAGTGTCGATTATCGATTGTGGATTATAAACCGTTGTTCCAAGGAAGCAGTAGCCCAGTCCTTCCTCGTCGGCAAGGTTACAGAATGTCTGGGTATAAAGCAGAGCATCTGTTGCTGCATTGAGGAAAGACAGAATGTTGTCGTATCCGGGATTTCCTTTTCTGCAGTCAGCCCATTTTGTAGTACGGTTGAAGTCAGCACATATCGTAAGTACGACAGGAGCTTGTGTCACCATCGGCTGGTTGAAATGTGCAGGTGAAAGTTTCTTTTTCATTTCTTCAGAGCGGGTCACCACCACGCTGTATAGCTGTAGGTTTCCCATTGTCTGTGTTCGCATTGCTTCGTCGAGCAGCCTGTTCAGCAGTTCGTCTGTTACAGGTTTCGCTGAATATTTTCTTATTGTCTTTCTTGTATTGATAGATTTCATAATATATATACTTTTATTCCTTTTGTTGTTTGTTGTATAAGACTGTCATGTCGTGACATGACATATATATATTATGCAAAAATACTTCTTTTCCTTGACACCACCAAATTTATCATCATGAAACCCTGTATGTAATTTAAGGAGGATTTGCAAGCATTCTCCCTAAACAACTGTTAAATATTAACTGCTTTAAGTAATTTGTGGACTTGTTGTTCGTGATTGGAAACTTAATTTCTTATTTTTGTCTTATCAAATTTCTGAAATTATGCAATATAATTAGGATAAAAGAAGTATTGGCTTCAAAAGGCATCAAGCAAACATGGCTTGCCGAAAAACTTGGCAAAACATATCGCACCGTGAATATGTATGCCGACAATGACGTGCAACCGCCAATCCCCGTGTTGTATGAAATCGCGGAAATGTTCTTCCAATGCACTTGAAGATACGCTAACGGAGTTTAAGGTACAAGGTCTTGAAATTGACTGGGCTTGTGTGGCGTGGGATGCTGACTTGCGTCTGAATTAAGACCACACGAAATGGGAACATTTCCAGCTGCGTAGTGGTACTAAGTACCTTGGCACGTCAGCCATATTTACACATGACATCTGCAAACCGTATTTTCATATGCAACATGAATCTTTTTGGAGATTGGTCGAAAACAATGAGGTCGTTCGCGGCATTACCTTTGCTGGCTTTAGTGGCGTAATATAGGATTGAAGCAAACGATAAGATACATGGTTAAATCATATACCACCATTAAAGGTGGTAACTTACCACCTTTAATGGTGGTATATAAAACATCGAATAATATGACATTAGAAAAAATCTATAACAAATGGCTATCCATTCAGCCACTGTCTGAAGCTGATCAGAACAAACTCAGTATGAGGTTTACTGTTGAGTACAACTACAACAGTAATCATCTTGAAGGCAATACCTTGACTTATGGCCAGACTGAGCTTTTGCTTCTTTTTGGAAAGGTAAGTGGTGAAGGACATTTGAAAGACTTCAACGACATGAAAGCCAGTGAGGTGTCTGTAAAAATAATGAAAGAAGAAGCGGCAAATAAAAAAGATCCACTAACACAAAATTTCATCAGAACACTTCATCATACTTTGCTTCGTGAGGACTATACCGAGTATCGCACATTACCCAATGGTGTGCAGACAAGTTTTGTTATCCATGCAGGACAATACAAAACTCGTCCTAACAGTGTAATAACCCGTTATGGCGACCGATTTGAGTATGCATCACCAGAGGAGACTCCTGCCCTCATGTCTGACCTTGTAGACTGGTATAATGAAGAGGAACGGAAAGGAGAATTGTCTCCAGTAGAACTTGCTGCCTTGTTCCATTACCGCTATATACGCATCCATCCATTCGAGGATGGCAATGGACGAATAGCTCGTTTAATGGTGAACTATATTCTTTCAAGACATGGATGGCCGATGATAGTGGTACGAAGCCGAAAAAAACAAGAGTATTTGGAGGCTTTGCACCAAACTGATATGGTGGTAGGTGCGATTCCTTCCGTAGGAGCACATGCCAATATCAAGCAGATAGGCATCTTCCTGAAATACTTTGAGAAATTAGTTGCCAAGGAAATTCAAACAGACATTGACTTTGTAACTCGCAAGGATGAATACCTTTGGTGGTACGATGGCGAGATTATTACAACAAGAAGCAAGAACATAGCACGCATCCTACGGTTGATGCGAGAAACCCCCAGTATCACTTATGCAGAATTGACAAGCTCGTTAGGCATCAATACGTCTGCTGTTCAGAAACTTGTTAAGCGCATGGTTGACAATGGCTACATAGCACGTCATGAAAATGGTGCTTGGCGAGTTATTGCGACTTCCGTTGTGTGAACACTATTGAAGTAGAATATTGGGAATAGATGATTTGCCTTTTAATGGTATAATCATCTATTTCCAACATGTTTTTCAGCCGCCATATTACTCATATTTACCGTCCACGCTTTCGCTTATGAAATTAGACGTAATTTAGACGAAATGTGCTCCGGATGGAAAATTCGTTCTATTCGATTTATTCGTGTTCAAAAATAACATCCGTGTGGAGAATACCTATCTCCATGTCCCCAGAGAAAATAATCTATGTTCAGATGCGTAATCTGCGGGAGATTAATACTAAGAATAATCCTTGCGTGAAAAATATTTTTTTGTTTTTTATCTGTCATTCTGTCATTTTATCATGTAACGCTCTGATAATAAACAAAATAACATGCTGACAGATTTACAAATATTTACAATATCTGTCATTTATCTGTCATAATATGTAAACGAAACGTTTAATTTATCATTAAAAATGAATGACTTTCGTGTAATAATCATATAAAAAAAACGATATTTCGCTTCATTTATATTGTATAAGACACTCGGTTATCCCGAACTGGGGTAAAGATTTATGCTTATCCCCACTAAATTTCCACTGAACCTAATCATGCCTTTGTTGCGCTCTTTGTTTTGCATTCAGGTCTGTCGAAAGGCTAAGTGTTATAATGCGAAAAGGACCTCGACACCTCGTCGAAGTCCTTTTCATCATTTTTGAATGTCTTAGCTGTTAGTATTAATGTAGCATGTAATTCTGAAAATCAGTGTTTTGATGATGCAAAGTTATTGCTAATTCATTATCATAGCAAATATTTCTACTTATTTAGACAGAAAAACTACGTAAACGTTTACAATAAAAACATGTCCGTAACAATATGAAAGCAGCTGGTTTTTAAGCCACAAGGTCATTAGCTCGTTTGCAAGATGTTGTAAAAAACACACGTTAAACGACCTAATGACCGACTATGGCTTAAGCAGTCAGACTGTTTACTTTTTTCTTGAAGAAGTAGTAGTATAGTACGGCGGCAACCGTCAGACATATAGGAAATGCCGTCCAAATGCCTACTATGCCGAAGTTCATGTATATGCCAAGGAAGTAGCTCGTTGGCAGAGAGATGATGAAATAAGATACGAAGGCGATGTACATCATCGGCTTTACATATCCAGTGCCGCGAAGAGCATTTGCATAAATCATCTGCATGCCGTCGCCGAACTGGTATATCACCATCAGTATAATCACTTGTGCACACATCTCAGCCACCTCTTTACTGTCGGCAAACCAGTAACCCATATCGTTGCGCAGCAGCAATACGGGGATGACGACAATCGCTCCGATCAGCAATACTATATGCAGTCCTGCTGCAGCAACATCGCGCAGCTGCTTGACATCGTTCTGACCTATATAATAGCTTACTCTGACCGACACGGCGGACGTAATGCCGTAATACACCATGAAGAAGAGTTGCGAGATGGTTATCATTATCTGATGAGTGGCAAGAGCCGTAGTGCCGAGCCAACCAGCCATCACGCCAGTCAGGGCGAAAGCCGATGACTCCATTCCCATCTGTAGAGCCACGGGCCAGCTTTGTTTGTCGATGGTTCTGTACAGCTCTTTGCTGAACCGGGAGTTGCGCATTGCCGAACTGTAAGTCTTGTATTTCTTGGCGAACAGGAATATTGCCGCTGCTGCAAAGAACATTATTATGCGGCTTGCCATTGTGGATATTCCGGCACCCAGCAAGCCCAGTTCCGGCATAGGTCCTGGACCGTATATGAGAAGATAGTTGCCTCCGATATTCAGTATGTTTCCGGCAATCATTATATACATAGAGGTCTTGGTATGGCCGATGCCGTCAAAAAACTGTTTGAATGTATTGAACCAGCATGCAAACGGCAGAGAGATCATGTTCACAATCATATAGGGGCGCATCAGTGGGAGTAGTTCCTCGGGCTGTCCCATGCGGTGGATATTAATATATACCAGATAGAGTACGGCAAGCAGTATTACGGACGTTGTAGCGGCTGCCAGCAGACCATGCTTTACCACGGCGCCATTCTTCTCCGTATTACCCTGGCCGTATAGTCTTCCTATTATCGGAGTCAGTCCATAGCTGTATCCCAGGGCAAACACCAGTATTATTGCCATGATAGTATTTACGAAGCTTGCAGCGGCAAGTTCAGTAACGCTGTGATGTCCCACCATCAGAGTGTCGGCAAAGCCTAAGACGATGGTTCCTACCTGTCCGACCACGAGGGGCATTCCCAACGACAGCAGTGTCTTGTAGTGATAAGAATATTTATTATAATTGTACGTCATATTCATAATGGTTGTTTAAATCGTGTGCAAAGATAGTGCAAACCGAGAGTAATACAAAATGAAAGGCGTAAGACTTTCATTTTTATTACCGAGGTGCCGCCTATCTTATTTAAAGATAGTGCAAACCGAGGGTAATGCAAAATTTGCAAAGATTAGAATTGCAAATTTAAAACCTATTTATTTCAT
>OOCQ01001635.1_pt1 | contig 12778 bp, 10 predicted proteins | sample 1671121 | NCBI WGS metagenome assembly OOCQ01 (sample SAMN06348124, study PRJEB24527) | human gut metagenome | biome: human gut; feature: ankylosing spondylitis patient; material: feces | host: Homo sapiens | place: China | collected 2015-10 | reverse complement strand
AGACCTCTGATGTCACGGTTCAGATTCCAGATTCTTTGAAGGATGACGTGTCTGTGGTTTATCTGTGTGTCTTCAACAACAAGAGGTGGGTTCCAGTCTCATATTCATATTCCAGAAACGGCAGGGCCAGGTTTGTGGAGATGGGGCGAAGGATAGTCTATCTGCCTCAATATTATAAGGATGGCCGATTCCGCCCGGTTGGTGATCCGATATTCCTTGAAAAGGACGGAAGCCAACATCCGGCGGTTGCTGATAGTGCTAATCCGGTTTCGAGGATGGTGCTGACACGGAAATATGGTCGCTTCAAGTACCAGCTTGGCTATGCGGGAGAGATGGTCGGAGCCAGATTTCAGGGTGCTGATAATCCCGAATTTGAAAATGCAGTCACATTGTTCACGATTGACTCGTTGCCGGATTCCAAAATGGACACTTTTGCGATTGCTCCAGTCAAGTGCCGTTATGTGAGATATTTATATCCTGACATCTTCGCGAGAGGCAATGCCGGCAATGTCGCAGAGATCGCTTTCATTGGAGATGATGGAAAACCGCTTGAAGGAAAGTACATTGGAATCAAGGAAGCTAATGCGAACAATATCCGCACTGTTTTTGACGGAAACACAAGAAATTATCTGAGGGTGTACCAGTCTGCGGATTCCACGGCTGTGTTTCCTGGCAATGTGATAGTTGTCGATTCTCCAAAGCCGATATGGATCGGCCTTGACTTGGGAGGGGACCGTAATGTGACCGGAGTCGCATATTGTCCAAGGAATGACTCTAACAACATCTATCCTCATTGCACTTACGAACTGTTTTGCTGGGACGGCGGTTGGAAATCTCTGGGCCAACGGGCCGGCCAAAAGGATTCCCTTGTCTATGAGAACGTCCCTTCAGGATGCCTTTACATCTTGCGTAATCGTACTGAAGGTAAGGAGGAAAGGCTGTTCACTTACGAGGATGGCAAGCAGGTTTGGTGGTGATTGGCAGACGATGGGAAGACGTATCATATTCAGAATCATTGTTGTGGCGTTTGGTATGATTGCCGCTTTTGCTGTTGCGTTGATTTTCTTTTTTGACAGCTTCACGGTTAAAGGCGATTCTATGGAACCTACATTCCATAACGGGCAGCGTATCTATGTGAACAAACTGCTGATGGGAGCCAGAATCTACAGAAACTATGACTTCTCAAGTACCAAATTGTCTTCTTTCAGGATGCCGGGACTTAGGAAATTGTCCGTAGGCGATATCGTGATATTCAATTATCCGTTCGTCTGCAGTAAAGATACGATTGGTTTTAAGATCAATTATGTCTATGCCAAGCGGTGTCTAGGGGCGCCTGGAGACTCGGTCCGGATAAAGGACGGCTTTTACCGTGACGAGGAGGGGCGGATTGTCGGTGAGAGGGAGTTTCAATATAGGCTTCATAATCTTTCTCCTGACAGTAAATGGTTGCAGGATACATCTTCTTTTCCAGTTCCCCTGCAAGAAACAGCGGGAATAATCCTGAGCCAAAGATCACAGCCTTTTTTTTCTTTCTGATACGAAATACACTGCTCCGTTTTCCAGGTTCCCCATATCGTACAATGGCACGCTCTACTTCACGTATGGATATGCCATCACCCAGCTCACAGAGTCTGCATTTCTCCTCACAGGGTGCAGTACATCCGTTACAGAGGATCATGGGAAATGGTGTAATCTTCTCATAGATCCCCAGAGCTTTCTTAAAATTTCCTTTTGCAGCATAAAACAGCATTTCTTTTGTATCTGCTTTGAAAGGACAGGCTGCAACACAGTACGCCGGCTGTTCATGAACACAGAGGCTGATCATATGATCCATCTCTTCCTTTGACATTCGATTTACGTGATAAACATGAGTGGAACCTCTCTCCTGTATATATGTCATAACCCGATACTCCTTTCATTTCCAAAGGGGAGACAGTCTCCCGTCTCCCCTTATTATATTACATGATAAAATTATACTGAGAATTATTTCTTAAGTTCCTTTAATGCTGCAAGAACCTTTTCCGGACGGGCAGGAACACGTGTGATACGTGCGCCTGTAGCATTGTAGATTGCATTCAGGATTGCAGGATGAGGAGCATCCAGCGGAGCCTCACCACAGCCGGCAGCGCCATAAGGGCCACTTGGACGATAGGTTTCATTGAAATGAAGTTCAATATCATCCGGCGCATCATTTGGATACGGAATGCCACAGTTCTTCAGAGAAGTATCATGGTTCAGATCCTCGAAATCTTCTGTAAGAGCAAGACCGATACCCTGTACAAGACCACCGTAGAAGTTGCCTTCTACAAGAAGTCTGTTCATGATCGTACCTACGTCAGCCACACAGGTGAATTTTTCAACTTTAACTTTACCTGTTTCTGTATTAACAGCAACTTCCGGAAGGAAGATCGTATACATGTAGGTTGCAAACGGATCACCCTGTGCTGTATCCTGATCGATCGGATGATCTGCACAGAAGGTTGTCACCCAGTTACCTTCATATTTTGTTGCAAGACCTTCAGCCACCATCTCATCATAAGTACGGAAGGTTCCGTCTTCTTTCTTCATAGCTGCCACAAGGTTTTCTGCTGCCAGACGACATGCATTACCTGACATAACCTGTGAACGTGATCCACCTGCAGGACCTGCATTAGGACATGTCTTGGTATCATTCATAACAAGTTTGATCTGTTCCGGTCTGATTCCTGCCTGACGAAGTGTTTCATGAGATGATACAAGAACACCCATATCAGCGCCCTGTCCGTGATCTTCCCATGCAGCATACATTGTAACTGTTCCATCCGGATTCAGCTCTGCAAATGCGTTTGATGTATCAACACCGTCAAGGCCACAGCCATATACACCGAGAGATACACCGATACCATATTTGATCTTGCCATCAGAAGCTGCATTCTTTTCAGCCACACGTTTCTTAGCTGCTTCATACAGTGGACGTGCTGTCTTGAACAGATCTTCTTCACAGTATACTTCAGGCGGATAACCTGTAGGGATCGTACTACCTTCGGATTCTTTGTAACAGTTCATTTCACGGATATCGAAGGGGTCGATTCCCATCTTTGCTGCCAGAACATCTATCGCGATCTCAGATCCCATGTAAGACTGCGGAGAACCGTAAGCACGGAATGCGGAACCCCATGCGTGGTTTGTAAATACTGTTGTAGATTTATTGCGGATAGAATTGATTCCATAACCTGCACCTGTAAACTGGGAAAGTCTCATTGTAAGCAGGTCACCGAATTCTGAGTATGGACCATGATCCACATAGTTATTGCCCCAGAGTGCAAGAAGCTTACCGTTTTCATCTGCTGCAAGCTTGATATTCATAAATGCAGGAGATCTCTTTCCTGTATATGTAATATTCTGGAACTGATTAAATACCAGAGATACTGGACGTTCAAGAATCTTAACAGCAGCACCGATCAAAGCCTCATTTGTAGGAGAGAACTTGTAACCAAAGGTTCCTCCTGCATGGTTTTGAACAATTCGTAAGTTCTCCATTGGCACACCGATACCATCAGCGATCATAGGCATATGCAGATGGATACCAATGGATTTGGAATGAACAGTTATCATACCGTCTTCGTCAATATAACCATAACCGCAGTCCGGCTCAAGATGAAGATGAGGCTGACGTGAACAGTAAGATTCTATCTCAACCTGCTGTGAATCCGGAATGCTGTCCCAGTCAAAATCAGGGCCCTTGATACAGTTTGTCTCAAAGAATGCGTTCGGAGTACCGGGATGAATCTCCGCTGCATCCGGTGCGATGGCATCCATTGCATTCATATATGCAGGAAGCTCTTCAATCTCAACTTTAACTGCTTCTGCTGCTGCCCGTGCATGCTCTTCTGTATCAGCAGCTACGATGGCAATCGCATCACCAAACTGGAAGATTTTTTCATCGCAGAGTACAGGACGTTCGAATCCGTCTGTTTTGTTGTGTTTTGGAAGCATTACAAGACCATTGATCTTATTGGTTCCGCCTGCTGCCTTAATATCTTTTGCTGTGATAACACGGACAACACCAGGCATGCTCTCTGCTTCTGTTGTGTCAATGCTGAGGATATTTGCATGAGAAACCTTTGCCTGTGTAAGAGCAAGACGAAGTGTTCCTGAAGGCATCTTTAACGCATCATCCGCACCAAAGTCCCAGGTACCTGTTACCTTCTGTGCTGCTGACGGACGGATATAATTTGTTCCAACAATAGAATCACCTGTCTGTTTGAATACGAGATCTTCTTTTGTCATTTCGCCGCGCATAACTGCTGCTGCCGCCATAGTCGCATCGATAAGCGGCTTGTAACCTGTACAACGGCAGAGATTACGCTGTTTGTTAAACCAGTCTCTTACCTCCTCACGGGTAGGACTTGGATTATTATCCAGAAGTACTTTTGCGGAAATAATAAATCCCGGTGAACAGAAACCGCACTGTGCACATCCATATGCCATCCATGCAACCTGGATCGGATGCATATCAGAAATTGTTCCCACACCTTCAATGGTTGTGATCTCTGCATGATCGGGAACACGACTCATCTTATAGATACAGGATCTTGTAACTTTTCCGTTCATAATAACATTACAGGCTCCACAGTGACCTTCACCGCAGCCAATCTTACATCCTGTAAGAAGAAGGTGATCACGGAGCACCTGCGCCAGTGTCTCATCCTTATCAAGAATAAGTATTCTCTCAACACCATTAATCTTCAATGTCTTTTTAATCATGTCCCATTCCTCCTTTTAAAAATATTCGTTTCCATCTTACTGATCTTCAGGCTTATGCGTTCCGCACGGATCATGGTCAGCTCCTCTGCCTGTCAGATCTTTCAGTCTCTCTATTCCTCTGGCGGAATAGAAAACAATGGAAGAGCTGCTCCCGTCCAGATTCTCACCGCTGAGCTTTAAAACATTTGCATTCTCATAATAATCGATGGGAAGCGTCCGGCTGTATACAACCCCTGTACGCTCATCTTTTACCTGTACAGTAACTTCTTTTGCGGTAATCTCAAAAATCTTATCCATAAAAAAGTTCTCCTGTCCACGTTATTTTATATATCCATACTACCATGATTTTGCACAATTATACAAATTACAAATAATTAATAGTTGGCTATTTTATATATTCCAGACAATTTTATTTTGTTTTATTTAAAATTTTAACTATTTTTATTCTTTTATATGTTATAATAATATCAAATTTGTATAATATCATTGAAAGAAGGAGGTATCTAAATGCAGACAGGCGCCCTCATCGTGGCTGCGGGGAAATCATCACGAATGGGAGACTTTAAACCCATGCTTCAGCTTGGCTCCATTTCCATCGCACAGCGCGTGATCAATAATTTCCGGCAGGCCGGAATCTCCAAAGTAGTAGTGGTAACCGGATATCATGCAGATGTTCTGGAATGCCACCTGGCTTCCAATAATGTAGTCTTTCTTCGAAATGAGAACTATGCAAACACTCATATGTTTGATTCTGTCCGAATCGGACTTGAGTATCTGAAAGACAAAGTGGATACGGTACTCTTTACACCTGTTGATGTTCCGCTGTTCACAGCCCAGACAGTCACGCAAATGCTCTCTCTGGGGCGTCCCCTTGTAACTCCGGTCTGTAATGGCAATCCCGGTCATCCCATTCTGATCCGTTCCACACTGATTGATTCCATTCTAAGTGATGACGGAAAATCAGGACTTAAAGGTGCTGTGGATAATTGCGGGGAACCCATGTATTATCTTAATGTAGAGGATCCCGGTATTATTCATGATGCTGATACACCAGAGGATTACGATGAACTCCTCCGCATACACAACCAGAGCCTGATCCGTTCTGAAATCCATATTCAGCTAGCCCGGGAAAAAGTTTTTTTTGATGAAAAACTCTATTCGCTGCTTACACTGATCCATGAAACAGGATCTGTCCGCGATGCCTGTGAGCGCATGCACATTTCCTATTCTACCAGCTGGAACCTGATCCATACCCTGGAATCACAGCTTCATGAACCTCTGATCATCAGAAGCCAGGGCGGTACAAGGGGAAGCCATAGCGAACTGACACCATACGGCGAAGAATTTCTGAAACGATATGCCCGTTTTTCAGAAGAAACACGTTCCTGTTCAAAAAAAATATTTGAAGAATGTTTCGGAGGATTTTTAAATGCGTAGCCTTTATCTGGTCCGGCATGGAAAACCACAGTATCCGGATGAACATTCTTACTGTGTGGGACAGACAGATTTCTCTCTATCCATGCTTGGACACTTGCAGGCAGTCCTTCTTAATGAAGAATTGTCCGATAAAATATCAAGGATATACTGCAGTCCTTTGTTAAGAGCTGTTGAGACAGCAGGCCATATGGCACCTGAGCTTCCACATATAATTGTTTCTGATCTGTCAGAACGAAATCTGGGAGAATGGGATGGCCTTTCTTTTGATAAAATACGCCAGAGATGGCCGGACATTTATAAAGCCCGTGAAAATAACCCTGATCATCCGATCCCGGGAGCAGAAACTCCTGCTGCATCTGGTTTTCGCTTTTCGCAGGCAGTTCATAAGATTCTTTGCGCTTCTGAAGGTGATATTGCAGTGGTAGCTCATACAGATGTAATCTCTTCTTATATATATGCATTACATTCCGGTATGTACAGCAGGCAGCGGTTTCGTCTTCCCTGTGGCTCTTACTATCATCTGGAAGTGAATGAAAGAAATAATATTTCTTTCTCTGATCCCAGTTATATACTGCCTCATCCTGAATTAAATGACGGGCTATGCTTCAGGCTTCGCAATGCGGTTTCTCTGCCCCGTCATGTACAGGCTCACAGTGATGCTGTTACTGAACTTGCCTGTTGTTTATGCAATATGCTGGAATCCAATGGTTATATCTTTAATCAGAAGCTTGTTCGCTCCGGTGCACTTCTGCATGATATTGCCAGACTTCAGAGGCATCACACAAAAACAGGAGGTGAACTTTTCTTACAGTTAGGTTATCCTGAGATCAGCCAGATTATTTCACAGCACCATGGTCTGTTGGAAGCCACGCTGGATGAAGCAGCTATTGTATTTCTGGCTGATAAACTGATTCAGGAAACACAGCGTGTAACCATAGAAAAAAGATTTGCCGACAGCATGAGTAAATGCAAAAGTCCGGAAGCCCGCAAAGCTCATGAGCAACAGTTAGAGCAAGCCCGCAAACTGCAGGACATGATACAGTCACTCTGCCATATCACGCTCTAGTCCAGGCAGACATACACAACCGGAGCAGAAAAATCACTTAATTTAGTTAGGAGGTATTTTATTATATGAGAACATTATTTCAGACAATAAAACAACAATTCCTAGAGGAAAACGATCTTGTACTTGTTTCCGTTACAGCATCCTCAGGGTCTACACCAAGAGGTGCCGGTTCCCGCATGCTGGTCGGAAAAAACGGCAGAATTTCCGGAACCATCGGAGGTGGAGCTGTAGAATATCGTGCTGAATGTATGGCATTGGATATTCTTGAAAAAAAGGAATCCTGCCAGCATGAATTCCGGCTGAATCATAAAGATGTTGAAAATATTGGTATGATCTGTGGTGGTGATGTTACGGCCTTTTTCCAGTATCTTGATCATAACGATCCGATTATTATGGAAATCACGGAAACTGCGGAAAAATTCTATGAAGAGCGAAAAGATTTCTGGCTGATCTGCGATCTTCTCACCACCTCCGGTGTGAGCCTCTATAGTCCTGCATGCGGTCTCATCGGAACTGCCAATGTTCCTTCTTCTGTATTATCTTCTTTATCTGCAAAGCCACACCGATATCACAGTGAAGATTATGATCTGTTTTCTGAACAGATTGGAACCTCAGGAACTGTCTATGTATTCGGCGGCGGACATGTCTCACAAAAGCTTGTCCCAATCCTTGCAAGCGTTGATTTTCGCTGTGTTGTCCTGGATGACCGGCCGGAATTTACAGATCCTGCTCTTTTCCCGGGAGCAGTTGAAACAATACTTTGTGATTTCAACCATCTGGAACAGTATGTTTCTATCACAGCTGCTGATTATTGCTGCGTCATGACACGTGGACATTCCTATGATACCATTGTACAGGCACAGCTTCTCGCTACACCTGCATGCTATATAGGCGTCATTGGAAGCCGCGCAAAAAAAGCTGCTGTATTTCGCCGTCTGATTGAAGAATACAACATTAATGAACAAGATTTAAACCGTATCATCTCACCTATAGGACTGGAGATCAAAGCAGAAACACCGGCTGAAATCGCCATTTCCATCACAGGACAGATGATCCAGGTTCGTGCTGACAGAAAGGCTACATCAAAATGATGGCAAAATCAGTATATAAAACTGTAATATTTGGTGCCGGACAAATTGGACAAATGACCGCAAGACTTCTCAGCAGTCCCTGTCAGCTCCTGTGCTTTGCTGATAATGACCCCCATAAACACGGATCATATATTGGAAATATTCCAGTCTGTTCTCCGGATACTGCAGCAGCACTTCTCCCGGATCTGGTCATCCTGGGAGTTCTGGATGAAGAACGGCGTAATTCTATGATAAAACAGATGGAAAACCTGGGTTATCACGGACCTTTTCGTGATCCCTCCGTCCTTCGCATGTTTGACGCACGGGTTGCTGTTATGCGTCTTTTATCTGAGCAGATCTATCAATTGGATATTCCGGGAAATGTTGCAGAACTGGGTGTTTTCCGAGGTGAATTTTCTTCCCTGATCAGTGCAGCCTTTCCAGACCGAAAAATCCATCTTTTTGATACTTTTGAGGGCTTTTCAGAAAAGGATATCACAATAGAAGCCTCCGGTAATCTGTCCCGCGCCAAAACAGGTGATTTTTCTTCTACTGATATTGACTCTGTTCTTCATGTTATGCCAGATCCTACACGTACTGTGATCCACAAAGGATGGTTTCCAGATACCTTTTCCGATGTTAGAGATGAAACTTTTTGTTTTGTATCTCTGGACGCAGATCTCTATGCTCCAACTGCAGCCGCACTTCCTCTGTTCTATGAACGCCTGGCCACCGGAGGAGTTCTCCTGATCCACGATGTGTACAGTACACAGTTTTCCGGATGCCGAAAAGCGGTTGGGGAATTCTGTCTGAAAAACCATCTGTTTGCAGATCCTGTATGCGATCTGCATGGAAGCGCAATGATCCGAAAATTATAAAAAGAAACGCCGGAACCGGTATTTACCGGAACCAGCGTTTCTTTTTCGTTTATTTATTGTATAGCCCTTTTTCACGTCCATGCCTAACCTTTATAAAGTTCCTTTCAGAACATTTTCCAACTGTTCATCGGACAGATCAACATGATAAAAAAGATTGAAAAATTTATGTATTTCTTCATTGATATCACATTTAATATATTCCGGATAAATCAATGCTGAGAACCATCGCATACCGATCAGACGATTTGGTCCTGCCGGACGATCCACCCAGCTAAACGGTGCATTCGGAGTTCCATAAACCTTTTGGTCCTGTACTGCTTTTAATGAAGCATAATCAGGATTGCTCAGGATATCTTCTGCTGCAGAACTTCCGCTTTTATCTGCCTTTGGTTCACCATTTACAACAATCACATCCGGATCCCATGCAAGAAGCTGTTCTGCTGAAATCTGAACACGAGATCCATCTCCCAATTCCAGATCTGCAACATTAACTGCATTGATGGCATCAAGAATCTGTGCATGCTGGGATCCCCTGGGTGCAGTTTCCAGTGAATCCTCTCCATTACCGAAGTATACACTGACTTTCTTTTCTTCTGGAATATCTGAAAGTGCATTAATATCAGTAAATACCTGCTCCGCATACTGGGCAAGCTCTTCTGCATGATCTTCTACACCAAGAAGTTCGCCCATAAAACGAAAAGCTTCCGCAGAATTATTAAGCTCGTTGTCTACTGCAACAACCGGAATTCCAAGGCTTTCTGATAACGCATCGCAATCAGAAACCATTGCATCATTAATCTTTCCACTATTAATAGCAATTGTAGGATTGGCAGCAATTACTGCTTCATAATTGACAGCATCACCCATTCCAAAATTAGGAAGATCCTGATATTTGTCCAGAATAATAGATTTCTCAACATCATTCAGTTCATAATTCCACCCAAGAAGCTTATCCGGTGCAACCATATACAGAAAAATTGCAGCTACCGGACCTGCTGAAAAAACAGATTCAATATTTTCTGCTGTTGGGACAGTTACTTTTCTTCCTGCCATGTCTGTGATCTCACGGGTTTCAGCAGTTTCCTGCGTGGCATCCTGCTCCGCACTCTGCGTCGGCTCTTCAGTAGCAGCTTTCGTCTCAGAATATCCTGTTAAAAGACTGATTGACATCACCAGACATATAAACAGAGCCAAAAGTTGTCTGTGCTTTTTCATAGACTCTCTCCTTTCTTTTCTCCGCATTACTCATAATTGACGCTTATTGAAATTGACTATACAATTTCCAAGTATTATAATGTATATGCGAATAGTTTTTAAAAACAATTCGGTTTTTCTGAGTATAACACCGTAAATTTGATTAGTCAAGTTACAAGGATGAAGGATTATGAATCTGACAGCTAATGAAAAAAATGCCGCCGCTGCCCGGCAAAGACGATATGTTCTGCTGTTGGCGGTTATGCTGGTACTTTTGTTTATCATTATAGTACTCTCATTCTGGGTGGGATATTATCCGCTTACACCAATGCAGGTACTAAATGCATTTTTATCAAAATTTGGTTTTAAAGGAGATATTTTACCCCAGGCAGTTACCATATTCTGGAATATCCGTCTGCCCCGTATTCTGTCTGCTTTATTTATTGGTGCTTCCCTCTCGGTAGCAGGTGCAACCTATCAGGGAATGTTTCGCAATCCACTGGTATCTCCGGATATCCTTGGAGTTTCTTCCGGTGCAAGTCTCGGAGCTGCTTTTGCAATTTTAAACGGAGCTTCCAACTGGATGATTCAGCTTTCTGCTTTTGCAGGTGGTGTGGCCGCAGTAGCCGCATCCTATCTTATCAGCCGAAAATCCGCACATTCCCAGACCCTCAGTCTTGTTCTGACCGGAACTATGATCATGTCACTCTGCAATGCCGGTGTCACAATGATCAAATATGTGGCAGACCCCAATGATGTTCTCCAGCAAATTACTTTCTGGCTTATGGGCAGCTTAACCAAAACCACAACCAAATCCTTTTGCTGGAGTGTTCTTCCAATGATCATTGGATTAAGTCTGATTTTTATTTTTCGATGGCAGATCAATCTGCTGACTTTGGATGAAGAAGAAGCCAAAAGTTTAGGAATCAATGTGCGTAAATATCGTCTGATTTTTATAGTCGCTTCCACATTACTCAGCGCCGCTGCAGTCTGTCTTGGAGGATTGATCGGATGGGTCGGGCTGATGATCCCCCATCTGGCACGTGCACTGGTTGGCGTTGATTACAGAAGGCTGATACCTGCAAGTGCGATCCTTGGCGGCGGATATCTGATACTTGTTGATGATATTTCCCGTTCCCTTTTGTCCATGGAACTTCCACTTGGCGTTGTCACAAGTATCATGGGCGCCCCCTTCTTTATCTATCTTATCATCAAACGAAAGGAGCGCGCGTAATTATATGCTTCTGGAAATTGAAAATGTTTTTGGCGGTTACGGCAATGGTGATATTTTAAAGGGTATCAGCTGCAGCGCAGACTATGGTGATGTGCTTTGTCTGCTTGGCCCTAATGGTTGCGGAAAGACCACTCTGTTCCGCATGATATTAGGTTCCCTTCCTGTTTCTAATGGAAAAATAAAGATAGCCGGAAAAAATATTAGTGACTTTACAACCAAAACACTGGCAAATATGATTGCATATATTCCCCAATATCATTCCCCTGTATTTGCCTATACAGTTCTTGATATGGTAATTATGGGGCGTGCTTCTCATTTCTCCGCATTTGAAACCCCAAAAGAGCCTGATCAGGAAGCAGCTTTTGCTGCTTTGGAGAAAGTAAATGCCCTGCCTCTTGCCAACAGGAAATATACTTCCTTAAGCGGAGGACAAAGGCAATTGGTTTTAATTGCCCGTGCAATCTGTCAGTCTGCAAAAATCTTCATCATGGACGAGCCAGCCGCCAATCTGGATTATGCCAATCATCAGCTTCTCATGGAAGTAATTTCAGGGCTGGCCAATCAGGGCTATTGCATTATTATGTCAACACATAGTCCTGAGCATCCCTTTTCCGTGGGAAACAAAGTTCTTCTCATGAAATCCGGAAAGGTTATGGGATTTGGCTCTCCCAAAGAAATCATTACATCTGAAACCTTACAATCTGTTTACGATATTGAAATGGATGTGATAACTACACACGACCGCTATGGCCGTGAACGAACTATCTGTTTACCGGTAAATAGCTCAACAAAAGCATTTTAGGAGAAATGATACATGGACTCTATATTGGATTATTTTATTTCTCTGCAGGAATCTGAGCCTGCAGAATTACCTGAGCGGGCTATAGAAAGATGGAATAAACGTGCAGACTTTTGGGAAGACGCACGCAAAAAGAAAGAAAAAGGTGATGAACGTGTCATCAGCGCAATAAACTACCTGGATTCCAAAGGACTTCTTGAAAAAAATTATGATGTCGCAGATATTGGATGCGGTCCCGGACGGTTTGCTGCTGCATTTGCCAAATATGTACACAAAGTAGTGGGGCTGGATATTTCTGATAAAATGGTTAAACACGGAATGGAACATATCCAAAATGAAGGCTTAAATAACGCT
>OOCQ01001631.1_pt1 | contig 12832 bp, 10 predicted proteins | sample 1671121 | NCBI WGS metagenome assembly OOCQ01 (sample SAMN06348124, study PRJEB24527) | human gut metagenome | biome: human gut; feature: ankylosing spondylitis patient; material: feces | host: Homo sapiens | place: China | collected 2015-10 | reverse complement strand
ATGCCGTAAAATCCGAACAGCGGAATGCAGACCAGCACCACACAGATGCGGATCACGTACTCCGCCAGATAATTCAGGGAAGAAAAATTCTGCCTGCCCATGCCTTTAATCAGTGCTTCCAGCACGATTTCCAGATAGATAAACGGCACCACCGGTGCCAGAATCCGAATCATCTTCCCCGACAGTTCTCCGCCGTCCATGCACCGCCCGATCACGCCGCCGAATTTCAGCAGGACTGCACTGATCAGCACCGCAAAAATCAGTGTCAGTGCGATCACCTGTTCTGTCAGCCGACAGACACGTTCCCGATTGCCAGCGGCATTGGCACGGGCGACTTCCGGAATCAGGATTCCGGACAGGGCACAGAGAATGGTGGACGGAAAAAACAGCACCGGAATCACAATGCCCTCAAAAGTGCCGAACTGCCGGAGGGCATTGCTGGCACTGTCCCCGAACTGCCGCAGTGTCACGGGAATCAGGGCATCATTGGCTGTGCTAAGTCCGGCAGTCAGACAGCCGCCCACTGCCACAGGAACTGCCAGCCGGATATACCGCCACAGGGACAGGCTGCACGTTCCGCCGCAGGGTTCCCGCTTCTGAAAGTACAGCACTGTCAGTGTGACCGCCGTAAACAGTGTGCCACACGCCATGCTGCACACCAGATCCGTGCAGACCTGTTCCGGTCTGGTGTCCCCACGCCACAGGAGCAGTCCGGTGAGGATTCCCGCACGGAGCAGAAATTCCGCCACATCGCAGGCGGCTGTCACTGTCACGCGGCACACTGCATTGAAATAGCCTTTCAGGCAGGCACTCAGACTGCCCAGCGGCAGAAGCAGTGCCATGAGCCGCACCGCATGTGCCATGGAATCGCTCTGCAAAAACTGCTGACTTAGAGGTTGGGCAAATATGCAGACTCCTGCTGTCACCGGCAGGGACAGCATCATGCAAAAGCTGATACCATGCCGCAGGACACGTGCCGGACAGCCGCAGGGCTTTCCCAGTTCCTCGGACACAAAACGGCTGGCACAGAGCATAGCATTTCCGCCGGCGACCATTGCGGCAAGGTTGAAAAAAGAACCTGCCAGTGCCAGCGTTCCCACCGTTGCCGCCCCCACACGCCGCGTCATCCACGCGTTGAACCACAACGCCAGACACTCCAGAAAAAATTGTATCACGGTCATCTGAATGGTATCCCGAATTACACTGCGTTTTCGCATCTGTATGCCTCCTTCAAGGCAACACCGCACAAAGCATGTGCGTAAGATGCCCTAAGGAAACATATGCACCGGACAAAAAGAACATGCCCCGCACGGATTGGTTTCCCGTGCGGGGCATGCGTTTTTTTATTTGTACGCTAGAATCAATGCTTACACAAATCTGCTCACTCACTGCTGTACCCCAGCCAGAAACTGCTGCAACTCCTCCAGAAACATTTTCCCGTACTTCTGTGCCTTGATGACACCCACACCGGAAACCTGCCGCATCTCGCTGAGGTTCTGGGGCTTTTTCCGGCACATGTCCCGCAGCGTGGCATCGGAAAAGATGAAATACGGCGGTATTCCCTCGTGCTTTGCCTGTGCCGCCCGCAGCTGCCGCAGCTTCTGAAACAGGTCGTTGTCCGCCGCGGACAGCGTAGGATCTTTTGTTCCCACCGGAGCTGCCAGCTTCTCCCGCACCACCGGCACACGCCGCATGACCGTTTTCTGGTCGCGAATGATCTCCACCGAGCCGGCAGTCAGCACCAATTCCTGATACTCCTGAAACTGCCGCAGTGCCAGATCTTCCCGCTGGATCAGTTCATCGATCAGCTGCATCACTTCCCGCCGCGACAGCTTTTCGATAATGCCGTAGGTGGAAAGCTGATCCAGCCGCATGCGGAGAAGCGATTCCTTTTTGCTGCCCATCAGCACATCGGCAGTCATAGTGCGGCTCAGGTGATAGCCGCCTTTCTGGGCACGATACACGCAGGAGATGATCTTTTTCGCCGCCGTGGTGGCATCTTCTTCCCGATAATTGGTCAGACAGCAGGAACAATTCCCGCAGCTGTCCGGTGAATGGTCGCCGAAATATTGCAGCATGCGGTGCCGCAGACAGGTGGTAGAGGTGGCATAGAACGTCATCTGTTTCAGCCGTTCCTTGCCCTGCTCCAGCAGGAACTGCCGTGTTTCCTCGTCCTCCACCTCTGTGGTTTCCCGACTGCGTTGCAGCAGGAAATCGTTGGTACGGACATCTTTTCCGCTGTACAGCAGAATGCACTGTGCCGGCGAGCCATCCCGTCCGGCACGACCTGCCTCCTGCTAGTAGCTCTCCAGATCCATGGGCATGTTATAGTGAATGACAAACGACACGTTGGACTTGTCAATACCCATGCCGAACGCGTTAGTCGCCACCATGATCGGCTGGCGGTCGTACAGGAAATCGTCCTGATTCTGTGCCCGTTCCGTGTCGGACAGACCTGCGTGATACCGCGTGGCAGGAAAGCCGTTTTCCCGCAGAGCATCACAGACTTCCTCCACCGCTTTTCGGGTGGAGCAGTACACAATGCCGCTTTTGCCGTCGTTTTCCCGCAGCAGCTGAAACAGTTCCCGCGTCTTATTATTGGGACGGCGTACCCCGAAAAACAGGTTTTTCCGGTCGAATCCGGTATGTATGATTTCCGGCTCCTGCAATTTCAGAATCCGTGCAATATCCGCCTCTACCTGCTTTGTTGCCGTAGCGGTAAAGGCGGTACAGATCGGACGTGCCGGCAGCTGTTCCATAAACACCGGAATATCCAGATAACTCTGCCGGAAATCCTGTCCCCACTGGGAAACGCAGTGTGCCTCATCCACAGCAACCATCGCGATATCTGCATTCACCGCAAATGAAAGGAACGAATCTGTCAGAAGCCGCTCCGGTGCGATCATACTCACCGGCGCCTGCTGTGTCAGACGGAAAAAGCTGTCCGTCATCAGCCGTTCCGGTGCAACGTACAGAATCCGGCACTGCCCCTGCTGTACCATTTGCACCGTGTGATAGAATTCTTCCTGCGTAATGCTGCTGTTCACATACGCCGCAGGGATACCCACCTGCCGGAGAGCCTCCACCTGATCTTTCATCAGCGAGATCAGCGGAGAAATGACAATGGTCACCCCGCGGAGCAGCAGGGCAGAGATCTGATAGCAGACCGACTTGCCGGCTCCGGTAGGCATGACTGCCAGCACGTCCCGTCCGGACAAGATCGCATCAATTGCCTGCTTCTGTCCGGTGCGGAATGACGCATGCCCAAAATATTGCTGTAACAGCTTTTCCGGCTGGTTCATGTTTCCTGACCGTCCTCTCCCTCTGCCAGCAGATCTTTCTGCCAGCGTTTCAATTCTTCCCGTGCAGTTTCCAGCAGCAGCACGCTGGGATTTTCACCGCCCATGATGCGGGCGATCTCATGGACACGTCCCTCCGGTTCCAGTACCATGACATGGGTTTCCGTCCGCGTGCCCTCGGTCTGCTTCTCGATCATAAGGTGCTGATCTGCCATTACGGCGATCTGGGACAGATGCGTCACACAGAGCACCTGCCGCAGCTGTCCCACTTCCCGCAGCTTCATGCCGATTTTCTGGGCAGCCTTGCCGCTGACACCGGTGTCGATCTCGTCGAAGATCAGCGTGGGAATGCTGTCCCGATCGGCAATGACACACTTCAGAGCCAGCATGATACGGGACAGTTCACCGCCGGAAGCGATTCTCGCCAGCGGACGGGGTTCTTCCCCGCGGTTGGCAGAAATCAGAAATTCCAGACTGTCCATGCCGTGAATGGTCAGCTTGCCGGTGGTATGTTTCCCCACCAGGATCACGTTGGGCATATTCAGAAATGCCAGCTGTTCCGTCACGGCAGTGATAAAGCGTTCCAGCGTCTGTGCACGGTATTCCGACAGAGCCTTCGCCTGTGCGGAAACCGTTTCCAGCAGCTGTGCCTTCTGCTCCCGCAGGGCAGCGATCTCTGCGGTGTCGCCCTGCATCTGTGCCAGTTCTTCCTCTGCACGGTCACGGCGTTCCACCAGTTCGTCACCGGTACACTGGTACTCCCGACTCAGCCGCCGGATCTCCAGCATACGCTTCTGCACCATCGCATACCGCTGGGGGTCTAAGTCCATGCCGTCCCGCAGACTGCGGCACTCCGAAGCAATGTCTGCCAGTTCAATGCCTGCCGCCGCCAGCCGTTCTCCCAGCACGGCAAACTCCGCCCGCATGTCGGAAAACGGCGACAGTTCTTCTGCCGCCGCCTCTGTCAGCAGTACTGCGGAACCGTCGGCATCTTCGCCGTCAATCGCCTCCGCTGCCGCCTGCAACGCCGCGGCAATGCTCTCGGCGTGCTGCAGCAGGTTCAGTTCTTCTTCCAGTGCTTCTTCTTCGCCCTGTTCCAGTCCCAGTTCGTCCACTTCTGCCACCAGTGCTTTCAGCTGCTGCCGGCGGTGTGCCTTGTCCTGTTCCTGTTTTGCCAGATGATTCAGCCGCTTCGCCGTCTGCTGTAACTGCCGGAATGTGTCCTGATACTGGTGCAGCAATGTGTCATCTCCGCCGAAAGCGTCCAGAATCTGCAAGTGGCACTCCGGTGCCAGCAGCACCTGATTGTCGTGCTGCCCGTGAATGTTGATGAGAGCGTCCCCGATCTCCCGCAGCACCGAAACTGTTGTGGTATGTCCGTTCACCCGTGCTGCACTGCCGCCGTCTGCGGCGATCTCTCTGGTGAGCAGCAGTTCATCGTCGGTGTGGGAAATGGAAAGTGCGTCCAGTCTGGCACAGACCAGCGGATCCAGATGCGTGAAAAGTGCTGTCACCACTGCCTTTTTGCAGCCTGTCCGCACAATGTCCCGCGTGACACGCTGTCCCAGAACCGCATGGATCCCGTGCAGCAGAATCGATTTTCCGGCACCGGTTTCACCGGTAAACACATTCAGATGCGGTGAAAAGGGAATCCGTGCATGGGCGATCACCGCCAGATTCTCGATCTCCAGTTCAGCTAGCATTAAAACCCTCCTGTTTCCATCAGCTTTGCGAAGCTGCCGGCAAATTCCTTTGCCTGTATTTCTGTCCGCAGCAATACAAAAATGGTATCATCTCCGGCAATGGTTCCCACCACATCTTCCCGATGCATGGCATCTAACGCCGCCGCCACTGCCTGTGCCGTGCCGGTACGGCAGTGGATCACTGCCACATTTCCGGCAAAGTCGGTACGCAGGGCAGCGTTCTGCAAAATGCCGCCGTTGACTTCCTGCCGCACCGGTGCCGTATAGCATGCCCTGCCGCTGCCACGCCGTTCCTTGGTCAGCTTCAGTTCCCGAATATCTCTGGAAAGCGTCGCCTGCGTCACCGCAAACCCGCGTTCCTCCATGCGTTCCCGCAGCACTTCCTGCGTGGGAATCTCCTCTGCTGCAATGAGCGAAAGAATGGTATCCTGCCGCTTTTTCTTCATGTGTTCCTCACGTCCTTCCCGCTTTCAAAGACTGCATCAGCTTCCGGCTCAGCGAATCAAAAAAGGTATTGCCGCTAAGGTCCAGAATTTCCAGCGTCTGGTCAGAGCCGGAAATTTCCATGACTCGTCCCTCCGGAAACGGCTCCGGTTTTTCGCCGTCTGCACAGAAATAGGCATCATATTCCTCCCGCACCCGCAGGCTCACCTGCAAATCGTTGTGGGGAGAAAACAGGATCGGTCTGGCAGAAAGCGAGTGGGGACAGATCAGGTTCATCTCAATGCAGGAAAATTCCGGTTCGATAATGGGACCTCCGGCGGAGAGGGCGTAGGCAGTCGAACCGGTAGGCGTGCTGAAGATCACGCCGTCTGCCCGATATTCGCCCAACACCACGTTGTTGCGGGAAACGGTAAACTCAATGACACGGGAAAAGTTGCGGGAGATCACGATGTCATTCAACGCCGTCAGTTCCCGCAGACAGGTGCCGGTTTTGTCCAGCACCTTGCCACGCAGCAGCATGCGTTTGGAAACCCGATAGTCCCCCGTTTGCAGCCGTGCAATTTCACCGATCTGATCCGGCTCCATAGATGCCAGAAAGCCCAGCCGTCCGGTGTTGATGCCCAGCAGCTTTGCCTTTGTGCCCACCACGTGGCGGGCACAGTGCAGAATGGTGCCGTCCCCGCCGATCGCCACTGCCACGTCTGCGTCCTGCACTGCTTCCAGAAACGGAGCGTAACAGATAAAGGACATATCCCCCAGCAGTCCCAGACAGCGGAGATCTGCCCAGACTTCCATGCCGTTCCGGTGCAGTGCCAGACAGACCTTTCGGGCAACTTCCGGTGCGTTGCCTTTTTGCAGATGATGAAATAACACGACTTTCATTTCGTCTTCTCCTTCTTTGCCTGTGCGAATGCCTGCTGTACCACTGCGGCAATTTCCGGCAGATACGCCGCTTCGCCGCCTTTTTGTACAACGGCGAGATACTCAATATTGCCGGAGCCGCCCTGAATGGGCGAAGGGCACAGCAGCTGTACAGTCAGCCCCTGTGCGGAAAACAGCTGCAAGATGTTGTTCAGCACCTGCATGTGCACGCGGGAGGACTGCACCAGTCCGTTTTTCCCGATATTTTCCCGTCCCGCTTCAAACTGGGGCTTGATGAGCACCACGCCCTGTGCCCCTGTCCGCAGCAGCGGCAGCACGTAGGGCAGTACATGGTGCAGCGAGATGAAAGACACGTCCGCCGAAAAGAAATCCGCCGGCTGTTTCAGCTGTTCCGGTGCAATGCTGCGAACGTCTGTTCCCTCCCAGTTTACCACGCGGGGATCCTCCCGCAGGGACTGCACCAGCTGTCCGTGTCCCACGTCAATGGCGTACACCTTTGCAGCTCCGTGCTGGAGCATGCAGTCGGTAAAGCCGCCGGTAGATGCTCCGATGTCCAGACAGACCATTCCCTCCAGAGAGAGCTGCATCTGCTGTACCGCATGTTCCAGTTTCAGACCGCCCCGCCCCACAAAGGGAATGTCACTGCCCTCCATGGCGATCTGGTCGGTTTCCGAAACGGCAAACGCCGGCTTGGTACAGACCTTGCCGTTCACAGAGATCTGCCCGTTCTGAATCAGCGTTTTGGCACGCTGGCGGCTGGGCACCATACCCTGCTGTACCATTACCGCATCAAGCCTTGCCATGTTTTGCCTCCTGCTGCATATCCTGATAAATGGCATGCTCCGACAGCCTCATAGTTTCCATTTGAGAATCCGTAGAAGCCTGCGGCAGATATGCCTTGGGTGCTACCCGCCGGTAGGTGCCGCGGAAGCCGCGTTCCAGCAGCAGATCTCCCAGCAGCTGGAAAATCCCGCCGTAATAGTATGCCTCCTCCAGAAATACCACATGGGCATAGGACATGGCAATTTCCACCACGCCCTCTGCCAGCGGGAAAATGCGTGTCAGCTTCAGCAGGTCACAGAACACGCCTTCCTCCGCCATGCGGCGGCTGGCACGGTACAGGTGATCGTACACCCTGCCGTAGGAAATATACAGGGTATCTGTTTTTCTGCCGGAAACGTGGGTGTATTCGGTGTTCAGGGCAGTCTTGTCAAAGGAAACCTTTTCGCTGCCTCTGGGATACCGGATACATGCCAGCCCCTTATCCCGATAGAGTGCCCGCCGCAGACAGAGCCGCATCTCCTCGTAGCATGCCGGTGCATAAATTACCGTATTGGGCACCGTGCAGAGGAACGACACATCGTACAGTCCGTGGTGGGTTTCGCCGTCCTCGCCGACAACGCCGGCACGGTCGATCCCCAGCACCACATGCATGCCGCCAATGGCAACATCGTGCATCAGCTGGTCATAGGCTCTCTGCAAAAAGGAAGAATACACCGCAAATACCGGCAGTTCTCCCATAGAAGCCAGTGCCGCGGAAAAAGTCACGGCGTGCTGTTCGGCAATGCCCACATCATAGTACCGGTTCGGGAACTCCCGTGCAAAATGGTGCAGTCCTGTGCCCCCGCCCATTGCTGCCGTTACGGCACAAATGCGGGGGTCGTGTTTCGCCAGCTGCACCAGTTCTTTGCCAAACATCTCCGAATAGGAATCCGCAGCGGAAACCTCCGGATTGCCGGTTTCAATGTCAAACTTGGAGATTCCGTGATACTCCGACGGCTTTGCCTCTGCCGGTGCGTAGCCCTTGCCCTTGACGGTATGTACATGAATAAACACCGGACGGTGATATTCCTTTGCCGCCAGCAGCACTTCTTCCAGTTCCACCAGATTGTGGCCGTCCACCGGTCCCAGATAGACGAAGCCGAAATCCTCGAAGATCGTTGCCGACTGCAACAATACGTCCCGTACAACGCTCTTGGAATTCTTGATGACTTTCGCCACAGACGGACCGATCACCGCGGTGCGGTTCAGGCGGCGTTCCACCGCCTTTTTGGTGCGGACGTATCCTTCACTGCTCCGCATGGAGGACAGGTAGCGTGCCAGTGCCCCAACGTTTTTGGAAATGGACATCTCATTGTCATTGAGGATCACAATGAGATTATTCCTCGATTTTCCGGCATTGTTCAATCCTTCATAGGACAGCCCGCCGGTCATGGCTCCGTCCCCTACAACGGCAACGGCAAAATGCTCCTTGTCCCCGTGCAGCCGCATGCCCTCTGCAATGCCGCATGCCACGGAGATCGCAGTGCTGCTGTGCCCGCTGATGAAGCTGTCGTGTTCTGATTCGTTTGGCTTCGGGAAACCGGAGATGCCGTTTTCCTGCCGCAGGGTCGAAAATCGTTCCAGCCGTCCGGTCAAAATTTTATGGGTATAGCACTGATGCCCCACGTCCCAGACGAATTTATCTTCCGGCGAATCAAACACACGGTGCATCGCCACCGTCAGTTCCACCGACCCCAGATTGGAAGCGAGATGCCCGCCGGTTTTGGAAACAGTTTCTATGAGAAGACTTCGAATCTCCGCACAGAGTGCGGTACACTGTTCCGGCGAAAGTGCCTTCAGATCGTCCGGCGAGTGCAGACGCTCCAACAGGTGCTCCTCTGTTTCCGAAATTTTCATATATTCCATGGTTTTGTTTTCTGCGGCTCCTTTGCCGGCGGCACATTCCGCGGCAGTTCCGCAGGATTCACTCCTTCGATTATTTTTCACGGCACAGCAATTCCCGTGTCAGATCCAGCAGGAATTCATGCTGCGGGAACTGGGACAGGATCTGTTCTGCCTCTGCCGTCAGTGCTGCTGCACGCGTCTTGGCAACTTCCAGCCCCAGCAGGGTGACAAACGTGGTCTTGCCCTCTGCGGCATCGCTGCCCACCGGCTTGCCCAGCACTTCGGAGGTACTGGTCACGTCCAGAATATCGTCCACGATCTGGAATGCCAGCCCCAGCTTTGCCCCATACTGATCTGCCAGTGCGACCTGTTCTTTCGGAGCAAATCCCGCTGTACAGCCCAGCCGGCATGCTCCGCGAATCAGGGCACCGGTCTTGGCGGCACAAATGGCTTCCTGTTCTTCCAGTGTGACATCGCTGCGTTTCTCGTTTGCCATATCCATGATCTGACCGCCGACCATACCGGCTGCACCGGTTGCCGCGGTGAGAATTTGCAGCAGTTCCACTTTCATTTCCGGTTCCAGTATCGGATCACGCAGAATTACGGCAAATGCTTCTGTCAGCAGGGCATCACCTGCCTGCAACGCCACAGCATGTCCGAATGCCTTATGACAGGACGGCTTGCCGCGGCGGTAGTCGTCGTTGTCCATTTCCGGCAAGTCATCATGGATCAGGGAAAAGGTGTGCACCATTTCAATGGCACACGCCGCCGCCATTGCCTGCTCCTCCGAGCCGCCGAAAATCCGGCAGAATTCCAGCACCAGCACCGGACGGATCCGCTTGCCGCCGGCTTCCAGAGAATACCGCATGGCTTCCACCACCTGTGCCTGCCGCCGGGTTTCCGGTGTCACCTGCACATATTCCAACAGTTTTGCATCTACCTTTGCCGCCAGTTCTTCCAGATACGCCTTATGCTTCGCTTCCATCATGAACCTCCTGTTCCTGTGCCGGCACCGTCTGTTTGGAAATTTGCAGCTTTGCTGTCTGCAATTCTTCCTGACAGGATACCGCCAGTTCCATGCCCTTGTGATACAGCTGCACCGCTTCTTCCAGCGGCAGGTTGCCCTGTTCCAGCTTCTGTGTCAGTTCCCGCAATTCCTTCATGTGTGTTTCAAATGCCATACGTCTGCTCTCCTTCCCCAAAAACATGTAGTGTTATCTTTCTGTTATTGTACCTTTGCCGTGATTTCACCCTCTGCCAGCTGCACCCGCAGCACATCGCCGGACTGCACCTGTGCGGCACTGCGTACCAGTTCTTCGCCGTGGTACGCCAGTGCATAGCCACGCCCCAGAATCTTCATGGGGCTGAGCATGTCCAGACGGTTGGTCTGCTGCACCAGCTGTTCCTGACATTGCTGCCAGATCTGCCGGATACCCGCTTCCAGCCGCTTCTGCAAATGGCAGAGCTCCTGCTGTGCCAGTTCCTGCCGGTGTGCCGGTGACTGTAATTTCAGCCGGTCTTGCAGCCGTTCCAGTTCCTGTGCTTTCTGCCGGAACTGCTGCTGCATGGCGTTTTCCAGCCGGCGGGAGCAGTCCTGTACCTGCTGTAGCATCTGCCGCACATCAGGGACTGCCAGTTCTGCCGCTGCCGACGGAGTCGGTGCCCGCAGGTCTGCCGCCGCATCTGCCAGTGTCCAGTCGGTTTCATGCCCCACGGCAGAAACCACCGGCACGGTACAGTTGTAAATCGCCATGACCACCTGCTCCGTATTGAACGCCTCCAGCGTTTCCGAAGCACCGCCGCCCCGTCCGACGATGAGGACATCGCAGCTGTCCCGTTCCGCCGCCGCAATGGCACGGCAGACAGAAGCCGCCGCCGCATCACCCTGCACCTGTGCCGGATAGACCAGCAGGTGTCCGATCGGATACCGCCTGCCGATAACGTTTTTCACGTCCTGTAGGGCGGCTCCGGTATCGGAGGTAATGACACCGATTTTTTTGGGCATTGCCGGCAGCGGTCGCTTTGATGCCGCATCGAACACGCCCATTGCCGTCAGCTTTTTCTTGAGTTGTTCCAATGCCAGAGCCTTTCCGCCGGTGCCGTCCGGCTGGAGATCTGTCACATAGATCTGAAAGGCACCGTCCCGTTCATAGAGGGCAGCGGAGGCGGCGGCAATGACGTTCATGCCCTCCTGCGGCAGAAATTTCAGCCGCTGGGCATGGCTCCGGAACATCACTGCCTTAACGCAGCTTTCCGCGTCACGCAACGTGAAATACAGGTGTCCGGAACGATAGTGATTGGTGAAATTGGTGATCTCTCCCCGCACCAGAACGCTTTGCAGGGCACGATCCTCTTTCAGCTTGAACCCCACATAGCGGTTCAGCTGGGTCACACTTAAAATTGCCACAGTTTTCCTCCTTGCTTCCGCCATGCACCATAGACTGCCACACCTGCGGCATTGTCACAGGCGAACTCCGGTGCAGCAAACCAGCATTCCGCATTCGCCGCCAGCAGCGGACGAATCAGCTGGTTCGACATCACGCCGCCGGCATAGAGCACCGGCAGCTTGCCGTGCCGTTCCTGTGCCGCCTTTGTCATAGCGATCACAGTTTCCGCCACAGTCATCAGACAGAAACGGGCAATATCTGCCGGCGGTTCACCCTGCTCCAGCTTTTTCCGGCACTGGTTTTCCAGTCCGGACAGGCAGCAGTCTACGCCCCGTATCACCGGTTTGATCCGGAACGGTTTCCGGCTTTGCTTGGCAAGCTGTTCCAGTGCCTTGCCGCAGGGAAACTGCAATCCCAGCATCAGCCCCACCCGATCGATCGCCTGTCCGGCTTTCAGGTCCAGAGAGGTGCCGCAGGGGGTGATCTTCAAGGCAGCCTGCTCGTCCGGTTCGCAGTACAGGGAATCTGTCGTGCCGCCGCTGACGTGGAACGCCAGAAACGGTTTTTCACAGGCTCCCAGCCTGCCGGCAGAGTACAGTGCCGCCAGCACATGCCCCACCTGATGTGAGGTTTCATACAGGGGTACGCCGGTAACTGCGGCAACGGCACGGGCTGTGCCTACGCCGGTGAGAAAACAGGGCATATAAGAGCCGTCCACATTGCGGGGACGGGTGGAAACGCTGACACCGCAGACCGGATTTTCCGCCAGAAACGGACGAAGCCGTTCCAGCAGTTCCGGCAGCTGGCGGGTGTGATGAAATACCGCATCACTCTGCCGCAGTCCGGCTTCTCCGGCTTTCACCGGCAGCAGCTGTTTTTCCTGATGTACCTCGCCGGTTTCCAAGTCCAGCAGTGCCGCGGACGTGGTATAGTTGCTGGTATCAATCCCCAGAATTTGTGCCATCGGCAGTGTCCTCCTTTACCGCCGGCTTCGAACGGGCATAGGCACCCAGTACGCCGTTGATAAAGGCGGTATCTTCTGCATAGGCATACGCCTGCGACAGGTGCACAGCTTCGCTGATGACTACGTTCACCGGTGTCTGGGGGAGATTTTTCAGTTCGTACAGTGCCAGCCGCAGAATCGAACGGTTCACCGCCGGCACACGGTTCAGGCTCCGCTGTTTGCTGTATTCGGAAATAATGTTGTCCAGTTCCTCTGTCTGGGACATCACACCGGAAACGTACTGCTTCACCTTTTCCGGAACCGGCAGCTCCAGCATTTCCTCTGTGGAAGCGTACAGATCCTCAATGGTGGTCAGTTCCTCGGCTCTTACCATTGCCTCGTACAGCAGCAAAAATGCGTATTCTCTGGTTTCGTGTTTTGTCATAACTACCTCCATATTCATATTCTGACATTTTCTGAAATTCTTGTCCGCCTGCAACGCTTTCT
>OOCQ01001630.1_pt1 | contig 12838 bp, 10 predicted proteins | sample 1671121 | NCBI WGS metagenome assembly OOCQ01 (sample SAMN06348124, study PRJEB24527) | human gut metagenome | biome: human gut; feature: ankylosing spondylitis patient; material: feces | host: Homo sapiens | place: China | collected 2015-10 | reverse complement strand
CCACCGCCGTCCCCTCAAACGCCTCTTTCAAGGCTCTCGCCATCGGACAGCTGCCCGTGGCGAAGAATCCGTGTAGGAATAATATCTTCTTCATGCTCTAATCATTTGATAATGATGCGCCTGTAATCTAGGGAGATAAGCCATGCTCAACTCCCATATCAGCGCAATATATCTGCAAAAATACAAAAAATATTCAGAAAAATGATTATATGGATGGATTTTGTTTGCAGGGCGAACTTGATTTAACCTTATTTTATAGTAGAGGGATATTTTGAAAAGCCGAAATCCTTAATGACCTTAATGACCTTGACCTTCATGACCGGATTGATGAATACATGTACACCAGTGGGATATATTGAACCAGCTTATATTTCGTCGGTCTTGACCGACGATTTAAATTTCATCATGAAAGTTGATGCAGAACATATTGCTACAATGTTATTCCCCGTTAGGCGTTACTGTATAAAAAGCTGTGTAAGTTTCTTGGGGGACACCTTGAGGGACATTTGAGGGACATTTTTATAGATTCAGTAGGAGCGCACTTGTTATTATTGCATCAAAAAAACAGCCTACATAGCGACTGACTTTTAGCTATGTTATTGATTTTCAGAATATAATCACCGACTTTGCACATAATATTCATAAGATTATTACGTGCAAAAACAATGAATATATCTAAAAAGCGCATAGCGGTCAATTCAATTGCGCACACAGTGTATTCGCATTTTGAAACCCCGAAATCCTTAATGACCCTTAATGACACGGAAACGACCGCTCTCCTCATAATTTCTGAGGTGAGCGGTCGTTTTCTTTTACCCTAGACAATTCCTATCCCTTACGCAATAATCACCCGGTGCATCTGCCTGATGAAATCCTTGAGATTCACAAACGTATCGCCGAAGGTTTCGCGCCATTTCAGATTGTTCAGAGGATACTCCAGGAAGTCGCGGGTCTCAATGTCGCCGTTCTTGCTGATGAAATCCAGGATGTTCTTCAGATAAAGCTCCTGCTCTGAGGTGAGATTGTAACCCTCTATAAACTGCTGGTAAATCTGAAGCGCCTTCTTGCGGTCTATGCCGTTGATTACACGGATAAACGCAGCCACATTGTTCTTGTACGGATGACCCTCGGTAAGCTCGTTATACTCATCCTTGGTGCCCAGCTCCTCAAAGAAGATGCGCTCCAACTCCTCTATGTCGGCAGAAGACAACTGCTCGAAATGCTGAATCTTGCGCAGCGTAGCGTTGTTGCTGTTCTCTGCCAGATAGTCGATTACACGCTGCTTGTAGCTGGTCTTGATCACCTCATCCTCGCCACCTTCTGTGGTAGTAAATTCATCTTCTATGTCGATGACAAACTTCTTGCCCCTGCGCTGCTCCTTCAGCAGATGCATCAGCCCACGCAGTTCCTTGCGCACATGCTCCAGCGCATCCAGCGATTCATTTTCCCAGAACACAGGCTTCTGAACCTGGCGGATGATGTCGATGCGCTCCATCACAGCCGGGATGGAGGCCTTCTTCTCCAGGATGGCGGCGATGTTTACCACCACCTTGCGGAATTGACCCACACGCCTGGTTGTGTCGATGAGCGAAAGCATGATGTGGAGCATCACGATGTCGAAACGCTTGGCTTCCTCGTCGTCCTTATCCACTTTGATAAGATGTCCAATCTTCTTGAGCCGCAACACATCCAATTCCGATAAACAGGTCCATTTTTCCTGATTCCTGTAAGGCTCTATGATGTGCAGCCATGTGCGAGCTTCCTTGCGCTCCTTGCCGATGGCTGCCACCTGTCTGCTGAGCAGGGCCTTCAGCTCATCATGCAGCTGCTTGTCAAATTCCTTCTCCTGGTGCTCGGCACTCTGCAACTCCTTGGCAATATCCAGGCGCAGACAGAAAAGCCGGTCGGTGAGCGATTTGCTGTCGGATGGATGAAAGTCGTCGCCCTGTTTCGAGAAGAAGTCGAAATTGCCGCACCAGTCGAAGATGTAGAATTCCTGCTTGTCTTCGCCCGGACCAAAAAGGTCTTTGCAGAGACGGGTTCCTCTGCCTATCATCTGCTCAAACTTAATCTTCGACTTGATAATCTTGAAGAATACAAGGTTCAGAATCTCAGGCACATCAATGCCCGTGTCGAGCATATCCACCGATACGGCTATCTGCGGCATCTTGGCTTCCATCTTGAAGTCGGCGATGATGGCAGAATGGTTCTTCACCTGGTTGTCTATCAGCTGGCAATAGTCGGCGCCACGCTCGGGATAGAGCTGGTTAAAGCGCTCCACGATGCGCTCGGCATGCTTGTGGTTGTAGGCAAAGATGATAGTCTTGCCTATGTCCTCACCACTATGCACCTTCAGTCCGTTTGTCATTAATTCTGACAATACATTGTCGATGGTATCATCGTTAATCAGATAGTTGAAAATCTCGTTGCCCTGTATGTCTCTATGATATTCCTCTTCCTTCGGAATGCCCTTCATGGCCTTCTCATACTCCCATACCTTTTCCAGCTGCTCACGCTGCTCCGCACTCAAATCGTCGTATTTTATGCCTCGGTTTATCATCTTCGAGTTGCATTTCTTCAGGCGGTAGGGGCGCAGATATTCATCACGTATAGCCTCCTCATAGGTGTATTCAAAGTTAGGCTCGTTCTCCAGCTCCAGCAGCTGGAAGGTGTTCTTGTCAATCTCGGCACGAGGGGTGGCGGTGAGACCGATGAGCAGCGAATCGAAATACTGGAAGATGGCGCCGTATTTGCCGAACACGCTGCGGTGGGCCTCGTCGATGATGATGAGGTCGAAATGGCCGATGGAGAATTCCAGGGGTTCGGTGTTGATATAGTTGATCATCGTCTGATAGGTTGAGAACACGATGCGGGCGTTCGTATCTGGCTTATCATCTTCCGAGAGGCAGGACATCGACTGGCTAGGCAGGAACTCTTCGAATCTTTCGTGCGCCTGCTTCACCAGTTCCTTGCGGTCGGCAAGAAACAGAACATTCTTGAGCCATTTGCTGTTGTTGTAGAGCAGCTTGCAGAGCGAGATGCTTACGCGCGTCTTGCCCGTACCGGTGGCCAGCACGAGCAGACCGCGGCGATGCTTCCTGTTGAGCCATTCCACCAGACTCTTGATGGCGGTTTTCTGATAGGGGCGGTTGGTGATTTCATCGTCTATCGCCAGGTTGGTAATAGGGGAGCGACTCCGTTTCTGAATCAGATATTCCAGGTTGTCGTAACTGTGGAAGGAGATGACGTTTCTAGGCGGATAGTCGAGTCCGTCTATCACCTTTGTTGTGTATCCGTTGGTGTAATAAATTACCGGGCGCACGCCATACTTCTTCTCCAGGCAATCTGCATACTCGATGGCCTGTTTGCGTCCCGTTTCCGGGCTGTGGATGGTGCTTTTGGCTTCTATCACCGCCAGCGGTTTGCTGCCCTTGCTAAAGAGCACATAGTCGGCGTAGCCGATGCCTGAAGGGTGGAATTTCCTGTCCATCCCCTCTATCTTGATTTCTATGCCAGCCTTGCCGCCCTGTATGTCGCCCTTTGCGTGGAGTATTTCCCAGCCGGCTTCGTTGAGCATATAGTCGATGAGGCATTGTCGGGTAATGGCTTCGCTTTCAAGCGATTCTGCTGGCTGCTGGGTTGGTGGTTTAGGGTGCTCGATGGCTTCGTGGGGAACATGGTGCTTCAAATCAGGCGAAACTGCTGGTTCTGAATTGTCAGCCGCATGAACCTGGGTGAAGTCTTGCGGAATGAGCGTAGCATCGAAGGCTGCTATTTCGCGGATTGCCTGCCAGCGGTAGAGGAAACCGCAGGCTACATGATAGAGGGCACGCAGGCAGATGAAAGCATCGTTCTTTCTTATCTTCTGTGTTCCGGTATGAGCGGCATAGTTGCCTATTTTCTTTACCGTGCGCATATCCTGTATCAGTTCCCAGTCTTCGTTGACGAACGCCTCTATTTCCGGGCGTTTGAGCATCTGGCTGAGGGTTTCGTGGGGTTCCAGCGTCACCTTCGCCATAGCCAGATGGTTCTTGACGAGCCATTCCAGAGCCTTGCGGGCATTGGTGGCACTATCTTCGGGGAATGCCTTCTGAAAGATTTCTGCCTTATCGCAGTATGCGTGTAGCTGGTGTAAGGCAGGAATCTCCTCTTCCAGCTTTTTGATAAAGTCAAAATTCTTCATTGTCGTTTTTATTTTTAATTGTTGTTATATTTTTGTGGGCGATATTTTAAAGCCGTCTTCAACTCCTATTCAAACCAGTATTGCATGCGGGAAGCCAGCAGGGTTTCGAGATCCTGGATGGACTTCTGAACCTCCGATTTCTCTCGCTCGATTTGCTCTATGCGCTGGGCAAAGAGACGTTGGAGGGAGAGGGGTGGGAGAGGGATTGGAATATGTTTGAGCTTAGCAGCTTGAATTCCTTGTGCAGTCGAACCTGTTGCATGTTTTTTAAGCACATCTTGAAAATAATCGGTAAGCATATGAAACATAACATATCTATTTTCAAGTTCACACTTTTGTTGTAAAGCAATTAATCTCTGTCCTGTAGAAAAAACGGAGATATTAGCTATTGCTACATTACCTAAAGGTGCTTCTGTTGTAAACAACAAATCTCCTTTTTGTGCAATACCTCTACTTTGCCGTTGCAAGAAATCTTGGGGGCTTATATATTCCGCTATAGTGTAATCTAAAAAACCTCTTTTGACATTTTTGGCAGTTATCAGAGGAATTCCTGATTTAATCTTCGTTGGAGTCTTGCCACGGTAGTCTATAAAGGTGTAGATTTCTCCCAGCTTCTTCACTTCCCATCCCTTTTCATTCTCCACAGGGTCTCCAAACATCTCATAGAAGAGGCTTTGAGCGAGATTGTAGAAATCTTTAAGTTGCTCCTTCTTCAAACGAATCAACTCGTTTATCTTGTCAAGTTCGGAAACTATCGCAAGCTGAGTGGATAGTGGAGGATAAGGAATTTGTGTATTATCAAAGTCCTTCTTTACTATATGTTTCATGGTTGCACCATGAACTTGTTCAGCCATTGCTGCTAGTTTAGATGTTACTGCATATTTTAGAAAGAACTTGTCAATATCTGTCTTGTTGAAAGCAACTTTGAAGATATGCTGATTCAAAAATGCCTTGCCACCATTCCAAATATACGCTCCTAAACTCGCTGACCATGAGATGAGCAAATCTCCATTTTGAATTTTTACTTTCTCAGGAACTTCACCATCAAAGTAATTGTAAGGAGCATTTGGGTTGTTCAGATTTTGGATACGTATAATAGGGGTACCTGATTCTTTCCATTGATCGGGTTTGAAAGCGTAACCATTTATGTAGGTGGCTACTTCCCCCAGCTTCTTATATTCCCATCCCTTTCTCATGCCATCTCCTCCTTTTCCTTCTCCGAATTCTTCTCCATATCCTTCTCCAAATCCTCATCCTTCTCCAGCATCTTGCACAATTCTCTATACCCCTTCAGAAACTCCCCTTCAGTCTCTTCCAGTCTTACTAGAATATCCTTTACAGGCTCGTATTCCACCTTCTCACGCTCTATCTCCTTATACTTATTAATAGAGAGGTCGTAATCGTTCTGGCGGATTTCTTCTACGGGTACGAAGAAGCTCTGGTCCTTGCGGGTGCGGGAATCCTCAGACTCAGGATGCAGGAAGCGGTTAACCACATCCGGAATATCATTGTCGGCTATCGGCGTACGCTTGTCATCGAGCGAATATCCATCCGCCTTCATGTCGTAAAACCATACCTTGTCCGTTCCACCACAGTTGGTCTTGCTGAACACAAGAACGGCGGTAGAAACTCCGGCGTATGGCTTGAACACACCACTAGGCATGGAAATGACGGCACGCAACTGCTGGTTGTCAACTATCTCCTTGCGGATAGCCACGTGAGCCCTGGAAGTTCCGAAGAGTACTCCATCAGGCACGATGCTGGCACAGCGGCCGCCCAACTCCAGCGAGCGGACAAACTGAGCCAGGAACAACAGCTCAGTCTTGGTGGTGTTGGCGTAGGCAAGAATATTCTTGTTCACATTATCCTTGTCGAGACTGCCCGCAAAGGGTGGGTTCGCCATGATGAGCGAATAGCAGCTCTGGTCTTCGTTCTGAGCCGAGAGCGAATCGCGCCAAGCCAGTTGAGGAGCAGTTACGTCGTGAAGCAGCAGGTTCATGGCTCCGATGCGCAGCATGGTCTGGTCGGTATCGTAGCCATTAATCATCGAAGTCTTCATGTGGTGAACGTCCTCTTTTACATAGGCAGCCATCTCATGGTTCTCCTTGATATATTTCACCGCCTCAACGAGGAAGCCGGCAGAACCCATTGCCGGGTCGCAGATGTAATCCTTCGGGTTAGGCTGCATCATCTCCACAATCATGCGGATGATGTGGCGAGGGGTGCGAAACTGGCCGTTGGTGCCGCTTGCCGCCATCTTGCCGAGGATGTATTCATACACATCGCCCATGGCGTCGCGATTATTCATATCAAGATCGTTAACGCCATCTATTACCCTGGCTAGGGTTCGGGCGTTGGGAATCAGGAAGATGGCCGATTTCATGTAGCGGCTGTAGGCGCTTTCTTCGCCCGTGCCGATGTGCTTGATGAATTCGAACACATACTGGCGCACCACCCTGAACATTTCATCGGCGCCCAGGTTCTTGAACACGTGCCAGCGCAGGCTTTCGTAAGGAATGCCCGCCTTCTCCTCATCGCCTACGGCATCAGGATTCACCCATATCTTTCCTTCCGGGAAGGTAGGGTTCTGAACTACGCTGTCCCAGTCGCGGGCGTTTTCCTCTTCCTGCAGCTGCTTGTCGTCGAGCATCTTCATAAAAAAGATGTAGGTCATCTGCTCCAATACGGTGATTGGGTTGGTAATGCCTGCCACAAAGAAGGTGTCCCATATCTGGTCTATCTTGTTTTTGATTTCTCCTGTAATCATATTGTTATGTTTTAAATTTAAGGCAAAGGTAATAAAAAATGGGAAAACGAGCAAATATCTGATTATTTTTTTTCTGCTTTCCCTCATTTTTCTCTTTTCGTGAATGAAAGGAAAATAAAAAGTGAATGAAAAAATAAAAAGTGAATGAAAAAATAAACCGCCCCACCTATATATAATAAGGTGGAGCGGTAGTAGATTACATTATTTACATGATTTACATGCAGCTCGATACGCCGAGCGAGGTGGCGATAGCCGTAAGGATGCTGATGGCTATCTGAATCACCATTTTCCAAGTGTCTTTTTTCATCATCTTCTACTTTTAAAGGGTTCTACAATTTTTTAAGGGGTGGTAGAGTTCCAGTATCCTGGAACTCTATTCTTGGGAGGTTAAATCATCTAGACCCAAGGTCTAGATGCTAACACTGCCTGAGTCGCCACCCGTTTCTCCGGTATTGCCGCCGGAAGTACCTGGGTCGCCAGTGTTCTCACCCGTGCTGCCGCTGCCGCCAGCTCCAGTGGTTCCGCTATCGGAGCCGCCGCCATTAGTTCCGTCGCCAGTGGTTCCGTCATTGCCATCATCGCCGCCATCAGGATTGATAGGCAGGTTGAGGTCAACGTTGGTCTTGCCCTCTCTGATGGCCTTCAGCACAGCAGCCTGTGCGCTGCGGCTAGCCACGAGGTTGAACTCGGCGTCGTCGATCAGGTTCTTGAACTCCTTGCCAGGCTCCCACTGAACCTTCACCTGGTTGATGTTCTGCGCCGTAAACTTGTCGGCAGTCTCTGCGCCCTTGGAGCCGAGCAGGAGAGAGAAATCGCCCAAATCGCCCAGACGAATCTTCTTGCCCTCGAGCAGCATCTCTCGCATGCAATCCACTGCCATGTAGAGGATGGCGCTGATGTCAGCTCTGGAATACACACTGCCGTGAGAAGTGATGTGCTTGGCAAACTTCTCGATGGTCATCACATCGGTGTACTGCGAGATGGCGAACGCATTCTGCTTCTCGGTCTTTACGAGGTCAAGGTCCTTCTGGTCAGGATTCTTACCCTCCTGCTTAGCCTGGTTGATGCGTGACTTTGCCTGGTTAATCTCCAAAAGGTTTGCGTTCACGCTGCGCATTACGATGCTGTAATTAATCATACTCGTTTGTGTTTAATGAGTTCGTTAAAATCACAACTACCCAGAAAGCCCCGTTTCCTGTGCTTTTTTGGGTCTTAATAGATGACCGGCGCCTGCCATCATTTAAGACCCGCTGCGGTCTTCTATGATGACCGCCCTGAGGCACAAAAGGCTGTTCTTTCGATTGCCGGTGCAAAGATACGAAAAAAGGCTGAGGGGACAATGGCTTTTCCCGTCACTTGAATTCGTTTTTCCCGTATGTTGTGAAACCGGGGGATGAGATAAGAGGGAAGTGAGTGGAATGACGAAGCAAAGGTATCCGGGCATTAATGACCGGTCATTATCGGTCATTAAGAAAAATCAATCCGGTCATTTAGCCTTATAGTATAATATTAAAATATTTTAATATTATACTATATACATTTCGCCGCCCCCGAAAACCTTAATGACCGAAAATGACCGGGCATTAATGACCGGATTTAATGGTGTGAAATAAGTAAATCATTACATCGATGATAAACGTTAAGTATCTGATAATATATTAGTTAAGCTAGTTATATACCATAAAGTAGGACAGCCTTAATGTATAAGAATATTATAGATTCTAATCTCCCTTCTTTTAGATTTCTCTACTGCTTTTTGTCTTTGATATTTACAAAATCCGTTCGAAATCTTTTCTTAAACCCCTCTTTTCTTTCGTTCTTTCTAACTTCTACTCCTCTTGTTTTTGCCATCAGAGTGAGTAAAAAGACTATTCTGAGCCGATTTTCATGGCTCTGTGCGTGTTTTTGATAGTCTTTCTGCGATGAAACTTTTAGCAAGATGAAGATATGAAGTCTTCCTGTAAGACATGATTTTCTGATGGTTGTAAGAAGTTATATAATTCTTCTTTTTCAGGTCTCAAATTTTTATTATTCTGTTTTTTTGTGTTAATCTATATAATAATGTGTGTTTTTTCGCAATTATTTTGTACCTTTGGGGGCGAATTCTGTGCATAGTGCGCAGGAAAATAAAACATTTTATAATATACGGTGATGACAGAACAGCAAAAACAAGCCATTATAGAAAGTGGAAAGCAATATTTCCGCTCTATTATCATACCTAATCATTTGAAGTATCTGAATAAGCTTCATCTGAGCAGTTTTGATATTAATCCGTTTCTTATCAATTATCTTGCAGCTTTCTTATGTGGAGATACGCAACCCATTAGTTTGGCCAAAGCTCTAGTCTATCCACGTATCCTGGGCACAAGTCTCAGTACTAGTTTCGGACAAAATATTCAGGTGTTTATTGCTCAACTCCAGGAGGTAGTTGGTGGTGCATCTGGCATTGATGGTATAGATATAGAATTCGTTGATGCTATAGATGGACGCCGTAAATACTGTCAGTGCAAGGCGGGACCCAAAACGATTAATAAAGATGATATTACCACAATTCTAGGTCATTTTAAATACCTTATGAATAAGTCTAGATTAGACAGAATGGGGTTACAGTTTGAGGATCTTGTAGTAGGAGTTTTATATGGGGAGAAAGAAAACCTATCTGCTTTCTATAAGGCAATAGATACGCATTACCCAGTTTTGTGTGGCTCTGATTTTTGGATGCATCTTACAGGAGACAAAAACTTTTATCATCGCTTAGCTAAGGCTTTTGGAGAGGTTGTGGATGAAGACGGAATTGATGGAAGTGCACTTATCCTAGCCAAAGTAGAAGAAATTGCTGAAGAAATCAGAGAGAAAGGTGGTTTATAACTATGACATTTATATCAGAAAATAATTTAGCAGCACTTATAGGCACCTCCAATCGTACGGTTCAAACCTGGGGGAGAAATGGGCTTTATCCACTTCGGGTTCAGAATGGTATCTCGGGGTTTGAGATGGAAGACCTTAAGGTAATCCCGGAGATAGATTCTATGCTTAAAAGTAATTGGGAAAACGAATCTAGAGTTATTCCTGTGCGACAATTCAATTCAGTAGAACTTTTTGCTGGTGGCGGCGGCTTGGCTTTAGGCATGTCGCTGGCAGGTTTTCATCACGTGTTGTTGAACGAGTTTGAAACAGCTGCGTGCAAGACGCTAAAAACAAACAGACCAGAATGGAATGTGATAGAGGGTGACGTGCGCCACATAGATTTCACTCCTTTAAGAGGTAAAGTAGATTTTCTGTCAGGTGGTTTCCCTTGTCAGGCGTTTTCGTATGCAGGAAAGGGGGCTGGATTCAACGACACCCGTGGAACTCTGTTCTTTGAACTAGCCCGAGCAGTAAAAGAAATTCAGCCGAAAGTTTTTATGGGAGAAAATGTTAAGGGGTTAATCTCACATGAAAATGGACGAACATTTGAGACTATAAAAAATGCAATAGCTGAATTGGGATACACGCTTGTTGAACCTCGTGTGTTGCGTGCAATCATGTATCAAGTGCCGCAGAAACGAGAGCGATTGATTCTCATTGCAATTCGCAACGATATTGCTAAACGCGTAGAGTTTCATTGGCCTACACCTTATCATGAAGTATTAACTCTTCGTGATGCTCTCTACCAAAGCGTAATCTTTGATAGTGATGTTCCAGTTTCTGAGGGTGCACAGTATCCGGAGAAGAAAAAGCGAGTTTTGGCAATGGTCCCCCAAGGTGGCGATTGGAGAAATCTGCCAGAAGATGTTGCCAAGGACTATATGGGAGGTAGTTGGTTGCTCGGTGGTGGAAAAACGGGAATGGCAAGAAGATTGTCACTTGATGAACCGTAATTGACACTTACATGCTCTCCTTGTCAAAAACAGACAGAGCGTTGTCATCCTATAGAAACACGTCCATTAAGTGTTCGAGAATATGCACGTATTCAGACATTTCCGGATAGCTGGAATTTCCAAGGAAGTATGAGCGATAAATACAAGCAAATAGGTAATGCGGTTCCCGTTAATTTAGCGTGGGCAGTAGGTCGCTCACTTATCCGGCTCTTCAATGATATTCAGAATATTATGCCTGAGGATACACGGGATTGTTCTGAAGCTGTTAGAGAGATTGTGCATAAGCAGTCGCAATTAGTTGTTGTAAAGGATCATAATACGCAGACTTCAACTGTTACAAATAAGTATCACGAGCTCAACTTCCTTGATCTCTTCGATCAATATGCACTCAATAGTATTGCTGACAACAGTATGGTGCACGAAGATATTAATTGGGAGAAATATGGTGAAAAGCCGCAGCTGGAGCCTGTGGTGGATGAAACCAAGAATGTTCTCATCTCGCTGGTAAAGAAAGACAACGAGAAGATGTTTCTTGACGGCTCTGCCACCATCTACTATACAGGCAAGAAGTTTCCTGCATCCGTGGCTCTCAACAAGCTTTTCTACTTTATGCCTTATATTAAGGGCAAGGGAGTGCGCGATCTCTTCCTAATCAGAATAGCACGACTCGGCTATCGCAAGGAGGGAACGCCTGAAGAAGATAAAAACGATCTCCGACTGGTACTTGAGGTGCAGTTCGTAAAGCAGCTCTTTGATGACTACAAGCCTGTGGAATTGAAAATCTGGCGAACTTTTACGGATACAACCATCGGTAAACTAATCAAGCAGGCTTATGTTTAGCGCAGTTTTACTTCTATATATAATAGTGGATTATACTCTAAAAGCGGATTAGGCTTATAAAGAGTTTTGCACAAGAAAGAGTCAAGAGAATTATAATTTTAGTTTAGTGAAAGTTATATTCTCTTGACTCTTTAAAACTTATTGAAGTGATATTATAATGATTACTTCAAAACTAAAATAAAGAAAAATATGGATGATTTTGAACTACTATTATGTCAAAACGAAAACAAAAGATTGCGTGGCATAATAGAAAGTCTTGAAGATAAAGTGCGTGATTCTTCAATAAGATTAGCAACATATTGTGCTGATTATGAAGCTAAAATGGCTCAGTTGAAGGGCAGGCATATTCTTGATGAATTAGATAATTATAAAAGTGCTTACCACTATATAAATGATCAGTATAGGACTTTGGTTAAAACACAGGAAGAACTGATAAAATATATAGAATCATCACTTAGGCTGCTTGACATAGAACAGTCTAAGTATAAAGATTATGTTGCCACATCCAAACAGGGATTGTTACAGCCTTCATTTCTAATCGAAGCATCTAAGGCAATAGATTATTTGAATATATTAAAAGCCAAATTAAGTGCATTTAAAGAACATCCTATAGCAGAAGAACTTGATAAGATGTTGAAAAAAAATGCAGAAGGAAAAGATGCAAGAGCAACAGGCTTCCGTAGCCTAATAAATCCACGATATAAAGCGGAGGAATTACTAAAAGAACTACATGGGCTTATAGACGGACATAAGTGTAAGGAACACGTTCCTTATATTCTTATCTTAATGGAAGAAAAAGCTCTTAGCCGGAAACCTACATGGAAAGAGATGAGAGATGAATTTAAAGATATAGGAGCACCATCTAATTCCAATTACTGTAAGTTTATGAAATACAAGCTTAAGACTGTAAAAACAGGCGAATGCTTTGATGAAGAAGAGATTTTGAGCAAGCGTTCTATCATAGAAGATATTCTTGAAAGGTATAACACTCGTTTTATATCTGATTTCCCGTTTTAACGGACTCTAGCGGACAACTTTTCTGTCCGTCCGTTTTCTTTGGTATTCCCAATACCTTATTGTATTTTTGCACTCGACAAAAGATGTCGGGTGCATTTTTTTTGCACTAAAGTTAATAACCTGAGCGGAGGCGAGGAACCTCACAATGTGATTGAAGATGGCCATCGGTAA
>OOCQ01001610.1_pt1 | contig 13003 bp, 9 predicted proteins | sample 1671121 | NCBI WGS metagenome assembly OOCQ01 (sample SAMN06348124, study PRJEB24527) | human gut metagenome | biome: human gut; feature: ankylosing spondylitis patient; material: feces | host: Homo sapiens | place: China | collected 2015-10 | reverse complement strand
GAGGAGCATTTGCTGCATCCTCTCCATTTCCAGTTGTGTGTGTTGTTCCATACGCTTTAAATTTCTGAATTACACTGCAAAGATACAAAAAAAAATGCCTCTTGTCAAGAGTTTCTGGGTGACATTGCGGGTAACATTGTGGGTAACATTATGGGTAACATTATGGGTAACATTTTACACCGAAATAAAATGAAGTGAAATGAAATGAGCCTCATTCCGAGTTGGAATGAGGCTCACGTAACGTTTATTTGAGGCTCATTCCAACTCCAAATGAGCCTCATTTCATTTTCGATTCCTATCGATAAAAACTCCAATTAAGCTTCTTTCGAATTCCCATTAGGCTTCATTCTAATTCGCCATTAGGCTTCCTTCGCATTCGCTTTCATCATCGCCTTTTGAAACAATTAGAAGCTCGATGATGCGGCAATTGGGATTCTTCTGAATCTCATTCATATAGAACAGCGTGATGCTATCGGGAAAGATGCGGCGGCGCTGTTCCATGGCTCTCAGCTTGTTCAGTGACTTGGCTGGATTGTTAGGCACGGCAACGCCCACCTGCGCAAAAAATCCCTCGTAAAGTTGACAGAGAGGTTTCTTGCGAAACAGGTTGTCGTGCCAAGCATCGCAAAGGTCTTCCTCCTCCACCACGCTCTTCAGCGTGGCTATGTCGTTCACATCGTGAACAAACTCAATCAGCCAGCACAGGTAATGCCCCCACAGGTATCTGTCAGGCTCCTGCTGCAACATCCACTCGTAGTCGTCGAGCATCATCTTGTGGGCACGAGTCTTCAACTCGTTATACTCTTCTCGTGTCATAGGTGTATCTTTTTTAATAAGATTGTTAACTATAAAAATTAAACTCTGAACGATCAATTATAAATTATAAAACCTTCCTCCAGGGGGCTTCGTCCTTCGAAAAAGTCATTTTGTGCAAAACCTCGGCTATGCAATCATCTTCCGACTCACGCTCGTCGTATCTGCCGCAAGGCTGCCTCATGTAATAAACCTTTCCAGGGTGGCAGAACTCCTGATCTCTCACCTTCAGCATTTCCACGATAGAGAAAGTCTTGCCCTCCTCGGGCTTGTTCACACGAGTCACCGTAAACAGATAGTCGGCCAGGTTGGCCCACTGCGCACTACCCGCAATGGAATAGAGATCCAGCGGTGGAAAAGCCTCATGGCCATCTTTGTACTGAATACGTGGGTGCGCCACCACCACCGTCCAGATATGGCGCGTACGGCTCCACTGCTGCAGACGGGTAAGCATCAGTCTCACCTTTTCGGTTTCTGTAGCTCGGCTGCCGCCCTCCGTTACGTTGATGAACACGTAAGGGTCTATCACCAGATAATCAATCTTGTGCTTCTTGCGCTGCATCTCCGTTTCGGCCAGACTCGTGATGTAGTTGCTGTCGGGCAGACGACTCTTGGTGTCGAAATCCACCATGTGAGAGTTCAGGTAACTCAGCATCTTGCGGTTCTCGATGCGTGCCTCCTCCGAAGTCTGCATACCGTCCATATTCGCCGTGTTCTCCACCCCCAAGACTATGCGTGCTATCTCCCTAACATGCTTCCCCTTGATAGGTTTCTCGAACGAGAAGAACGCAACTCGCTTGTTGCAGTGATACATCAGGTGCGCCATCAGACAGTTGAGGAAATCCGTCTTGCCCGAATTCGGGCGACCGGTCAGGATGATGAGTCCGCCATCCGAAGTCGGGTGGAAAATATGGTCTGTGAGCTTGCCCATGCCCACCTCGTAGCCATGGTCGTAGTTGCCCATCAGGATGTCGAGCACCTCGTCTGAGTTCTCCTCCAGGTCATAAACGTCGCCCTCGTTCACAGGCTTGGCTTCCTCTATGATGCGTCTCACCTCATTGCATCCATAAGCCTCATACACCTCGCTGATATCCTTCTTTCCGAACGTCAGACTCGCCACCTTAGCACGGGTCTGATATCGGGTTGCAAGCGTCTTGACGAGCATTCTGCCAGGACGGTCGCTGTCGCCGCATATCACGATTTCATCGGCTTGCAGAATCCACTCATCAAAAGCCTCATGACTCTCGTCGATGTTGGTACCGGCACCGTTGGCCACGCTCAGCACGTAAGGGTATCCGCAGCTCATCAGGGTGAGGCGGTCTTTCTCGCCCTCAGTGATGATAATCTGGTGGATGACTTCAGCGTCGGGGCGCAGGTCGTTGATGCTCTCGATGCCGTACGGAGCACAAGGCTTGGTAGGCGAAACCTGCAGGAATCCCTTGCTCCATTCGCCCGTGATAGGGTTCTGCTGCACGGTGCGGAACTTGGCGTTGATGATTTTGCCGTTCAGGCGGTTGCAATAAACAATCGCAGGAAATTCCTCCACGCCCTTAGGGTCTTCCCTATTTGAATCATCCACGGACTGCATCATCCAGGCGCACATCACGCCCTCCCTCTTGATGACCTCTGGTGAGAGTTTCATGGCCTGGATGTAATTCTGCACCATGCCCTGCAGCGAGAGGATGCGATCGGGAGGAAGCAGCATTTTGACCTTCGGATTTCTGGTAACGTTGGCAGGATGGAAGTGCTCCATGAACTCAGCCTGTTCCTCGGCGTTGTCGAAGGGATACACGGGATAGAGGCATGAGCGGGTGGCGGCATCAATTTCCTTGTAGTCATCAATGCACATCGGCACATAGTTTTCCGGCATGTTCTTGCCGTTCGGCTTCTGCGCCTCGCAATAGAATTTGCCGTTGGTGCCATGCTGGTATTTCTTGCTCAGCGCCTTGAGTTCATCCAGTTGTCCGCCCCATCCGCACGAGAAGCAGTGGGCTGCACCGTCGGATCTTCTCACGTAGCAGTGCCTCTTTCCGCAAGCAGGGCATGTCACTCTGATATTGACAGGCTGCTTGGGAATCACCATGATGGCATCCTCCGTAATTTTACGGAGTTGAGCCAGTGTCACCTTTCCGGAAGGATCATCAGAAGATGAACCGTTTCCGAAAGAACCATTTCCGAAAGAACCGTTTCCGATACCATTTTCGGAAGAACCATTTCCGATACCATTGAATTGTTGCTGGTATCTGAGATAGAGTTCTCTTTTCTCTGACGAGATGTTCACTAAGATTTCTGGGAAGTCGGTAGCATAGTAACGTGGCTTCTCTTTCTTCTTAAAGTCTTGATTGTTAGCCATTTTGTTGTTTATCTAAAATTAAAAATCTGTCTTATTTTGTTATAAACATCATCTTTTACATCTTCAGCGTCTTCTAAGTCTTCAGCGTCTTCTAAGTCTTTGGCGTCTTCTAAGTCTTTGGCGTCATCCAACTATGCGAAAACTTATTCCAGATAGCCAAAGCACTGGGTCTTGGCGGAGCATCTGCTGGAATGCGATACTGCACGAGTGCGCCATTCTGCTGCGAAGGTGCATCATAAAATCTCTGTCCCGAAGCCTTGTCCTGGTACTCGAACTTCGAAAGCGGGCGATTTTGTCGTTGCATCTCCTGTGGGTTCCGCTCCAGTTCTTTCCGCGTATCAGCAATGGCACGCATCAGGTTCTTGCGCATGAATTCCAAGTTGATAAGGTTCTTGAGCCAATGACTTTGACCTTCCAAAGACGAGATGGTCATCATACGCTTGCTGTTTTTCAATATATAGGGGAAGACGTAATTATTAAAAAAGCAAGCTGTAGCCTTGTTGGCAGGGCAAGCGGCATCGGGGTCGGTATAGAGTCCGTTAATCTCCTTGCCGGTAAACTCGTCGATAGGCTTCACAACGTTAGCGTATGCATCAGGGGCGGTTGCCACATAGGCAATCAGATTTCTTGCCGTAGTTTCCACCAGCTGCTGATATTCTGCCAGATTTTGGCTACTCGCAGCAGCAGTTTGTTCAGCCGTTTTATTGTCAATTCGAGCAACTTGGCTTCCGCTAGTATATGGAGAAATATTTTTCTTTTTTATATTTTTCTTTTTATTATATATATTATTATAAAAATAGCCGAAGCTAGCTTGCTCGTTTTTGCTTAAATTTTCCCCGTTTTCAGCATGAAAATCCTTCCCGTTTCCAGCATGAAAATCCTTCCCGTTTCCAGCATGAAAATCCTTCGACTCCAAGTTCATTTCCTTCACTTTTGGCTTATGCCAGGTAGGAGTGTAGAAAGCCATCAGATTTTTTTCGGTATGGCACTCCTTGTCATTCTTCCAGATGAATCCGAAGCCCTTGCATTTGATAATTAGCTCTACGAAGGTATGCCGATTGTGGAATTTCAGCCCCTTGGCAATCTGACCAAACATGTTGCAGTCATACACCTTGTCGGTATTCATCCAGGCAGGCTCTCCGAAGTAGAGTTTCAGCACCTTGATAATTTGCGAATCGCTGAGACCAGCCATTGACCAAGCGGCGATGAGCTGTCGTTCAGTCTTGAAATCGATGCTGGTGGTGAGCGGCTTGATAGTGAAGTCGCCACCATAGCTAGTTGTGTTGTGTGTCATTATTTTTCTTATTTTTAGTTGAAAATTTGTCGTAGTAGAACTCATTAAACGCAAGAACCACCTCAACACTCTTGATAGAGTGTATCAGCAAACAGCCAAATGACCCGAATGCATCGCAGAATTCACTTCTCAAATCTTCAAGTTCATCATCTCTTAAATCCAGAATCACTCCCTTGGAGTTGATACCTGCTTTCTTGCAGCTTTCTATAAATTCGTCGTTCTTGTTTAGCGGCGGCATCATCAGGATGATGCAGACAGCCATACGCCTGATGGCATCTATCGAAAGGCGGCAATCCTCGGGTATTAGGAAGTATTTATCCAATACACTGCTGTTCATTACAAGAGTGCTATAAAAGGCCTTCTTGGGTACTCCATAGTCATCATTTAACTTTTGTAAGAAGCTGCTCACTTTTAGAGTCTTTTCTTTATCAAAGCTCCACTCAAACATGTACCCTGTGCGTTTCTGAGCCGCCTCTGCATTGTATTTGTCGTAGATGGTAGCCGTAGAAAAAACATTGTTTGTTTTTGTTTTACTCATAATCTTTGTTTTGAATTTTTTATTATTCTTTATGTTAAGCGAAGGCGACATTGCCTTACACATCGCAAAGTAAGCAATATTGTTCGAAATAACCAAATTAGTTATTACCTCATAAGAGGTATTTAAAAAAGTCTTTTTTAAAAATTTGGAGGAATTACAAAAAACAAAAAATTTGTTATAATAATTCGCATTTAATTAACCAAACTCTGTGAGGAATTCATCTGCATAAGCATTGTTACAGGTATAGATATTCAACACCTTAGACCGAGGCTTGAGTCGATTAAAGAAAAAAATGAGAGTTAAATTGCTCCATGATTGAAAAAAATCCCCAAAAAGAGTGAGTTTTTCAGTTTTTTTTTGTATCTTTGCCACATCATTTCAGAGTTTTGCTTGTTTTCTATTCGCAACACTAAGATGAGTGAAAATGCTGACATGGCAAAGGTGTTGCGGAATGAACGAGAATGAATGATAAGTGAAACGATAAATATAAGTGTAACGATAAAAAGATAAGATATGCCTGTTCAAAGTGAAGCTGCCCTCGAAAACGGACTTATAGATACTCTTCAAAAGATGAACTACGAGTATGTTCATATTGAAGAGGAGAAGAACCTGTATGCCAATTTCAAGAAACAGTTGGAGAAACACAACAAGAAGAAACTGGAAGAATTGGGGCGTACTGAATTTACGGAGTCTGAGTTTGAAAAGATACTTATCTATCTTGAAGGTGGCACCCGCTTTGAAAAGGCAAAGAAACTACGTGACCTCTTTCCGCTTGAACTGGAAAGCGGTGAACGCCTATGGGTGGAGTTCCTGAACCGCACTCACTGGTGTCAGAACGAGTTTCAAGTTTCCAATCAAATCACGGTTGAAGGTATAAAGAGATGCCGTTTCGATGTGACGATACTTATCAATGGCCTGCCTTTGGTTCAAATAGAACTGAAGCGCAGAGGTGTGGAACTGAAACAGGCATACAACCAGATACAACGCTATCACAAAACTTCTTTCCATGGTCTGTTTGACTACATCCAGTTGTTTGTCATATCCAATGGTGTGAACACTCGCTATTTCGCCAACAATCCGAATAGTGGCTATAAGTTCACATTCAACTGGACGGACGCTGCAAACGTTCCGTTCAACGACTTGGAGAAGTTTGCCACCATGTTCTTCGACAAGTGTACGTTGGGCAAGATTATTGGCAAATATATTGTATTGCATGAGGGTGACAAATGCTTGATGGTGCTTCGCCCTTACCAGTTCTATGCCGTGGAGAAGATTCTCGACCGAGTGGAAAACTCTAATGACAACGGCTATATCTGGCATACAACAGGAGCAGGAAAAACCTTGACTTCTTTCAAGGCAGCCCAACTTGTATCGGAGTTGGACGATGTGGATAAGGTGATGTTTGTGGTTGACCGCCACGACCTCGACACGCAGACACAAGCCGAATACGAGGCCTTTGAACCTGGAGCAGTGGACAGCACCGACAACACAGACGAGTTGGTGAAGCGACTTCACAGCAATTCAAAGATTATCATAACAACCATACAGAAGCTCAATGCCGCTGTCAGTAAGCAGTGGTATAGCAGTCGGATTGAGGAAATACGCCATTCCCGTATCGTGATGATCTTCGATGAATGTCATCGAAGCCATTTCGGAGAATGCCACAAGAACATCGTGAAGTTCTTTGACAATACGCAGATATTCGGTTTTACCGGTACGCCTATCTTTGTAGAGAATGCTGTGGACGGACATACCACAAAGGAAATCTTCGGCAATTGTCTTCACAAGTATCTCATTAAGGATGCCATTGCCGATGAAAACGTGCTTGGTTTCCTTGTAGAGTATTACCACGGCAATGAGGATGTGGATCATGCCGACCAAGACCGCATGACGGCGATAGCCAAATTCATCCTTAATAATTTCAATAAGTCAACATTCGACGGTGAGTTTGATGCGTTGTTTGCCGTGCAGTCTGTGCCGATGCTTATCCGTTATTACAAGATATTCAAGAGCCTCAATCCAAAGATAAGGATTGGTGCTGTTTTCACATACGCTGCCAACAGTAGTCAAGACGATGAGCAGACGGGTATGAACACGGGCGGTTTTGCAAGCGAAAGTACAGGCGAGGCAGACGAGCTGCAGGCCATTATGGATGATTATAATAATATGTATGGAACGAGTTTCACTACAGAAAACTTCCGTGCATATTACGATGACATCAACCTCCGCATGAAGAAAAAGAAGACGGACATGAAGCCTCTTGACCTCTGTCTGGTTGTCGGAATGTTCCTTACTGGCTTCGACAGCAAGAAACTCAACACTCTCTATGTTGATAAAAACATGGAGTATCACGGATTATTGCAAGCGTTCAGCCGTACCAACCGTGTGTTAAACGAGAAAAAGCGTTTTGGCAAGGTGGTTTGCTTCCGTGACTTGAAAAGTAAGGTGGACGAAGCCATAAAGCTGTTCAGCAATGGCACCCCCACAGAAGACATCGTGCGTAAGCCCTTCAATGAGGTGAAGAAGGACTATCAGGAACTGACGAAGGACTTCTTGGAGCATTATCCCGAATCGCACTATGTGGACTATTTGCAAAGTGAGAACGACAAGAAGCAGTTTATCCTCGCTTTCCGTGACATCATCAAGAAGCATGCTGAAATACAGGTGTATGACGAGTTTGAGGAAGATGCTCCCGACCTCGGAATGACCGAACAGCAGTTTATGGACTTCCGCAGCAAGTATCTTGATATATACGATTCGTTTGCTGGCGGTGGCAACACTCAACAAACAACGACATACCAAGTGCCAGAGGACAACCCCGGCATGGCTGGCGAACCAGACCCTCGAGAAGAAACTGCTACCGGCATGGGAGATATAGACTTCTGCCTGGAACTTCTGCATAGCGACATCATCAATGTTGCCTATATATTGGAGTTGATTGCAGACCTGAATCCATACAGTGAGGACTATTCTGAGAAGCGTAAGCACATCATCGACACAATGATAAAGGATGCCGAACTTCGCAGCAAAGCAAAACTCATTGACGGATTTATCCAGAAGAATGTGGATGATGACCGTGACAACTTTATGGCTCGCAAACAAAAGGCTGATGGTACAAGCGACCTTGAAGAACGGTTGAACAATTACATCACTACAGAGCGTAACAATGCAGTCAATACGCTTGCCAAGGATGAGGATTTGGATGCATCCGTGCTCAATCACTACCTCTCTGAATATGACTACTTGCAAAAGGAACAGCCTGAAATCATACAAGAGGCGTTGAAAGAGAAACACTTGGGACTGATAAAAAAACGCAAGGCATTGACAAGAATACTCGATAAATTGCGTTCTATTATAAGAACATTTAGTTGGGAATAGAATGATTAAAATAATAGATACATTAGAACTTACGTCTGATGGTGTAAGATTAGGAGGCACCTCAAAAGTTCATCTGCGACAAGGTGAACTTGATGGTGCTTGTGCAGTATATTCTCTAATGATGTATTTGATTATATTGCGCATATTTACATACAAACAGGTGACAGAAGGAAATAATATTAAGCGTTCCACTTCAAAGGGACGTATTATTAGAAATTTTCTTGAAAGGCAAGATGGACTTATCAGAAAAGGGCTTGGTTTTGCCGATGATATAAAAGATGGACTGCAATTTGCTGCAAAAAGTATTGTCGATTGCAATTATATTGCAAGCCGACAAGAAACAATAGAAACATTAAAAAGATGCATTGATGACAACAAACCGTTAATGATAGGGGTTGATTATAATAAAGTTGACGGACACGCTTTGTTAGCAATAGGATATGAAACCCGAAATGACAAAATAAGAAAAATCTTTTGTTTAGACCCAGGAAGTGACATTACCCCAGTTTCTTATTGGAATGCTGTCATTTCTATTGATGAACATTCAAATACGAAATACCGTGATTCATATTTCACGGCAAATGGAAACGTCAATAAAGTTACATTGGCTGATGCCATAAAAATCGAAAAAAAGAAATAACGATATGAGCGAAGAATTACAACAGAAACTCCGTGACCAACTTTGGGAAGTCGCAAACAAGCTGCGTGGCAATATGTCGGCAAGCGACTTCATGTATTTCACCCTTGGCTTCATCTTCTACAAATACCTGTCAGAGAAGATAGAGAAGCATGCCAATGACGCATTGGTGGACGATGAAGTCACGTTTAAAGAACTGTGGGCAATGGAGAAAGACGAAGATATAGAAGAACTTCAGGAGGTTGTCAAGACCGAATGTCTGGAGAACATCGGCTACTTCATTGAGCCCAACTTCCTGTTCTCATCTGTCATTGAGAGCATTAAGAGAAAGGAGAACATTCTGCCTATGCTCGAACGCTCATTGAAGCGTATTGAGGACAGTACCCTCGGGCAGGACAGCGAAGAAGACTTTGGAGGTCTATTCTCTGACATTGACCTTGCTTCACCCAAGTTGGGCAAGACTGCCGATGACAAGAACACTTTGGTAAGCAATGTTCTTCTTGCCCTTGATGATATTGACTTTGGTGTGGAAGCATCGCAAGAGATTGATATTCTCGGTGATGCCTACGAGTATATGATTTCGCAGTTTGCCGCTGGTGCTGGCAAGAAAGCTGGTGAGTTCTACACTCCTCAGGAAGTGAGCCGTATCTTGGCGGAGATAGTTACCATCGGTCACGCTCGTCTGCGCAATGTCTATGACCCTACTTGTGGTTCTGGCTCTCTGTTGCTCCGTGCAGCAAGCATCGGTCATGCAAACGAGATTTTCGGTCAGGAGAAGAACCCTACTACCTACAACTTGGCTCGCATGAACATGCTTCTTCATGGCATCAAGTTCAGCAACTTCCGCATAGAGAATGGCGATACGCTGGAGGCTGATGCTTTTGGCGACACGCTGTTTGATGCAGTGGTAGCCAATCCTCCTTTCTCTGCCGAATGGAGTGCAGCCGACAAGTTCAACAACGATGATCGTTTCAGCAAGGCAGGACGCTTGGCACCTCGTAAGACAGCCGACTATGCCTTTATTCTCCACATGATTTACCACCTCAATGAAGGTGGCACCATGGCTTGTGTCGCTCCTCATGGCGTATTGTTCCGTGGCAATGCCGAGGGCGTAATCCGCCGCTTCCTCATAGAGAAGAAGAACTATGTGGATGCCATCATCGGTTTGCCAGCCAACATATTCTATGGCACAAGCATCCCGACCTGTATCTTGGTGTTCAAGAAATGCCGTAAGGAGGACGACAACATTCTGTTTATTGATGCAAGCAAGGAGTTTGAAAAGGTCAAGACCCAGAACAAGCTCCGTCCACAGCATATCAAGAAGATTGTTGACACCTATCGTGAGCGCAAGGAGATAGAAAAGTACAGCCACCTCGCCACACTGCAGGAAGTGGCAGAGAACGACTATAACCTCAATATTCCTCGCTATGTAGATACGTTCGAGGAAGAAGAGCCTATCGACATCCATGCCGTGATGAAGGAAATCAAGGAGCTGGAGGCCAAGCGTGCCGACCTTGACAAGGAGATTGAGGGCTATCTGAAAGAGTTGGGTTTAGTGGAGTAAGCTATCCACAAGTTGTGGCAGAATTGAAAAAGTATGGAATATGGCAAGAAATATGACTTTGGCAAGCAATAGCGAGTTCAAAAATTGGGTCTCGCAGTTGAAGAAAGATATACGCAGTGCGCAAGTTAAGGCGGCAATCAAGGTTAACACCGAATTGCTCCGCCTTTATTGGCGTATGGGTGCAGACATCTGTAAAAAGCAAAAATTAGCATCTTGGGGCGATGGCTGGCTCAAAGAATTGAGCCGTGAACTTATGGCGGAGTTTCCTGATATGAAAGGTTTTTCCTATCGAAATCTAAGGTATATTCGCCAATGGTATGAGTTTTATTATCAGCGAATTACATTTTGGCAACAACCTGTTGCCAAATTAGGAGAAGATAATGGGCAACAAGTTGTTGCCCAATTAGACGATGTAAATATGCAACAACCTGTTACACAAATCAGCGAGGAGGCTTTCTTCTCCGTTCCTTGGGGGCATCATCTGTATATCATATCGCAATGCAAGGACGTTAATCGTGCCGTGTTCTACTTGAAAAAGACAGTAGAAAATGGTTGGAGCCGTGCAGTTCTGCTCAATTTTCTTGATACCAATCTGTATGAGCGACAGGGAAAGGCTGTGAACAATTTCAATAGATTGTTGGCTGACCCTCAAAGCGAATTGGCTGCACAAACATTGAAAGACCCTTATAATTTCGACTTCCTCACGCTTGATGGTGAATACAGAGAGAGAGAGTTGGAACAAGGACTTACCCAAAATGTCACACGTTTCTTGCTTGAATTGGGTACGGGCTTTGCTTTTGTCGGTAGTCAAGTCCCTTTGCAGGTGGGAGACGAGACAGTATATCCCGACTTGCTTTTCTATCACTTAGAGCTGCGTTGCTATGTGGTCGTTGAGCTGAAGATTACGAAATTCAAAGCAGAACATCTGGGACAGTTGGGCGTATATGTAAGTGCAGTCAATCATATAAAAAAGAAGCCTACAGACAATTCTACGATTGGTTTGCTTATCTGCAAGACCAAGAACAATGTGATGGCTCAATATGCTCTCGAATCAACCAGTCAACCAATAGGCATCTCCGAATATCAGTTGTCTAAGCTCATGCCTGAAAACATACAGAGCCAGTTGCCTACAATTGAAGACATTGAGGCAACACTTTCTGATATAAAGGAGACTAAGGAGATATGAAAGAGTTGGGATTGGTATGAGTTCTTTTCTTGCCAACATGAATTTGTCCACCAAGCTGGTAGACTATTTCTCAAATTTTTAAAATTAAGGATTAAAAATGACAATGACAATAAAAAACGAGCATAATAAAATTAATGTCCCAAATCTCAGATTTCCTGAGTTTCAGGGGGAGTGGGAAGAAAGTACGATTGGTGAGGAGTTTGACTTGTATTCTGGCAACACTCCAAGCAGAATGAACAAAGAACATTTCAATGGAGCAATAAATTGGATTTCAAGTGGTGAACTTAAAGAACACTATATTGCCGATACAAAAGAGAAAATATCAGATGAAGCAGCAAAAACTCTGAAGATGCTACCTATTGGAACATTTGTTATTGCCATTTATGGATTGGAAGCGGATGGTGTTAGAGGAACTGGCTCTATAACAAAATCTGAATCTACTATTAGTCAGGCGTGTATGGCTTTTACCTCAAAGGGTAAAGTTCAAAATGAGTTTCTGTATTCATGGTACAAGAAACATGGGAATGTTATTGGTATTAGGTATGCACAAGGAACAAAGCAACAGAATCTTAGCTATGATATTATTGAAAAATTCAAAATAGCTTATCCTACATTTCAAGAACAAGAAAAACTGAATAAGTTTATTGCTCTTCTTGATGAGCGCATTGCCACCCAAAACAAAATCATTGAGGATTTGAAGAAGCTAAATGCGCACCTTAATTTCTTCAAATCCTCAATGATTTTGTTTTGGGTAGCGATGCGCTCATTTATGGCATCGAAAAGTCGTACAATTTTACTCTGTTCGTTTGTATTAGGCAGCAACACCTTCGTCTTTCTTACAGATTTCAAAGAAAGATTTTTGATAGTCGTACCAGTAAGCTCTGATGTAAAATAAAACTGGCACTTAGGCATCATCAGGTAATAGAAAATGTAATTTCTATTTATATTGGAAGATACGTTAATATAGCAAGCGCTCTTACCTAACATAATAGGCTCATTTTTATACAAAGCGACATTTCCGACAGTTCCATTGATCGATAGAAGTATTGAATAAGAATTTAAAGCAGATGCATTATTTCTTAAAGCCTCTTCCTCTGTTACTTTTTGAGTTGTTGCTGTGATTGTAATTCCATATTCGGATATGTTATTACCATTTACAAAATAGAATGTACCATTATCATCATAGTGATCATAGCGCTCAAACAGTACCGCTTGTATCACTCAAATGATACCGCTTCGT
>OOCQ01001596.1_pt1 | contig 13116 bp, 14 predicted proteins | sample 1671121 | NCBI WGS metagenome assembly OOCQ01 (sample SAMN06348124, study PRJEB24527) | human gut metagenome | biome: human gut; feature: ankylosing spondylitis patient; material: feces | host: Homo sapiens | place: China | collected 2015-10 | reverse complement strand
GCGCCGGCTTCAAAAAATGCGAAACCGATAAAAAAGTTCAGCATGGCACACCTCAGTCGATACAGATGCAGGGCAGCTTCTGGCCGTCAGCCATCAGGGTGACGCTATGGCGCATCAGATACTTCTGAAAGAGGTAGACCTGATCGATCGTCAGCGAGATGAACTCGCCATCCATGTTGGTGCGCACCAAAATGACCGGGCCGGTCAGATAGTGCTTGCCTGCCAGTTTCAGCACCTGTGCCGGGTTGTAACTGAGCAGCAGTGAGGTGTTGGGAAGGTTCAGGCAGGCATCGTCCTCCTCAAAGCAGGGCAGGATGCCGGGAGCCTCGTCCAGCGTGATGACGGTCAGCTCCATATCCGGGGCAATGGCTGCAAGGTAGACCTCGCCGCCCCGATTTGCCGCCAGTGCAGCGCAGATGCGCACGTCAATGGTGATCTCCTCGGAGCGGATGGTACGGTTGGAATAATCATTCATAGGCTGTTCTCCTTTTGATTGCAAAAGAAAAAGACCCCATCGGGTCTTTCGTTACGGTATAAGTCAGCGTTCATTCTGCCGCTGCTGTTTGCGCTGCCACTGTTCCAGCAGCTTGATGATGGTGTCCTCCATCTGTTTCGGCGTGTAGCTGCGAGGAAAGTATTTCCGCAGGGTATCGTTTTTGATGACAACCTTGTCCAGTTCGTCCTTTTTCTCTTCTCCCATGACCGCAAAGGCAACGTCATACGAGAAGTGCCCTTCCTGCGCCAGCTTTTTAAGCCGCTGCGCTTGGGAAAGGGACGGTGCATTCTGGGTGTCGTTCATCGCTTCTAAAAAATCCCGCTGTTGGCTTTCGTCCAGATAGGACAATTCCACAGCGGGATTGAAGGCGATTTTCTTTTCGTCCACCATGTCCAGCAGTTCCGGGATAAGGCTGGTCAGGCGGATAAAACGCTGGACTTGCTTATAACTTTCACCTGTTCCCTCAGCAACAACCTCTGTACTGCGTTTCCCAAAATAATCTGGGACAACTTGTCCCACATTTTTGGGTCGTCCAACAGTTCGTTCGATTGCTTCCAGCTTCATTTTGTAGGCAAAAGCCCTTTCACTGGGCAGGATGTTCTCACGCTGAAGATTGCTGTCCACCATGAGCAAAACTGCGGCATCATCGTCCATCTGACGGACAATAACCGGCAGGGTGTCCAGCCCAGCAAGCTGTGCAGCGTGTTGACGGCGGTGCCCGGAGATGATCTCGTAGCCACCTTCCGGGCGTGGGCGGGCGATCAGCGGAGATAGTACACCGTACTGTTCTACACTTTCCACCGTGCGCTGCATGGACTCATCATCCAAAACCTTAAAGGGATGATTCTTGAAAGGGAACAGTTCGTCGATGGGAATTTGCTGTACCTGTTCCCGCTGCTGTTCCTGCCGGGATTCCTCGGTGGAGAAGATGTCATCTGCCCCTTTCAGCGACACGTTTAAGCTGCCTTTCGGCATTCGCCATCACCTCCTCGGTCAGAGATTTATAGGCTTCTGCCACCTTGCCTTTGGGGTCGTGCTGGAAAATGCTTTTGCCCACGGCACTGATCTCCGCAGCACGGACAGACCGGGGAATGGTCTGGTCGAACACCTTGATCTTGCTGCCGTAAGCACCTCGAATCAGGTTGTCAATCTGCTGTCCGTAGTTGGCGCGGCTGTCGGTCATAGTCAGCAGGATGCCCTCGATTTTCAGCTTGGGGTTGATCTGCCGCCGGACCTTCTGCACGGTCTGCAAAAGCTGTTCCAGACCTTTTGCGGAAAGGTACTGCGCCTGCACGGGAATCAGGGTGGTGTCTGCCGCTGCCAGTGCATTCACGGTCAGCATCCCAAGGGAAGGGGTGCAGTCCAGCAGAATAAAGTCGTATTCGTGCTTTGCACCTTCCAGCACCTGTTTCAACATCTTTTCCCGGTTCATGCAGTTGACAAGGGAAACTTCCAGCCCTGCCAGTTCGATGTTTGCCGGAATCAGGTCAACGCCCTCCGCATGGTGCAGAACGCCTTCACCGGGCGGAATGCTCTGGTCGTTTATGGCTTTCTGCATCAGGGTAGAAAGGGTGGTGGGCAGTTCATCGGGCTGTTGCCAGCCCATGCTAATGGTCAAGCTGCCCTGTGGGTCAGCATCTACCAGCAGAACTTTTTTGCCTTCGGCTGCAAGTCCAACGCCCAAATTTTCACAGGTGGTGGTCTTGCCGGTGCCGCCTTTCTGGTTGACGATGGCAATCGTAGTTGCTTTCTTTGAAATTTTTATCACCTCCGCATCGCTAAGTCGTGGTTGGTTTGGTTCTGGTAGGAAAGCTGCATGGTGGTGGGTGCGTTGTACAGAGAAGCGAGCAGATATTGTTTCATGTTTCGGATCGGGCTGCTGTTCTCTGCAAGGCACTTCAGCACAAAGCGGATATGGTCGGCGTTCAGCTTCATAAACCGGCTGCGTACCACCTCGGCGGGCTTATCGTCCCCGGCAATGCGCAGCAGCTTGCGGTTGGTAGCGCAGGTGTCCACCAACAAATCTACGATCTGATAGATGGTGTCCTCATCATCCGGGCAGAGCCGGAGCAGAAGGTCTACCTCCAAAGACTGAGAAAAATATTCTTCCAGTTGGGCGCGTTTGCTCATCCAGTCGTTTTCATCGGAATAGATAGGATCAGTATCGCTTACCTCTGTATTATTTCTCTCAGTCTTATTACATCGTAGTTTGGCCGGGTCTTGAAGCGTATTCTGGACGGTTCCAGAATCGTCATTATCACGATTCAAGTAGGGCGTTTTTGACGATTCTGACGAAAAATTCTTTACATAGATGAGATCGGGCTTGCCCAGCCCCCTCCGTTTGCGTTCAATCAGGCCGTACTCTTCCAGTTCTCGCAGCAGCTTGGTGGCCTTTTTATCGGCACAGCCCAGTGAATCCTGCACCTCTTGCACAGTATAGATGATGAACACCCGCCCAGCTTTGTCCAACCAACCATTCCGGGCTGAAAGGCTCATGCGGTCCAGCAGGATACCGTACAGCGTTTTGGCATCTGTGGAAAGCGGTTGGAAGCGGCTATCCTGAAACAACAGCTTGGGAATCCGGTAGAAGGAGAACAGCTCGCTGGACTGCCCATAGAAGTAATCAAGGTCTGCGGTTCTTGTCGGCTTTTTTTCGGGCATAGAGAATATCCCATTTTTCAGGTGTGGAACGGAATACATTGACCTGCTTCTTATAAGGGCAGTGGGCATACAGGCAGGTGCGGAACTTGAAATCGGGTCGATAGTACGGGCACAGCTTGCAGCTGTCCGGGGCACGGTCGGAACCTTCGCCAGCGGCGATCACATGGTGCATGGAGTGCTGAACATGGCGCAGAGCTTCGTTTCGCTTGTGGCTCACTTGGCATCACCTCGTTTCTCCAGCGGTGCCATCAGGTCTTTGTAGCAGGGAACCAGCACACAGGGCTTTGCCCGCTTGTAGGGGCACCCTTCGCACTTGCTGGGGCCTTTGGGCGGCTCGATCAGATAGTAGCAGTTCTCTTTGCCGAGAACGCAGCCCTTCTTTCGATTCTTCCAGAAGAAGCAGTGCCGGCAATCTGCCGGGCGGGAAGCGTGGTAGCGGATACCGTCCATCGTGACGGTCAGAACTTTTTTCATCGGTAAACCCTCCTTTGGTGGATTCGGGAAGTTCAGCCCGAAAACAAAAAAGCGCGTTCCTCTTTCTGTTCCGAGAGAACAGCGAGTGAACGCGCTATGTATGGAGAAAAGTGTTTTGCACGGTTTCTGGTAGGAATGTGAAAAATAGATTTACACAGTTTATCTTGTATTTACATGGATTTACAGGAAAGCGGCTGCCAATTTTAGCAGAGAGCCGGGAAACAGAGTTCAAAAGGTGCTTTATGGGGCTTCATTAGCTGGAAACCTGATTTTATTAGCTGGAACCGAAAATTCTGCTAATGGCATTAGCTGGCTAATTTTGGTGATAGGTTCAAAATGAAAAATGCGAAGATCGTCTTTCACATGGAAAAATGACCTTCGCATTTTTATAAAGGGATACCCCAGACAGGATTCGAACCTGCGGTCTCCTCCTTAGGAGGGAGGCGCTTTATCCAGCTAAGCTACTGAGGCATATTATGTATTATCGTTGATTTTTTTGATTCAACGCGCATGGAAACAAATGTGCGGAATGATTTTCACAACGAAGTGACCGACTGCATTACGACCGGGACGATGTTAAACTTGTTGCATCAAATTTTGTTGGAAAAATCCCAATCTTCGGTCTTGCTTTTGATTAGAGCGATCACTTCTGCACCCAAGGCATCAGGTTGACCGAATTCTTAGGAGGGGGACGCTCTATCCAACTGAGCTACTGAGACACATCATAAATATAATACCGCAAATGGAGCGTAAAATCAAGTTGAACCGGAGAGAAAAAAGGTGTATCCTATAAGAAGAGGCTTCTGCGCTGGGGAACTTTGCGCGGAAGTGCAGAATGACTCGCCACTCCGGCAGATGGCCGGAGGCGGCTCGGGAGGTTGCAATGGGAAAAACCAAAAAGAAAGAATGGACGCTCCGCCGCCCTAACAAGGGCTGGCTGGCGGGCAGCAGCGCAACGCAGACCATCTGCATCAGCTTCCTGCTGGTCATCGCGGTGGGGACGCTGCTGCTGACCCTGCCCATTTCCAGCAGGACGGGGAGGCTGGGGGTCATCGACGCGATGTTTACCGCCACCAGTGCCACCTGTGTGACAGGTCTGATCGTGCGGGATACATGGAGCCAGTTTTCGCTGTTCGGGCAGGCAGTCATCCTGATGCTCATTCAGGTGGGCGGTCTTGGCCTCGTCACCCTGACCAGCTTTTTTGCGCTGGCAGCCCGGCGACGGATGGGCTTCCGCGACCTGCGGCTGCTGGGCGAGAGCGTCTCGGCAGATGGCCTGTCCAAGGCCACCGAGGTGCTGAAGATCGTCATTAAGCTGGCAGCGGCCTTCGAGGCCGTGGGCATCGTGCTGCTGCTCTTCGCCTTCGTGCCCCAGTTCGGAGCAGAGGGTGTGTGGGTCAGCGCGTTCACGGCCATCTCGGCATTCTGCAATGCGGGCTTTGACCTCTTCGGGCGGTTTGGAGCCTATTCCTCGCTGGTGCCCTACGTCAACAACTACTATGTGCAGGCGGTCGTCATGTTTATGATCATGGCCGGAGGCTTGGGATTCATGGTCTGGGTGGAGCTGGCAGAGTACCGCAAAAAGCGGCGGCTCTCCCTCCACGCGAAGGTCGTGCTGCAGTTCTCGGCCATCTTCTGGGTGGGCGGTGCGGTGCTGCTGGCCCTGCTGGAGTGGTCGAATCCCAAGACGATGGGCGGTCTGTCCGTCCCGGGTAAGCTGATGGCGGCGCTGTTCCAGTCGGTGTCTACCCGTACCGCCGGTATGAACACCATCGACCTCGCAGCGTGCAGCCCCATCAGCAAGCTTCTGATGAGCGTGCTGCAGTTCATCGGTGCGGCCCCCGGCTCGACGGGCGGCGGCGTCAAGGTGACGACCTTTGCGGTGCTCATCCTGACCATCCGCAGTGTGGCACAGGGCCGCGACGACTGCGTTATCGGCGGACACCACATCGAGTCCAAGACGGTCTACCGCGCACTGACCATCATCGTCCTCGGCGCAGTGGCGGCATTCGGCTCGGCTGTCGTAGTCTACTACAACACAGCTGAGACGGTGTCGGTCATCGACTGCATCTTCGAGTCCTGCTCGGCGTTCGGCACAGTGGGTCTGTCGGTGGGCGTCACGGGGCAGCTGAACACCGGCGCAAAGCTGCTGTATATGGTTTGTATGTTCATGGGCCGTGTCGGCCCGGCGTCGTTGGCCATCAGCCTGACGGCCAAACCCGACGACAACAAGCGGAAGGTGCTTCCGGTGGGCCACATCAATGTGGGCTAATAAAGAAAGGCGCTCTGCCTGTCCCGAGAGACGGCAGAGCGCCTGTTTTTTCGTTATAGGTTGTCCAGCTCGGTCTGAAGCTTTGCGAGGGAGTCCCGGATGGGCAGGTGCTGGGGGCAGACGGCCTCACATTTGCCGCAGCGGACACAGTGGCTGGCCTTTTCGGTGTCGGGGAAGCGGACCGTCCACTGCTGACGGATGGCGTCCTTCTGACCGAACATCCCCAGTTTGTTCCAGATGCTGAAATTGTCCGGGATGTCCACCCCCATCGGGCAGGGCATACAGTAGCGGCAGCCGGTGCAGCCGACCCTGATGTGGCTGCGCAGGATGTCGGCAGTCTGCCGGATGGCGGCGTTCTCGTCGTCGGTCATGGGCCGGAACGGTCCGAAGGTGGAGAGATTGTCGCCCAGCTGGTCCTCTGCACTCATGCCGGAGAGGACGACCTTCACATTTTTGTGGCTGGCCACCCAGCGCAGCGCCCACGAGGCGGCGCTGGCGTCGGGGTCCAGTGTGTTCAGCGGCGCAGCGGCGTCCGGCGGGAGCTGGGCCAGTGTGCCGCCCTTGATGGGCTCCATGACGATGAGGGGGACATTCCGCTCTTCGGTCAGGGCATAGCCCCGGTCGCCTGCAATTTCCTCGGCCCGGTCGTCGGTGTCAAGATAGTTGTATTGCAGCTGGCAGAAGTCCCACGGCTGGTCCCGCAGGATGTGCTCGAAGCCTGCTGCATTGTCGTGGCAGGAGAAGCCGAAGCTGCGGATGCGCCCGGCGGCTTTCTGCTCCCAGAGCCAATCCACGATGCCCATCTCCTTGGCCGCGTCATAGCGGGCCTTGTGCAGGGAATGCAGCAGGTAGAAGTCGATGTAGTCCACGCCCAGCCGCTGGAACTGCTGCTCGAAGATGGCCTTGGCCTCGTCGAGGGTCTTACAGTTCCAGAGAGGCAGCTTGGTGGCGAGGTAGAAGCTCTCCCGGGGCCACTTTGCGATGACGCGGCCCACGAAAGGCTCGCTTGCGCCGCCATGGTAGGGGAAAGCAGTGTCAAAATAGTTGACGCCCGCCTCCCGGGCTGTGTTCAGCAGCTTTTCGGCCCGCACCTCGTCGATGCTGCCGTCCGGCAGGGTGGGAAAGCGCATACATCCATATCCCAGCAGAGAGGTGGAGATGTTCCGCCCGGTGCCGTCTTTTTTGTTCCAGTTCCGATACTCCATAAGCCTTTGTCCGGCGGGGCCTGCCCGCCGCTCCTTTGGTTCTCAGTATAGCAGGAGAAGGCGAGGTAGACAAGACGAACACCCCGGCCTGTGAGCGGACGGGGTGTTGTATTCGGGCAAAAAATATGATATTCTATAGATGCTGCATAGGCAGCACTGGTACTGTCTGCAATGTAGGTGGTCACGCCCTTCCGACCCTGCGCCGGGGAGGTGAGCTTTCTGCTGTCCCCTGACGCATAGGCGAAAGGGGGGATGCTCCATGACATTTGAACAGGTCGTATTATTGCTCTCGCTTCTTGGCGGGGCGATCTACATCACGTTTCAAATCAGCTGGATTATTTTTAACGGCAAAAAGAAATGACCGCCACGCCCTGACAAGCTGCGGTCATTCTTTTTGAACCAACGCAGGAAGGACGCTGACCATTCGCAGACAGTGCCTTTCTTATTTATAGTATAGAGCTTTTGCAAGCGCTTGTCAAGCAAAACGAGGGATAAGATGGAACCTTTGAAGATCGGAAATATCACCCTGCCCCACCGGGCAGTATTCGGCCCGATGGCGGGCTTCACGGACGCGCCCTGCCGTCGGCTGATGGCTCAGCACGGCGCAGGCTTTACGGTCAGCGAGATGGTGTCCAGCCGGGCGCTGGTCTACCACGACCACAAGACGGTCAGCCTGCTCAAGGCCGAACCCAACGGTGCACCCTATGGCGTGCAGATCTTTGGCGAGGTGCCGGAGATCATGGGCGAGGCCGCAGCGGCCATCGAAGCATACCCCTTCGACTTTCTGGACATCAATATGGGCTGTCCGGCCCCCAAGATCGTCTCGGGCGGCGCGGGCAGCAAGCTGATGCTGGACCCTGATCTCTGCGGCCGCATCGTCGAGCAGGTCAAGGCCCACACCTCCCGTCCGGTGACGGTCAAAATGCGGAAAGGCTGGGACGCCGACCATATCACGGCGGTGGAGTGCGCGAAAGCCTGCGAACAGGCGGGAGCACAGCTCATCGCGGTCCATGCCCGCACCCGGGAGCAGATGTACACCCCAGGCATCGACCCGGACATCATCGCCAAGGTCAAGGCAGCAGTGAAGGTGCCCGTGCTGGGCAACGGCGACATCCACACGGCGGAGGATGCCGTGGAGATGATGGCGCGCACCGGCTGCGACGGCGTCATGATCGCCCGGGGAGCGCTGGGCGACCCGTGGCTCTTTGAGCGGGTAAATGCCGCCATCGAGGGCCTGCCCGCCCCCAAGGAGCCGAATCTGCAGGCCCGGATGAACGCTCTCCGCCGTCAGGTGGAGGAGATGGTGGAGCAGAAGGGCGAGTATACGGCCATGCCGCAGGCCCGCGCCCAGACCATGCACTATATGAAGGGCCTCAAGGGCGCTGCCGCCCTCCGCCGCTGCTGCTGCACCCTCTCCCGTCTGGAAGATCTGGATGAGCTGATCACGGCAGTATTCGAAGAGCAGCGCAAAGCCGGGCAGGATCCGGACGATGTGCGGGAAGTCCCCTTCCCGTAACGCCTATTCGCTGCGGGTCAGCTCGTCGAGGTTCTGGGTGAAGCAGGGCAGACAGTGGGCCATGAACCAGTCGGCCTCAGGGCAATGCATCCCTTCCAGTGCCTCCTGCTGCTGACGGAGCGCAGCGTCGAACTCATGGTTGCCGCTGCGCTGTTCCTCCATGCACTTGACGAGGGCCGAGAGCCGGTCGGCGGCTTTCAGCAGACGCTTTTCCTCGGCGGTCAGCAGGCTGCCGGAGATGAAGGGGCTGACCTCTTCGGCCAATTCCGGCGGCAGCAGGCGGGTCATGGAAGCCACGCTCTCGGCTTCCAGCGCCTTGTAGGCGTCCCGCAGGCCGGGGCTGCTGTACTTCACCGGCGTGGGCATATCGCCGGTGATGATCTCGGGTGCGTCGTGGTAGAGGGCCGCCACCGCCACCGTCTTGGGGCGGCAGGGGGTGCCGGTGTACCGCCGCGCGATGAGGCAGAGGATGTGTGCCATCAGGGCGGTGTCACAGGTGTGTTCGCTGAGGGATTCCGGGCGGGTGGAGTGCATCAGACTCCACCGGGTGATGTATTTCATCCGCGCCAAAAGGGCGCTGAAGGGATATAGCTTCATGGCTGCCTCCTCGAAGTGTCTTTGAGAGGGTTATACCTGCCCGGCGGGCGAATGTCAAGCAAAATGCGAAAATTCTTTTTTTCCACACAGCCGCGTGCTATACTTGACGCGAAAACGATGCAGGCTCCGGGCCTGTGCCGCCCTTCCGGGCGGGGAAAGAGGATACGATGGACGATCTGAATCATCAGGCCGGGAGCGCCCGGCTTCTCAATATGCCGGGGCGGCGGGATCAGATGCTCCGCACGATGCTGCTCTGCGCGCTGACGGCGGCGGTGCTTTTCCTGCCGTTCTATCTCATAGATGGCGGCTTTTTCCACTACGCCGGCGATTTCAATAGCCAGCAGATCAGTTTTTACCGTTACATGAACGGCTTCATCAAGGGGGGAGGCTACCCCGACGGCATGGCCGGTGCGGCCCGGAACACCTTCTCGTGGGCCACCGACCTCGGCAGCGGTGCGATGAACGCCTATTCCTTCTATCTGTACGGCTCTCCCTTCTTCTGGCTGTCGCTCATCTTCCCCCAGAACTGGCTGCCCTACCTCATGGTGCCCCTGCTCATCCTCAAGTTCGCGGTGGCGGGCGGCGGCGCATACCGTTACCTCTGCCGCTATGTCCGCCGCACCGACTATGCGATGCTGGGTGCCTGCCTGTATGCATTCTCGGGCTTCAGCGTCTACAATGTCTTTTTCAACCACTTTGTGGATGTGGTGGCCCTCTTCCCGTGGATGCTCTGGGCGCTGGATGAGACGCTCTACGAGCAGGAAGAGCACTATGGGCTTTTCGCGTTCTGGGTGGGGGTCAACCTGCTCAACAACTATTTCTTCTTCATCGGGCAGGTCATCTTCCTTGTCATCTACTTTATCTGTAAGCTGACCACCAGAGATTTCCCGATGAATCTCCGGCTCTTTGCCCGGCTGGCGTTCGAGAGCCTGCTGGGCGCGGCGCTGGGCTTCGTCCTGCTCTGGCCTGCCGTGCTGAGTCTGCTGCAGAACCCGCGCACCATCGATCTCTCGTCGGGATGGGGCTTCCTGACCTACTCGAAGGTGCAGCAGTATCTGGCCATTCTGCTGAGCTGGATCCTGCCGCCCGACTCGCCCTATATCACCTCCATCTGGTCGGAGGGCATCATCAAATGGACGAGTATGTCCGCCTACCTGCCCCTGTGCAGTCTGGCAGGCGCGATGGCCTACTGGCGGGCACGGCAGGGTGACAGCAAAAAGCGCATCGTCGCTGTCTGTGCCGTCTTTGCGCTGGTGCCGGTGCTCAACAGCGCCTTCTATGCCCTCAATTCCAGCTACTACGCCCGCTGGTACTATATGCCGGTGCTTATCCTCTGCGCCATGACGGCCTGCGGGCTGGAAAGCCCCGACATCACAGCTGACGAGCTGGACGCTCCGGCGCGGGGCATCGGCTGGCTGATGCTGGCGACGCTGGCGTTTGCCGTGGTGCCGGTGCAGGACAGCAGCACCAAAGAGTGGTCGCTGGGCGTTCTGCAGAATCCCGGCCAGTATTTCGTCGTTCTGGGCTTTGGTCTGGGGGGACTGGTGCTTTACCACTTCATCTGCCGCCGCTGGCAGGGCAGCCGGGCCTTTGCCCGCCGGATGACAGCGGCGGTGCTGGCCTTTGCCTGCCTGTTCAGCATGGTGCACATCGGCATCGGCAAGTTCGGCCAGTGGCACACGGACAGCGACCTTGTGGAGCAGTACACCTCGGCCCTCCAGCTGAAAGACGACCTGCCGGAGGGCGACTGGCGTGTGGACACTTATGAGACCCACGACAACCTCGGCCTCTGGCTCGACAAGAGCTGCCTGCAATACTTCGGCAGTACGGCCGCGCCCAGCATCCTCAGCTTCTACCCGGCGCTGGGCGTCAAGCGGGATGTCCGCAGTGAGCCGGAGATCTCGAATTACGCCCTGCGGGGCCTGCTGAGCGTGAAATACCTCATCACCACCCCCGAAAAGCAGGAAGATTTTCTCGCCGCTGCCGACGAGGGGTGGGACTACTACGACACCCGGGACGGCTTCATGCTCTACGAGAACGAAAATTACGTCCCCATGGGCTTCACCTACGACTACTACATCACCGAAGAGGAGTACGAAGCTACGGTGAAGAACACCCGCTCGAACCTTCTGATGCGTGCGCTGGTGCTCAGCGAGGAGGATGCCGCAGTCTATGGCCAGTATCTCAAAAAGCTGCCCGAGGAGAAGATGAACGACCTGTGGTATGACACTTATGTCTCCGACTGTGCCGACCGCCGGGCCTCGGCGTGCAGTGTGTTCCAGATGACCAACTCCGGCTTCCATGCAGAGATCGACCTCGAAAAAGAGGCTCTCGTCTTCTTCTCCGTCCCCTACGACGACGGCTTCACGGCCTACGTCAACGGCCAGGAGACCGACATCCTCCGGGTGGATGAGGGGCTGATGGCGGTTCTGGCCCCGGCGGGGGAGAACACCATCGACTTCGTCTATCAGGCCGACGGCTTCTCTCTGGCCAGCAAGGTCTCGCTGGCCGGTCTGGCGGTATTTGTGGTATACGCGGGGTATTTTGTCTGGAAGAAAAAGAAACGCTGTTGAATCGCCCGCTGTCAATACACATTCTCCCTTAAAAAGCAAGGCGCTTTTTGTGGAAAGAGCGAATAGCCTCCCCGGCCAAAACGTGATAAAATGAACACGTTGTGCTGCCCAGAGCGGCCGGAAAGGAAGAGCGAAAAATCATGGAGCAAAGCTGTTTGATGCCGGGACAGGAACGATGGGAGTCGTTCCGGGATGCAAATGGAGTGTCGAAGATCCGCTATTCTTACTGCTCGCTGAAGGGGCGGCTGTTCCACTGCGTCAGCCGCAGCCGGGAAGAGGCTGAGCGGCTGTGCGAGGACTGGCTCGTGGGTCAGGATCGCTGCTACCGCAGCTGAAGAATGCATTGGAAGGACTGCCGTGCACGGAGAGGCTGCACGAGCTGTCGGAATAAGGAACGCTGTGCAGAAAAGGGCGGAGACTTCCCGGACAGGGAGGCCTCCGCTTTCTGCATTCACACTCTCTCTTTCTGCCGCATACATCGGTGGGAAGGGGGAATGCAATGTGAACGTCTATCTGTTTTCGGCGGTCGTTCTGCTGCTGCCTGCGCTCTGCACCGCGCTGGGTGCGGCGGGGGTCTTTCTGGTGCGGCGGGCCGACGAGCCGCGCACCCGGCGGATGCTCTGCGGCATGGCGGCAGGCATCATGCTGGCCGCCAGTGTGTGGAGCCTGCTCCTGCCTGCCATTGAGCGGGCAGAGGCCGGGCCGCTGCCGGTCTGGCTGGCCCCGGCAGCGGGACTTGTGCTGGGCGCTGTGGGCTTGCTGCGACTGGAAGAAGCCGCCGGGCGGCTGATGCATGGCGGCGGGAGAGAGCATGGCCGGATGGGCCGGGTCGTGCTGGCTGTGACCCTCCACAACCTGCCGGAGGGGATGGTAATCGGCGCCTCCTACGCTGCGGATCTGGCCGAAGCGGGAGAGGATGGGCGAATGATGGCACTGGTGATCGGGCTCCACAACATTCCAGAGGGAATGGCAGTGGGGATCTCCTTCGCCCTGGCCGCCCAGGCGGAGGACCCCGCCCTGCTCACCGCCGCCGACAAGCTGGGAATCCAGTATGTCGCCTCCGGCCACTATGCCCGGATGGAGACGGACGCGCAGGGCGTGAGCCACCTTCTCCCGCCCGAGAGCGGTGCGCCGGACGAGAGCAGCCGCCTCGCAGCCCTTTCCCCCGAGGTACTGGCCCGCCTCATCCTCCCGCTGGGCGATTTTGCACCCGAGGATGTGGAGGAGATGGCGGCGGACTTTAAGCTCTGAAATTTTTCTGTTCCCGGTCAGCGTCCTTGCCCTCTCCGTCACCTGCGGTGACACCTCTCCCAAAGGGAGAG
>OOCQ01001591.1_pt1 | contig 13162 bp, 6 predicted proteins | sample 1671121 | NCBI WGS metagenome assembly OOCQ01 (sample SAMN06348124, study PRJEB24527) | human gut metagenome | biome: human gut; feature: ankylosing spondylitis patient; material: feces | host: Homo sapiens | place: China | collected 2015-10 | reverse complement strand
GATGCCTTCGTGCCTGGGGGCAAAGTCGTTGCGTACGACGACCTTGCCGATATGGCGTCCTTCGAGCATGTAGCGGAAGGCGTCCCTGGCGGCATCCATGGTGAAGACGCGCCGGGCTATGGGGGTGTAGTGCCCGGCGGCAAAACCTTCCATGACGGCGGCGAAGATGCCGCGCATCTGCGCTTCGTCCTCCTTGCCCAGTTTTTCAAGGTCGACGATGTGGTATTCGATATCGTCACGGATGGCCGCCACCTGTGCGGGCGTGCGCAGATCGGTCTTGCCGATCTCGATGAAACGGCCGCCTTCCGTCAGGCAGCGCATGCTGCTGCCGGCCAGCTCGCCGGTAAGGAAGTTGAGGACCACGTGCACGCCCTGTCCGCCCGTGGCCTTGAGGACCCGGGATTCGAAGGCCGTGGAGCGCGAGGAGAAGACGTGCTCTATACCCATGGAGCGCAGCAGGGCGCGTTTGCGCTCCGTGCCCGCCGTGGCAAGGATGACCGCGCCGCGTGCCCTGGCGATCTGGATGGCGGCAAGGCCCACGCCCCCTGTGGCCGCGTGCAGCAACACCCGTTCGCCGGGCTGGAGGCGTGCCGCATGGACGAGCGCCTGCCAGGCGGTCATGAAGACGGTGGGGATCACCGCAGCGTCGGTGAACGGTATGCCTTCCGGTATGGAGGCCGCAAAGGCTTCCCGGGCATAGACGTGGGAAGCGAAGGGGCCGTACACGGTGGTGAAGACCCGGTCGCCGGGGCTGAAGCGGGTCACGCCTTCACCAACGGCGGAGACCGTGCCCGCGCAGTCGAGCACCAGGGTCCTGATCTTGTCGGCCACGCCCATGGCTACCATGACGTTCTGGAAGTTCATGCCGTAGGCTTCGGACGCGATCTCGATCTCGCCGGGCCCGGGAAGACGCCGCTGCAGCGGGGCGACCCGGATGTTCTCGATGCCCGCGCCGCCGAGATCCAGATGGTAGGCCTGCGTTTCGGGACGGGCCAGCGGGGCGTTGCGCACCTGCCGGGCGGCAGGCAGGCCGCGTACCAGACGGGGGGCCAGCAGGCTGCCGCCGCGCAGGGCCAGCTTGTCTTCCTTGTATCCGCGGGCGGTCAGCAGGCCGCACAGAGTGGGAAGCTGGGCCTCGGGAGCGGCCACGGGGTCCATGTCGATGATGACCGGCGCGATGTTGCCCAGTTCGTTGGCCACGGATTTTTCCAGGCCCCAGAGCAGGCTTTGAGCGGGGACGGGCTGATCCGAAGCGCGGGCGGCCTGTGCCTGGCAGGTCAGCACGGCCAGGCGCACGGACGGGCCGTCCTCCTGTGCCGCCAGAGCCTGGGCCAGATGCAGGAAGGCCTGGGCCGTATGGTTCTTGAAGGGAGCTTCGCCGCCGCTGCCCAGGAAGTCGGTCTCGTAGCAGTCCAGGCCCCAGAGGAACACGACGCCCCGGGGCGTGCCGCCCTGCCGCCAGTCGCGGATCAGACGGGCGAAGGCGTCGGCATCGCCGGGATCGACGGCAGCCATGTCGTCAGGCTGTCCCGTACCGGCGCAGGCCGCGAGCATGGCCGTAGCGCCCTGCTGTTCCAGCGAACGGGCGAGGGCACGGGCAAAATCCGTATCGCGACCGGCCAGGATGAGCCAGTGCCCGGCAGCGTCCCCGGATTCCGGCATCAGGGCCTGGCGCCAGACCACGTCATAGCACAGGTCGGTATGCTGCCGCTGCCCGGCCTTGAGCAGTTCCAGCGTCTCCTTGTTGGTACGGCGCATGGTAAGGTTGACGATCTCGCAAACGGGCTCGCCTTCGGGGGTGAAGATGGTGAAACTGGCAGAGAACATCTCCTGCCGGAAGCTGTCGCCTTCCTTCATGACGGCCCGGCACCAGACCGTTTCGGGCGCACGCCCGTGGAAGATGACTTTTTCCACGCTGAACGGCATGAAACCGTCGCCCGTGAGGTCATCCTCGGTGGCGGCAAGAGCGGCGACCATGCTTTGCAGGCAACTGTCGAGCAGGGCCGGGTGGATGATGAAACCGCCTTTTTTGCCGCGTTCGGCGCTGTCCAGGGCCACTTCGGCCACAGCTCCGCCCCGGGTGCGCCACAGGCGCCGCAGGCTGCGGAAGGCCGGACCGTACTGCACGGCCCCGTAGGCATCGAATTTTTCGTAAAAGGCCTGTACGTCCACCTCGTCGCAACCTTCACGCAGGCGGTCCAGGTCGACGTTTTCGGCAGAGCGCTCGTGGGCGGGGGCGAGCTGGCCGGAGACATGCTGGTGCCATTCCCCCTGTCCTTGCCCGGCGCCCCGGCTGAAGATCTCGAAATCGGCCCCGTTTTCCGTGGGAGAGACAAGGACCTGTACGGTGCGTTCGCCTTCGTCGAGCATGAGGGCCTCGCGCAGCACCACATTCTCGAGCCGGATACGGTCCGTACCGAAATGATCCATGCCCGCGGCGGCGGCCAGGTCGAAATGCGCCGTGCCCGGAACGACCACGATGTCGAAAACGCGGTGCTGGGCCAGGAAGGGTTGCAGGGTACCGCTCACCGCCGCCGTATACTGGCTCACGGCCAGGGGGGAGGAGAGGCGCCGTCCCAGCAGGATGTGGCCCGTGTCGTCTCCGTCCGGTGCGTCCGTCCGGGCGGGCGCGATCCCGGTACTGAAGGCCTGGCGGCTGCCGTTGCCGTTGCGGGCGATGATGACATGTTCGTCAAGGTCGCCGTCGGCGGGGGCAGGGTAGCAGGCCGTCCTGTCGAATCCTTCCGTGTCCAGCAGGCGGGTCCAGCCCTCGGCGGTCAGGAAGGGATTGTCGCCGCGCAGTTCCCCGTCGCGCAGTTTGTCGAGCAGGCAGCCGAAGGATATCTCGAAGCCCATGGCCGGCCGGGGCAGGGTGATCTCCCGCAGGAGGAGCAGGCCGTCCGCGGCCAGCACGGCGCTGATGTGGCGCAGGGCGGCGGTCAGGTCGGCAGTGGCGTGCAGGACATTGGCGCAGACGACGATATCGAATTCGTCGGCATGGAAGCCCTGAAGGAACGGGTCGCGGCTGATGTCCAGCGTGGCATATTCCACGAAGGGGAAGGCGGCGAAGCGGTCCCGGGCCCGGGCCGTGAACAGGGGGGAGACGTCCGTATAGACATAACGGGTGCGTCCTGCGGGCAGGACGGGCAGCAGGGCCGAGGTCGTCCCGCCCGTGCCGGCGCCGATCTCCAGGATGGAGAGGGCGCGGTCCATGGGCAGGGCATCGGCAAGGGCCTTCAGGCTCCTGGCCATGATCCCGTTATAATAACGGCTTTGCGGGGTATCCTGGTAGATGCTCTCCACGGCGTCAGGATTGCCGCCGGGGAACATGACCTGTCTGGGATCCTTGCGGCCTCCCAGGATCTCGCGGAAATTCTCGCCGCAGCGTTTCATGAACGAGAGCAGCGGGATGTTGTCCAGGACAAGGTCCTGACGTTTTTCATGGCATCCTTGTGGCATGGTCATTTCTCCATGTTTCCTATGATTGACGGTCAGAGAGGCCGGAGGCCTCCTGCCGGTCGAGCAGGCTGGTCACACGATCCCTGAGATCCCTGTCCGGAGCGGCCGGGCGGCCGTAAGAGCCGGCGGCGTCACGGGCCAGGAGGCCTTGTTCGGCCAGGTTCTCCAGCAGGCGCGGAAGAAGCTGGTCGAACCGTTCCGGCAGGCCTATGCGTGCGGCGATGTCCCGGGCGGTATGGAAGCCCTCATCCGGGAAGGCCCCCAGATCCGTCAGGGCCTCGAGGGCATAGCCGGAGCAGAAGGTCTCGATCATCCGGGCATGCTCCCGGTATTCGGTGCCGTCGGGGCGGTCGTCTTCAGCGCCGGAGGCGGATTCGGCAGCCCGGGTCAGACGCTGCCAGATGTCGTCCTGCGAGGCGGCCGGGGCGGCGGTGCTTCCGCTGGCTATGCCGCGGAACGAGTCGTCCACCCAGTGGCGTTCCCCCTGGAAGGGGTAGAGGGGCAGGTGGAGGCGGCCCCAGTGCTGGTCTTGGGCAAATGCTGCCCAGTCCACATCCGCTCCACTGCGGTAGAGGGCGGCCAGGGCCTCGCCTGTCTGGCGCCATTCCGGGGTCCCGGCATGCATGGCGGCGACCCAGACGCCGTCTTCCCCGCTGTTCTCCAGGGCCTGTTCACGGCGGCAGAGGGCCGTCAGCACGCCGGACGGGCCCAGCTCCAGCCAGGCCGCTGGAGCCATGTCCCGCAGCGTGCGGAAGCCGTCGAAAAAGCGCACGGTGGAGCGGATATGCCGCACCCAGTAGTCGGCCCCGGAGATCTCGGCAGGCCCGACCAGCCGGCCGGTGACATTGCTGACCACGGGCAGGCCGGGGGCGTCATAGGCGATGCTTTCGGCCACACGGGCGAAGTCGTCGAGGATGGGATCCATCAGGGAAGAATGGAAGGCATGGGAGACCGGCAGGTGGCGGATGCTGATGCCCAGGCTCCCGGCCTTGTCGGCGATGCGGGCAAGGTCTTCCAGCGGGCCCGACAGGACGGTCTGCGTGGAGCCGTTGACGGCGGCGATGCCTGTCCGTTCCGGCGTGCCGCAGGCGGCGAGCAGGGCGAGGACGTCCTTTTCGGAGGCCAGCACGGCGCTCATGCCGCCCCCGGCGGGCAGGGAGGCGATGAGGCGCCCCCGTGCGGCCACAAGACGTGCGGCATCCTCCAGGCTGAACACGCCTGCCAGGGTCGCGGCCACATATTCGCCGATGCTGTGCCCGGCAGCGGCCAGAGGCTGGATACCGAAGGACTGCCACATCCGGGCAAGGGCATATTCCAGACTGAACAGGGCCGGCTGGGTGAAGGCGGTGTTGTCGAGCAGCGCGGCCTTGTCGGCGTCCCACATGACGCGCAGCAGGGGCTCGGGCAGCAGAGGGTCGAAAAGGCGGGCGCAGCGGTCGAGCTCCGCACGGAAGCACGGCTGCGCCTGGTAGAGTTCCTTCCCCATGCCCGAACGTTGCGCCCCCTGACCGGTGAAGAGGAAAACGGGCCTGTGTTCGTCGCCCGTGTTCGTGGCGGTCCACTCCTCGTGCGTCATCGCCGCGTCAAGGCCGGAGCGCAGTTCTTCCAGGCTCTCGCCTACCACGGCGAGACGGACGGCGTGATGTTCCCGGCCTTCCTGTGTGGTATGGCAGAAGTCGGCCAGATCGAGACCGTCGGCATCCTGCCCGGCCAGGAATTCCCCATAGCGTCCTGCCAGTTCCTTCAGGGCCTTTTCGCTCCTGGCGGAGACCACCATCAGAGGGTTGGCGGCAGCCCCCGCACTGCGGGAGCTTTCCCGCTGCGGCGCTTCCTCGAGGATCAGGTGGGCATTGGTCCCGCCCACACCGAAAGAGCTGACGGCGGCGCGCCGGGGGGAGAAGCCCTGCGGCCAGTCGATGGCCGTCTTGTTGACGAAGAAGGGGGTGGACGCGAAATCGATACGGGGGTTGGGGCTGTTGAAATGGCAGGTAGGGGCAATCCGGGCGTGCTTGATGGAAAGGATGGCCTTGATGAGGCTGGCCACCCCCGCCGCCACTTCCAGATGGCCGACGTTGCTCTTGACCGATCCCAGAGCGCAATAACCGCGTGCGGGGTTGTTGCGGGAGTAGATGCGGTTCAGGGCCTCGACCTCCAGCGGGTCACCGAGATAGGTGCCGGTACCGTGCCCTTCCACATAGGCGATGGTGGCGGGATCGACGCCGCTGACGCCCAGGGCCTCGGCGATGACTTCGCTCTGGCCTTCGAGGCTGGGCGCGGAATAGGCGACCTTGGAATTGCCGTCGTTGTTGATGGCCGTCCCCAGGATGACCGCGTGGATGTCGTCGCGGTCGCGCAGGGCGTCTTCCAGGCGTTTGAGCAGCACGACGCCCACGCCGTTGCCCGAGACGATGCCTTCCGCCTGGGCGTCATAGGGGCGGCAATGCCCGTCAGGCGAAAAGATCATGCCTTCCTGGTAAAAATGGCCGTGCTCCTGCGGGATGTCGATGCCGCTGGCGCCGGCAAGGGCCATGTCGCACTCGCCGTTGAGCAGGCTCTGGCAGGCCAGATGCACGCTGACGAGGGAAGTGGAGCAGGCGCATTGCAGGTTGAAGGCCGGGCCCCGCAGGTTGAGCTTGTAGGAGACGCGGGTGCACAGATGGTCGCGGTCCGTACCGATATGGCCCTGCATGAAGCGCGCCGTGCCGTAGTCCGCCAGGTCGGCGCACATATAGTTGACGTAGTAGGTGCTCAGGCGCGTGCCGCCGAAGACGGCGACGGCGCCGGGATAGGTATAGGGATTGTAACCGGCATCCTCCAGGGCGTGCCAGCAGGTCTGCAGGAACTGGCATTGCTGGGGATCGATGCAGATGGCTTCTGTCGGGGTGTAGCCGAAGAAGGCGGCATCGAACAGTTCCGCATCTTCCATGATGCCCGCGGCCCTGACATAGGTGGGGTCGGCTATGGTCTCCGGATGGATGCCTGCCCCGCGCAATTCGTCGTCCGTGAAAAAGGTGATGGACTCGGTCCCGCTGACGAGGTTTTTCCAGAATTGCCGGGTATCATTGGCACCGGGGAACCGGCAGTCCATGCCGATGACGGCGATGGCGTTCTCCGGGACCTTGTTCGTTTGTGGATGCATGGCATGCCTCGTGCGCATGGCGCTTTTGAAGGGTTGGTGAAAGGATCAGCGTCCGGTCCGTTGCCTGGAGCGGGTGCGCATGCGCCGTTCGGCCCGATCCATGCCGCGGTCGAAGGCGGAGGCGCTCCCGCCGCCTTCCGGCGCGGATATCTCTTGCGCGGTCGTGCGCGGCGTCCTGTTGTCCAGCCAGGCTGCCAGTGCACGGATGCTGGTGTGCTCGAGCAGGGTCATGAGCGGGATATCCGTGCCCAGGCGTTCCCCGAGGGCGGCCTGTACGGCGACAAGATCCAGGGAACTCAGGCCCATTTCAAAGAAGCGGCTGTCGATGCTCATGTCGTCGCAGCCCAGGACATGCGCGATGGCTCCGGCCACCAGCCGTTCCGTCTCAGATCCGGGCTGTGCCCCCTTCATCCGGGGGAGTTCCTGGTCGGGGTCGAGTACGAGGCTCTTCCTGTCGACTTTGCCGGAGCTGGTCAGGGGAAGGCTTTCCCGCATCAGGATCATGCCGGGGACCAGGAAGGAGGGCAGACGCTCCGCCAGCCATTGCTGGAGCTCTTCCGGCGCCGGAGACGTGCCGGGCCGGCAGGCCACGAAAGCGGCCAGCACCTGGCCCGCCTGCCTGCCCCTGACCGTCAGGGCGGCGGCCTGTTCCACGAAAGGATGCTCCATGAGGGTGTTCTCCACCTCGCCCAGCTCGACCCGGTAACCGTTGATCTTGACCTGATTGTCCTGACGGCCGAGGAATTCGATATTGCCGTCGGGCATGTAGCAGCCCAGGTCACCGGTGGCGTAGAGGTCTTCCCCTGTGCCGGGGTGGCGTATGAAGCGCTCGGCCGTGCGTTCGGGATCCTTGAGGTACCCGTCGGCAAGGCCGTCACCGGCGATGTGCAATTCGCCGGGGACCCAGTCCGGGCAGTCTCTGCCGTGGCGGTCGAGGATGAAGAACCTCTGGTTGGCCAGCGGTTTGCCGTAAGGGATGCTCTTCCATTGCGGCAGGACGTCTTCCACGGGGAAGAAATTGGACCAGATGGAAGCTTCCGTGGCGCCGCCGAGGCTGAAGAGCCGCAGCTCCGGCCAGAAGGCCCTGATGCGTCCGGGCAGGCCCAGGGGGATCCAGTCCCCGCTGAGCAGGGCGCAGCGCAAGGGCGGCAGGGCAGCGGGATGATGTTCCAGATGGGCGGCAAGGATCTGGAGGAAGGGGGGGACGCTGTTCCAGATGCTCACCTGATGCCGGTGCATCAGCTCCAGCCAGTGGGCCGCTTCCAGACGTCTGGCGGGATCCGGCAGGACCAGGGCCCCGCCCGCGCCGAACAGGCCGAACATGTCCCAGACGGACAGGTCGAAGGTGAAGCGCGAAAGGGCAAGGACCCTGTCCGAAGACCGCAGCCCGCTCAGTTCGTTGACGGCCCTGATGGTGTTGACGGCGCGTTCGTGGCGGATCATGACCCCCTTGGGAGCGCCCGTGGAGCCCGAAGTGTGGATGACGTAGGCCAGCGCGTCAGGACGGCTGACGCATCTTTCGAAATCAAATTCGGAATTCGATTTCAATAAGTCCTCATCCATGACCATGACGGGCAGGCCCGCGGGCCAGGGCAGGGACGCATGGCGGCGTTGCACCAGGACGGCCCCGGCCCCGGAATATTCGAGCAGATGCTTGAGGCGGGCAGGGGGGACAGCGGCATCCACGGGCATGTAGGCGGCTCCGGCACTGCTCACGGCCAGGGCCGCGACCGCTTCTTCCCAGCCGCCGTTGCTGACGACGGCCACAAGGCTGCCCTGGCCGCAGCCCCGGGCCATGAGCCTGCCGCAAAGGGCCTCGGCAGCCCTGCCCAGATCCCGGTAGCTCAGGCAAAGATCGCCGTCCGCCAGGGCCAGGGCCTCGGGGGCATCTCGCAGGGAACGGGCAAAAAGGCTGTCCAGCGTCCCGCGGCCCGCATGGGGGAACTCCCGGGTCGTGGCGTTGGCCGTGCGGCGGCGTCCCAGCTGTTCCTGCGGCAGCAGGGGCAAATGGGTCTGGTGCCAGATCCTGTCGTCCCGGGCCAGCATCCGGAGCAGGCGACAATAGGCGGAAAACATGCTGTCCACGAGCCCTTCGGGGAAGAGTTCGTCCACGGCATCCCAGTTGAACTCAAGGCAATCGTCCACCTCGCGGACCTGATGGTCGATCCAGACCTGCGGCGTCTGCGTGATGTTGTAGACCATGCGCCCGAACGTGCGCAGGGCCGGATGGGTGCCGTGCTCGTCGCCGAAGCCGATGGTACTGGTGAAGACGATGGGGATGATGTCGGCGCTGGAACGGCCCGTGCATCTGCTCCATTCGCGGATGACCTCCACGCCGGAGAAGGTGCTGTGATCCATGTCGGCCCACAGCTGGGCCTGCAGGGCCCGTGCGCGCCGGAGGAAGGATGCCGTGCCGTCGAAAGAGCAGGCAAGCAGGCTCACGGACGTGAAGTCGCCCACGATCTCCCCGACTTCAGGATGCAGGGGCAGCCGGTTGAAAAGCGTGACATTGAGAGTGAACTCGTCCCGGCTGCTCCAGCGGGCCAGCACCTCGGCATAGCAGGCCAGCAGCAGGCCGGAGACCGTCAGCTCGTGCGCGGCGGCCTTTTGGCGCAGGTCCGCCCAGGTCTTCCGGTCGAGCTGCGCCGCATGGCGGACGAACTCGCCGGAGAGATCGAGAACATCACGGACAGCATCAAGGCGCACATGGACGCGGAGGGCGTGGACACCATCAGCGGCACGGATTGGAAAGTGACCTATAAGGCCGTGACTTCCTCTCGCATTGATACCAACGCATTGAAAAAGGCTCTTCCCGATCTGGCACAGCAGTTCACACGCACCACCACCGCGCGGCGGTTCTGCGTGGCATGAAAACACTACCAACCACCACAGAAGGATTACAAGGAGGCCACAAAATGGATGCACAAACCCAGCTATTCGCAGAACTTTATAAAACGCTCAATGATGCGCAAAAACAGGAAGTCTGTAACATGATTGATACTTTACTAAGTCAGCAATTAAACGATCAACAATCGCTTGATTCTCATTCCGCTGCTACGGAAAATCAAGATAGCATCGCATGAGAAAGGCCCCATGTCCCAGCCGCCAAGCAAGAGGACACGGAGCCACAGCCAACCACCACGGGAGGCCGGTAATACTTTACCGCATCCCGCAAATAAAAGCAAGGAGGAAATTTGCAATGTCCAGCAAGAAAACGAAGAACGAGTTGTTCGAGGCCATTCGCCTCATCTTGGAAATGAACGGCGAAGAAATCAAGCTTGTCGTTGAAGCATTAAATATTCTACAGGAGGACGAAACCAAAACCTCGGAAGAATGCGTAATGCTCGCCCGTGAGCGTTTAAACAAGGAGGAAAAACGATGAACTGGAATATTTGGAAAACCACCGTCAAGGAAAGAGCGATTATCAGCAATACCATGTTAGGGGTCTTTGCTGATTTAGAGCGCGCGGAAGTCCTTCTCGAAACCGTCTTAGATGAACATTTCCTCGACAGAGAGCAAAAGCCGATTGCCGCGTCTGATGCAGATTGGACGCGCTCCATGCTCCATATCGTCAATGGTATCATCATAGATTCCATTGTCACTTTCTATCTCACCATCGGAGACGACGAGGAACCGCGGGCGGCTCATTACATTGAAGCAGCGGAAACCGCCAAGCTCGCCAGAGAATGCGAGATTGCGTATTATAACGCTCAAAAAAAGCACCCTGGCGCTATGGGAAAGATTGCAGAAATGGCGGACGCGGACGCAATCGCGGCCATCAAGCTTTTGGACGCCGTAACCGCAAGCGAGGAGGCAACAGTATGAAACTACTATACTGCGCCCGCTGCACAACGCCGCTGATGAGCGCGGCCGCGGTGCTTGTCTGCCCGTGTTGCGGGGCTGCTTACCGTCAGCGCGGCACGCGCTGATGAACGACTTAGAATTTGCTGCAACCGTCTTTTGTGTTACCGCAACAAATGCGATCATTCTTTTCGTTGTATATTTAATCTGCGGAACACTTGAAAGCGGAACGGCAGCCTTACTATTCTTCATTCTTGGCTGCTTTGTGTTTCCTTTCGAATCCCGTATATTAGATTTTTTGGAGGAAAGAAAACATGAGAAAAAATGAAAGTAACCTTATACGCAAGAAGCTAAAAGAAACCATCCTGAAAATGACACCATATCAGCAAGATTTAATGTTAGTGGCGGTAGAAAAAATGAAGGAAAAAAGAATCGCCAAATTAGGCCTACGCTAAGACAAAAGCCGCTCGAAAGGGCGGCTTTTCCTTGTCGGTATGGGTTTTGTATGGGTTTTTGATAGAACCCATACCGCAAGACCTCATCCCTTATTTACAGCCTTCTTGACCGCCTCGCGCATGATCTGCGCCGCTCTGCTGACGCTCTCGGCGTTGGCGTGGGTATACATCCGCAGTGTTACGGCCTTGTCGCTATGGCCGAGCGCTTCGGATACGCTGGCCACATCCGCGCCGTTGGTAATCGCAACGCTTGCAAAGGTGTGACGTAGCTTGTGCGGGTGAAGATCAGGCAGCCCGCAATGGTCGGACAATTTTTTGAGATAGCGCGTGGGGCTTTGCGGGTGCATTGGCTCCGGACTACCCTCCTTTGTGAAAACAAAGGCGCTCATAGCTTTTTTCGCCTGTTCTGCGCGAAGCTGACGCAGGAGGGCTATTGTATCCTCTCCTGCATACACAGTGCGCTTATGGCCGTTCTTAGGGGTGTCTATGTAGACGCCCTTTGTCGGTGTGTAGCACAGATTTCCGGCTATGGTGATTTCCCCGCTCTTGAAGTCAATGTTTTCCCACTTCAATGCGCAGCACTCGCCGCGCCGGATGCCGGTATCAATCAGCAGACGGACGAGCGCCCGCCATTTCAGAGGCTCCGCGTCCAGTACAGCAAGGATATTCCCGACCTCCTCCGCCGTATACGCAGCGGGAGCCTCCGCCTTTGTTTCACCCTTGCGCGGCTTCGGACGCTCTACCTTATCCATTGGATTGCGGTCAATCATGTCCCCCATGTATGCCATCTTGAACAGGCTGTGCAGCACCGTATAGACTTTAATGACGGTGGCGTGGGCCTTGCCCGTTGCCTGGATGTCAAGAAGCAGCGCCGTGATTTGCGCCGGTGTGATCTCCGGCATTTTCACATCGCCTAATATGGGGTAAACCTTTTTATCAAGACAGCTCTGATAACTGGAACGACCATTCTCACTCATTGTAACGCCCTTAGCGGGCATGAACACTCTTTCCCCATACTGCTTGAGGGTAAGAATGCGAGCAGCTTCTGCGGCCTCCTGCGCGGCTTTCTCGCGTTTCTCTGCGCGGCTGATTGCCTCGCCTGCATTACATTGGCGCTCAAACTCCGCCGCCACCGAAGCAAGCTCACGATCTATGGCCCTTTGGCTCCATCCCTCCGGCACATACCATCGGCGCGTCAAATAGGACTTGTCCCGTCCACGGCTGACGCGGATCTCATAAAAGGCTTGTCCGGCCTTATTAAATTTCTTTCGTGCGGACGGCATAGCTGACCTCCTTATAACGCAAAAGGCAGACAACATTAAGTTGCCTGCCGTAGTGGAGCAAAAATAGGCGGGGCGACACTCCCGCATCTCCAATAAAGGCGACGGCTGCCCGTTCCGTCCTCTATCTTTGCTCTATACACTATATCACTTTTGCAACTTAATTATACACTCACGTACAACGGAATTCAAGTCCTTTTTAGAGTGTTTTTTGCAATGTAATTTCTAACGCGATTGCTGTTCAGGATGTAAAGCGAACGTGCATAATACCGGCCCGATCCAGCAATTCTCACGGCAACCTTTACGTATTCACCATTGATGACGTACTCCTTTACGTACTCAATGGAGCCATCAGTCGGATTTTGACCGACATAGTCAGGAGCCGCAAGAATAGTCTCCAAGTCAGCACCATACTTTGCAAAATCCGCAGGATGCGATTTCTTCATATGAGACAGATTACTCGTCCCAAAATAAATAGAACGATCTCCTGTTATAGTAATGCCAAGAAGTCTCTCGATCTCCTCCGTAATGATTCCGACCGTTTTGATTTTAATCACTTCCCTGCTCCATGCCTCGCATGGGGCTTTATTTTTTATCCTCGTCCGGCTCCTCTGGGCGCTGATACTGCGGCGTCTCCGCTAATTGCTCGATATAGTCGGCAACTTCTTTCATGTCCTCAGGCTTCAAATGCTTGAAAAAAAACTTTCCAGCCATGAGCATTCCATCTGTATTTAAGTGGCTATAGAAAAAAGCTGTCCTATCTTCATCAGATTCGAATTGCAAAATTCCCATGCGATGCATCTCAAACTCAGATGCTTTGACCCACGGTTTACCATCACCCTGGCGAATAATATTCCCGTTCTCGTCTTTAACCGTCAGGTCTGCTTTTTCTACGATGTGCTTTGTAATGATCTCGCATTGTTCATCTGCGGGAACGAGGTCGGTCCAATCGACCCCTAAAGCCGCAGCTATTCCCCTTAATACATTATATTTAGGCTCTCTTTGTCCCTTTTCATATTTGCTAATGG
>OOCQ01001573.1_pt1 | contig 13308 bp, 6 predicted proteins | sample 1671121 | NCBI WGS metagenome assembly OOCQ01 (sample SAMN06348124, study PRJEB24527) | human gut metagenome | biome: human gut; feature: ankylosing spondylitis patient; material: feces | host: Homo sapiens | place: China | collected 2015-10 | reverse complement strand
GGCAGCAGCTGCTTGCGGGCCATCTCCAGCATGGTCAGGGCCTCGATGTTGATGATCTTGGAGTAGTGCTCCAGCTCGACCTCGTACCGGCTCTCCATCTCCACCTTGGTCAGGACGCCGAAGTCCTCCATCAGCTGGATGTTCTTCGGGTCGATGAGGGCGGGCAGAGCGGCGGGGGTGTTCTTCTTGTTGGGCAGGCCGCGTTTTGCAGCCTCGGCCTCCCACTCGGCGGTGTAGCCGTTGCCGTTGAAGATGACACGGCGGTGGTCGCGGATGGTGCGCTTGACGAGGGCGATGGCGGCGCTGGTGAAGTCGTCGGCCTTCTCCAGCTCGTCGGCGTAGCCCTTCAGCTCCTTGGCGACGGCGGTGTTCAGGATGGTGTTGGCGTCGCTCAGGTTCTCGGCAGAGCCGGGCATACGGAACTCGAACTTATTGCCGGTGAAGGCGAAGGGGGAGGTACGGTTGCGGTCGGTGGTGTCCTTGCTGAACTTGGGCAGGACATCCACGCCCAGGTCCATCTTCATCTTGACGGGGCCGGCGTAGGGAGAATCGGAAGCGATGGCGTCGATGACGGCCTCCAGCTCTTCGCCCACGAAGATGGAGATGATGGCCGGAGGTGCCTCGTTGGCACCCAGACGGTGGTCGTTGCCGGGGGTAGCGACGGAGGTGCGCAGCAGGTCGGCGTACTCATCGACTGCCTTGATGACAGCGGCGAGGAAGACGAGGAACTGCAGGTTCTCCATGGGGGTGTCGCCCGGGTCCAGCAGATTCTCATGGGTGGTGGACATGGACCAGTTGTTGTGCTTGCCGCTGCCATTGACGCCTTCGAAGGGCTTCTCATGCTGCAGGCAGACGAGGCCGTACTTGGGGGCCAGCTTCTTCATCATCTCCATCGTCAGCAGGTTGTGGTCGATGGCGACATTGGTGGTATCGAAGATGGGGGCCAGCTCATGCTGGCAGGGAGCCACCTCGTTGTGCTTGGTCCTGGCGGGGACGCCCAGCTTCCACAGCTCCTCGTCCAGCTCTTTCATGAACTCGGAGACCTCGGGGCGGATGACGCCGAAGTAGTGCTCTTCCAGCTCCTGACCCTTGGCGGAAGGTGCGCCGAAGAGGGTGCGGCCGGTAAGGATAAGATCCTGACGGGCCTCGTAGTCCTCCTTCTTGATGAGGAAGTACTCCTGCTCGGGGCCGACGGTGGTGGAGACATAGTCCACATCCTTGCCGAAGAGCTTCAGCACGCGGACGGCCTGATTGGAAAGTGCGTTCATGGAGCGCAGCAGGGGAGTCTTCTTGTCCAGAGCCTCGCCGGTGTAGCTGACGAAGGCGGTGGGGATGCAGAGGACATCGTCCTTCACGAAAGCGTAGCTGGTGGGGTCCCATGCGGTGTAGCCGCGGGCCTCACAGGTGGCACGCAGACCACCGGAGGGGAAGGAGGAGGCATCCGGCTCGCCGCGGACAAGCTCTTTGCCGTTGAACTCCATGATGGCGGTGCCGTCGCCCACGGGGGAGACGAAGCCATCGTGCTTCTCGCTGGTGATGCCGGTCAGAGGCTGGAACCAGTGGGTGTAGTGGGTGGCACCCAGCTCCATTGCCCAGCGCTTCATGACGCTGGCCACGACGTTTGCGACCTCGATGTCCAGAGGCGCGCCCTTGTGCAGGGTCTTCTCGAGGCTCTTATAGGTAGCGCTGGGAAGACGCTCCTTCATGACGTGCTCGTTAAAGACTTTGCTGCCGTAGATCTCCATAACATTTGCTGCCATAAATTCCTACTCCTTACTTGAACAAAATACTTCAGCTTGCCGTGGATTTTTGCGCGGAGAGGGGAGGCCCCAGCCCGCGAAATATCTGGTTAAACGAAACGACGCTGCGAGTCAGGAGGTGACTCACAGCGCCGTTGCTGTCCATGCGTTGATTATAGCCGAAGAGGCCGAAAAAGGCAATAGACAGATTTGACGATTCTGCACAAACCGACTCTCGAAATTTTGGAGTGTTGCGCGGAGGGTATGACTATTGCGGGCAAAGGCTCCCCCTTTGGGGGAGCTGTCACTGGAAGTGACTGAGAGGGCAAGGGCGCTGACAGAGAAATACGGACGCTACGATAGCATCACTCTGACAAAGGGTCGCTCATCGCTGTGCGGAGACTCTATCGTACCGGGCTTGCCCTCTCCGTCATTGCTTCGCAATGCCACCTCTCCCAAAGGGAGAGGCTTCAGATCACCTGAAACAGGAAAAACTTCAGATAATTCGTCTCCGGCACGCCCCAGAGGATGGGGTGGTCGGGGGCCTGCTGGCGGACTTCGATCTGGCGCAGCTGGCGGTGGGCGTCCTTGGCGGCGGAGCGGAGCATCTTGATGAACAGCTCCTCGGTGGCGAAGTGGGAGCAGCTGGCCGTGGCGAGGTAGCCGCCCCGGGGCAGGAGCTTCATAGCCCGGTAGTTGATCTCCTTGTAGCCGCGCATGGCGTTTTCCACGGTGCGGCGTGCCTTGGTGAAGGCAGGAGGGTCGAGGATGATGAAGTCGTAGGGGTGGCCCTCCTTCTCGAGGCGGGGCAGAAGCTCGAAGGTGTCCTCGCAGAGGAAGTCCATGTTGGTCAGGCCGTTGCGTGCGGCGTTCCGCTGGGCCATGGCGATGGCGTCGGCGCTGATGTCTGCCGCCGTGACCCGGGCCGCGCCGCCGCTGGCGGCGTTGAGGGCGAAGCTGCCGGTGTGGGTGAAGCAGTCCAGCACGGTGTGTCCGGCGGCGAGGCGTGCCACGGCCCGGCGGTTGTACTTCTGGTCGAGGAAGAAGCCGGTCTTCTGGCCGTTCTCGAAATCGACGTGGTAGTAGACGCCGTTCTCGCAGATCTCCGTCTGGGTGGAGGCGGGGTGCGTCTCACCCGGCAGCTCGAACCAGCCCTTGTTCTGCCCGAGGCCCTCCTTGGCGCGCAGAGCCTCGTCATTCCGCTCGTAGATGCCGTCGATGGTCTGGCCGTCGGCCCGCAGTACCTCGGCGAGAAGGGGGAAGAGGAGAGGCTTGAGCTTCTCCATCCCCACGCTGAGGGTCTGGGTGACGAGGATGTTGTTGAAGCGATCCACGGTCAGGCCCGGGAACTGGTCGGCCTCACCAAAGATGACCCGGCAGGCCGAGAGGTCGTCCGGCTCAAGGACGGTCTTGCGGTAGGCCCAGGCATACTCCACCCGACGCCGCCAGAAGCTGGCGTCGAAGGTATCGTTGGCGTTGCGGGAGATGAGACGGACGCGGATCTTGCTCTTGAGGGAAACGAAGCCGGTACCGAGGTAGGCACCCTTGGTGCTCACCACGTCGGCAAGAGTGCCGTTCTCCGGCTCGCTCTCGGGGAAGGCGAGGATGTCGTTCTCGTACACCCACGGGTGTCCGTCCACAAGGCTGGCCTCGGCTTTTTTATTTACTTTATAAATGGGGAAGGTGCGGTCTGATTTCATACTGTGAACTCCTTCTGTTAAAGGCTCTCCCTTTGGGAGAGCTGGCGCGGAGCGCCTGAGAGGGCAAGCGTGTGACAAAAGAGATGGAATGCAGCGATAGTCAAAAGCCTTTATCAGAGCGATGTTATCGCTGTGTTCAGACAGTTCCGTCAGCGTCCTTGCCCTCTCCGTCACCTTCGGTGACACCTCTCCCAAGGGGAGAGGCTTTTGTGACATACTAATCACCATTTATTCTACCATAAAAGTGTGCTAGAATAAATACAAAAAACACCGAAAGGAAGGAAAACATCATGGAGATCGAGCGCAAATGGATGGTGACGGGCTGGCCGGAGGGGCTGGCGCTGGAGGAGGAATTTGCTATGCGGCAGGGCTACATCAGCGTGCAGCCCACCGTCCGCATCCGGGAAGAGGCCCTCACCGGCGGAAAGACCAGCTACGTCCTCTGCTTCAAGTCGGGCAGTGGGCTGGCCCGGGAGGAGATCGAGCGGGACATCGACGAGGCGCTCTTCCGCGACCTTGAGACGAAGATCATTGCGAAGCCCCTCATCCCGAAGCTCCGCCGCAGCTACCGGCTGCCCGACGGCGCGGTGCTGGAGGTGAACCATGTGGACGAGGGCCAGCCCACGGAGTTCTGGTACGCCGAGGTGGAGTACCCCACTGTAGAGGCCGCCCGCAGCTGGCAGCCGGAGACCGTGGGCCTTGCAGACTACCTCCGGGACGAAGTCACCGACCAGCCCGGCCAGAGCATGGGGGCCTACTGGCTGCAGACCCGGGGCTGAAGGGTCGGAAGATCGGCTTCTCTGGCGGAAAAAATCTGGAAAAGCCTTGGAACTTATGGTATCATTGCTTCATAACGCAGCTTGCGGCCCGGACGGCCCGCTGGGAAAGAAGGAAACAGACACGAAACGACCTAAATTCACGCTGGCGGTCCAGTACAATTCGCCGGTCATCCTGACATTTTTCCTCCTCTCGCTGGGGGCGCTGTTTTTGGGCCGGTACACCGGCGGCTGGACCACCACCCATCTGTTCAGCGTCTACCGCTCCTCGTTGAAAGACCCGCTGTTCTATTTCCGGCTCTTCGGCCATGTGCTGGGGCACGGCAGCTGGGATCACTTCATCAACAATATGCTCCTGCTGCTGGTGGTCGGCCCGCCGATGGAGGAAAAGTACGGCAGTCTGCCGCTGCTGAAGGGCGTCCTGCTCACGGCTCTCATTTCGGGCGTATTGCAGTGCCTTCTGTTCCCTCGCACGGCCCTGCTGGGTGCGTCGGGCATCGTCTTCATGCTCATCATGCTGGCGTCCCTGTCCGGCTTCTCGGGCGGCATCCCGGTGACGATGCTGCTGGTGGCGGCGCTCTATCTGGGCCAGCAGGTGTATGACATCATCTTTGTGCGGGACAATGTGGCCAACTTCATGCATATCGTCGGCGGCGTATGCGGCACGGTGTTCGGCTATGTCAATGCAGGCCCGCGCAGGCGGCGCAGGCGCTGAGGCACGCTTCGCCCCGGCAAAGAATGGGCCGATTTTATCATTTGCGCGGCTTTGTTGATTGCATTTTGACAGGTCGGGCTTTATTATATCATTTGTACAAATATTGCCGTGTGAATTTTTACAAAATCACCAAAAGTCGCATATCAGACGGAGGTTGCTTATGAGACGACTGTGCAGCCCATCCCCGGGGATAAAACTGCCGACAAACCATCGTAAAGGAGGTCAGACGCTTTGAACGAACACGAAAAACCACAGATAGACTTTATGCACAAGCTTGCGCGCCAGATCGTAGAGCGCCGCAACCTTGTGTTCCTGTTCGTCGTTCTGGCGACTATTTTCACCGTATTCTCAGTGAAATGGGTCAAGGTCGAGACGGACATGACCACCTATCTGCCCAAGACCTCAGAGACACGTCTGGGTCTGGACATCATGGAGGATCAGTTCACGACCTATGGCTCTGCCGATGTCATGGTGGCCAACATCACCCCCGACGAGGCCGACGCGCTTTCCGATCAGCTCACCGAGCTGAAGGGCGTCCAGATGCTGGACTACGACGACACCACCGACCATTATAATAAGGATTCGGTGTCGGCCCTCTACTCCATCACCTTCGACTACCCCGAGGAGGACGACCAGTGCCTCGAGGCCCTCGACCGGGTGAAGGAGTATCTGGCCGACTACGACATCTACGTCTCCACCTCGCTGGGCAACACTCAGCAGGAGACCATCGATGCCGAGGTGCGGGTCATCATGGTGTACGTCGCCGTCATCATCGTGGTGGTGCTGATCTTCACCTCCCAGACCTACGCCGAAGTGCCCGTCCTCATCCTCACCTTCGTGGTGGGCATGATCCTGAACATGGGCACCAACTTCCTGCTGGGCACCATCTCCTTCGTGTCCAACTCGGTGACGAACATCCTGCAGCTGGCCCTGTCGCTGGACTATGCCATCATCTTCTGCAACCACTTTAAGGAAGAGCACCAGACCATGCCGCTGAAGGAAGCCGTCATCGAGTCGCTGAGCAAGAGCATCCCGGAGATCAGCTCCAGCTCCCTGACCACCATCGGCGGTCTGGTGGCCATGCTGTTCATGCAGTTCAAGATCGGTGCGGATATGGCCACCTGCCTCATCAAGGCCATCCTCTTCTCGATGATCTCGGTGTTCGTGGTCATGCCCGGTCTGCTGATGCTCTTCGGCCCCTACATGGACAAGACCAAGCACAAGAACTTCGTGCCGGACATCCCCTTCGTGGGCCGCTTTGCATGGCGCACCCGCAAGATCGTCCCCGCCATCTTCGTGGTGGTCATCCTCATCGCCTACCACTTCTCGAGCCTCTGCCCCTACGCCTACGGTTACGATGTCATCAAGGTGCCCAAGATGAACGAATCCCTCATCGCGGATCAGATGATCGAGGAGAACTTTACGAAAGCCAACCTCGTGGCCCTCGTCTACCCCAAGAATGACGACTACAGCGTCGAGAAAAAGATGTTGGAGGAGCTGGAACGCTACGACGAGATCGACCACACGCAGGGCCTGTCCAACATTGAGGCCGAGGACGGCTATATGCTGGAAGACAAGCTCACCGCCCGCCAGTTCTCCGAGATGGCCGACCTCGACTACGAGGCCGCCCAGCTCGTCTACACCGCCTATGCCATCGAGAACGAGGAGTACGGCCAGATCATCGGCAACTTTGCCTCGTACCGGGTGCCCCTCGTGGATATGTTCCTCTATGTCTGCGACGAGGCAGACACCGGCATCGTCTCCCTCTCGCAGGAGGACTTGGACGACCTCCACGAGGCCCGGGAGAAGATGGAGAGCGCACTGGCCCAGCTGCAGGGCGACAAGTACGACCGTGTCCTCATCTACCTCAGCCCCTCGCTGGAGGCCGGCCAGACGACCTATGAGTTTACCGATACCATCCGCTCCATCGCCCGGAAGTATTACCCGGACGGTGAGCTGTACATGGCTGGCAACGCCACCAATGAGTACGATTTCCAGAAGTCCTTCGCCATCGACAACGTCGTCGTCAGTGTCGTGTCCATCTTCATCGTCCTGCTGGTGCTGCTGTTCACCTTCCAGTCGGTAGGTATGCCCCTGCTGCTCATCGTGGTCATTCAGGGCGCGATCTGGCTCAACTTCTCCTTCCCTTATTTCTCCCACACCAACCTCTACTTCATGGGCTACCTGATCGTCAGCTCCATCCAGATGGGTGCGAACATCGACTACGCTATCGTCATCGGTACCCGCTTCAGCGAGCTGAAGGACAAGATGGATCACGAGCAGGCCATGATCGAGACCATCAACTTTGCCTTCCCCACCATCCTGACCTCCGGCACCATCATGGCCGTGTCGGGCACCCTTATCGGCCAGATGACTTCCGACGCCTGCATCGTGGGCATCGGCCAGTGCCTTGGCCGGGGCACCATCATCTCCATCTTCCTCGTCCTCTTCGTCCTGCCCCAGATCCTGCTGGTTGGCTCTAAAATCGTCGATAAGACGAGCTTCGCCGTGCCCAAGCTGGTGGCACGCAGCAGCGGCAATGGCCGGATGCGGGTCAACGGCATCGTGCAGGGAGAGATCCACGGCTCTGTGGCCGGTACGATGAACGCCATCGTGGACGGTGACGTCCAGCTGACCGTCATCTCGGGCAATGTGGCGCAGGAACTGGACGACAACAGACCGCAGGAGGTGCAGAATGAAGAAGAATAAGCTGTTGCGCCGCCTGACGGCTGCGCTTCTGGCCGCTGTGCTGACGTTGAGCATCGCTCTGCCGGTGTTTGCGTCTGACGACGGCGATACCATTTACATCAACAGCGTTTCGGACCTGCTTTCGCTGGCTAGGAGCTGTGCCTACGATCAGTGGTCAGTGGGCAAGACCGTCGTCCTGCAGCAGGACCTCTCCCTTGAGGGGATGCTCTGGGCGCCCATCCCGTCCTTCAGCGGACAGTTCAAGGGCAACGGCCACACCATCTCCGATCTGACCGTGTCGGGCGAGTACTCCCCGGCGGGCCTCTTCGGCATCGTGGAGGAAAAAGGCTCCATCGAGTCCCTGAGCGTGCGGGGCGTCGTGTCCGTCTCGGACACCAAGGACACCACCACCGGCGGCATCGTGGGCATCAACCACGGCACCCTCATCAGCTGCCAGTTCACCGGTGTCGTCACCGGCGACAGCGAAGTGGGCGGCATCGTGGGCCGCAACGAGGCCGAGGGCACCATCGACCACTGCACCGCCCGGGCCATCGTCACCGGCAAGTCCGCCACCGGCGGCATCACCGGCTACAACCTCGGTGCGATTACCGGCTGTACGAACGTCGGCAGCATCAACACGGAGTATCAGGAGGCCTCGCTGGATACCGACGGTTTCACGGCAAAAATGGTGGATTACATCAACAGTCGGAAGGCCAGCATCGACTCCTCTGACAACAGCGGCAGCTCCACCACCAACGTCGCCACCGACACCGGCGGCATTGCGGGCCGCTCCTCCGGCATGATCCTCACCAGTGTCAACACCGGCACCATCGGCTACGAGCACATCGGCTACAACGTGGGCGGCATCGTGGGCCGCACCGACGGCCTCGTGTCCGGCTGCGTCAATCAGGGCCGTGTGCTGGGCCGCAAGGATGTGGGCGGCATCGCCGGTCAGGCCGAGCCTTACCGGGAGCTGGACCTGTCCAAGGACACCATCCGCCGCCTCCGCTCCGAGCTGGATGTGCTGCGGGGCCTCGTGGACGACACCACCGGCGTCATCGAGAGCTCCACCACCAGCATCTCCAATTCCTTCAACGCCATGACCAGCCAGATGGATACCGCTATTGCCACGGCCCGCCAGCTGGACGATCAGGCCAGCGACTACGGCGATGAGGTGGCCGATGAGATCGACCGCGCCTCCACGCTGCTGGCCGATACCCTCACCAAGCTGGAACCGGTCATGGACACCGGCGAGGACGCCATGACCAAGCTCACCGAAGCCACCGGCAGCCTCAAGTGGGCCATCCGCGAGATGGCTGCGGAGATGCTGATGGCCTCCCATGCCCTCGCCAAGACCAGCGACAGTCTGGATAAGGTGTCAGACGCCGCCGCAGATAGCCGCGACGGCCTGCACGGCATCTCCAACGGCCTCAAGAAGCTGCTGGAATCCATCGACACCGGCGACGACACCGCCGCCTCGCAGGCCATCTCCGGCATCCTCTCGGCCTACGACTCCCTCTCCCCGGATACCAAGTCCGATCAGAGCCTCAAGACCGGCATCGAGCTGCTGAAGGTGGCCAACTCTGTGGCCAGCGTCTTTACGCTGAGCAGCGGCCTCTCCCCGGCCATGAAGGCCGTCACCGCAGGCATGGGCCTGCTGCGGACGGCATCCCTCCTGTCCAACGACAGTGACATCGCCCGCGCGACCTCTCAGATCGCCAGCGCCATCGGCACCATCTCCACCATCACCACCCAGATGGGCGGCATCGTGGGCAGTGCGGCCAAGGCCGTCTCTGCCGCCGACCACCCCGAGCTGGCGTCGGCCCTGACCAAGACTTCGGATGCCCTGACCGGGATGGGAAGCATCACCGACGACATCATGGGCAGCATCAAGGACTGGGTCGGCGGTCTGGATGGCGCAGACGACATCAGGAGCGGCATCGAAAGGCTGAGAGATGCGTCCGACAAGCTCAGCGATGGCATGGATGACCTGAGCGACTCCATCGACCTGCTCAAGACCGACGCCGCACTCACTAGCGCAACGCTGGTCCATACCTCTGTAGCGCTGGGCCAGCTGCAGGACGGCCTCGGCGGGCTGACCGACATGATGAGCCAGACCCGCGACATCCTCCACTGGCTCAACCAGCAGGACCCCATCAAGGTGCCCCGTCCCTCGGCGGAGCTGACCAACACCAAGGACTCCCTCTTTGATGCGGTCAGCGGCCTGACCGATAAGCTGGAGGACATCAACAGCACCATGCGGACTTCCAGCGAGCAGCTGACCGCCAAGATGCGGGCTGTTACTGCACAGGTCAGCGTCGTGTCCAACCTGATGCTGGACGCCGTGCAGGAGATCAGCGACCCGGGCAGCAAGACCATCTATGAGGATGAGTCCGAAGACCTCATCGCCGCCCAGTCTGACGGCAAGATCGAGAACAGCGTCAACCGGGGCACCATCGACGCCGACATGAACGTGGGCGGCATCGCCGGCACCATGGGCGTCGAGAACCTGCTGGACCCCGAGGAGAACAACAAGGACGAGGGCACCTCGCTCCTGCGCACCTCCTACACCGTCAGCGCCGTCCTCATCGGCAACACCAACGAGGGCAGCGTCACCGCCAAGAAGGACATGGTCGGCGGCATCGTGGGTCAGGAGGAGCTGGGCCTTGTGACGGCCTGCGAGTCCTACGGCGACGTCACCGGCGTCAATCAGGTGGGCGGCATCGCCGGTGCGGCCAGCGCAAAGCTCCGCAGCAACTGGGCAAAATGCGCCCTCAGCGGCGAGAAGTACATCGGCGGCATCGTGGGTCAGGGCAGCGACAGCGACCTCACCGACGGCAGTCTTATCGCCGTCAACAACCGCGCCCTCGTCTCGGTGCTGGCAGGCCAGCAGTATGTGGGTGCCATCTCCGGCGGTCAGGACGGCAGCTTCGTGGGAAACCTCTTTGTCTCCGACGACCTGCAGGGCATCGACCGCCTGAGCCGGGCCGGTCAGGCGGAGCCGGTCACTTATGAGACCCTGCTTGCGCAGGAGGGCCTGCCCACGGCCTTCCGCAAGCTGAACCTCGTCTTCAAGGCTGACGGCCATACCATCAAGAAGATCAGCTTCGACTACGGCGCGTCCTTCACGGAGGCCGACTACCCGGAGATCCCCCAGAAGGAGGGCTACTACGCCGAGTGGAGCACCCCCGTGCTGGATGCCCTCCACACCGACACCGTAGTGAATGTGGAGTACACCTCCTACATCCCGGCGCTGGGCAGCAGCGTGACCCGTGAGAATGGCCGGCCGGTCTTCTATGTGGACGGCTTCTTCGGCGGCTCCAACGCGGTGCAGGTCACCCAGCAGGACATCACGGCCGACATCCATGGCGTCACCGAGCAGTGGCTGCTGGAGTTCACCGACGACGGCAATGAGACCCATCAGATCCGCTACCTGACTCCGGGCAAGGCCGAGGGCAAGGTCTACGTCAAGCAGGCCGACGGCAGCTGGCAGCGGGTGGAGACAGGCAGCTTTGGCAGCTACACCACCTTCACCGCCACCGGCACCGAGGTGGAAGTGGCCTTCGTGCCCGGTAAGCTCCCCATCTGGGCTTTCTGCGCCGGCGGCGCGGCTCTTCTGGTGCTGCTCCTGCTGCTGCTCAAGCGGAGAAAGGCAAAGCGCGGCCCCAAGGGCGGCAAGCCTGAAAAGGAGAAAACGCCCCGCAAGGAAAAGAAGGGCGGAAAAGCGGCTGTGGACTCCTCCGCGTCCGCCGATGAGCTGGATACCCCCATCTCGGAGACGGATATGCAGTAAGCAATAAGAAAAGCAGGAGCTCCATCCGAATGGATGGGGTTCCTGCTTTGTTTGTAGGTTAGGCTCGTCTTCGTACAACCTCTCAGTCTCGCTGCCGCTCGACAGCTCCCCTAGTAGGGGAGCCTCTGGCGAAGAGGCGAAGCTTTACGGAATGCCAAAGCCTCCCCTCGATAGGGGAGGTGGCACGGTGTCAGCCGTGACGGAGAGGTTACTCCTCCATCGCTTTCACTTCATTCAGGAAAGCCTCGATCTTATCCAGCTGGTTCTCTGCCACGGCGCGGCCGGTCTCGTAGACCCGGCGCAGCTGAGCAGGGTCGCGCTCCATGGCGCCGATCTCCAGCGGGATGGGCGGGCGGATGACGAAGTCTCTGCCGGTGGATTCCTGCATAGCGATGTAGGAGAGCGTCTCGTTGTACCGCTCGTGGCGGTCGGCCACCGCCGCCACGAAGGCAGGGTAGCGCAGATACCGCGCCCGGATGGCAGGCAGGAAGGGATTCTTCTTTTTTACGAAGCCTTTGGGCTGGGTCAGGATGATGATGTTGCGCTTGTAGCCCAGACTCTCGAAGAAGCGGACGGGGATGGAGTCGGCCACACCGCCGTCCAGAAGGGCATAGTGGCCGATCCGGACGGCCTTGGCGGCCAGCGGCATGGACGCCGAGGCCTCCATCCAGCGCACGTCCTCGGCGTCGCCGGTGCGGCACTTGTGGTAGATGGGCTCGCCGGTGCGCAGGTCAGTGCAGACGACGAAAAAGTCCATCGGCGAGGTGCGGAAAGCCTCCTCGTCGAAGGGGTCGAGTTTTTCCGGCACGATGTGGTAGCAGAAATCCTCGCTATAGAGATTGCCGGTGCGCAGCAGGTTGCCGAAGCTGGCATACCGCTTGTCGTTGCAATACTCGGTGTTGTAGCGGATGGCGCGCCCGATCTGATGGGACTTGAAGTTGCAGCCGAACACTGCACCGGCGGATACCCCGATGGTGCCGTCGGTGGTGAGGCCGTGCTCCATGAGAACATCAAGGACGCCTGCGGTGAACATCCCGCGCATGGCACCGCCCTCTAATACTAGCCCTGTTTTCATATGGTGACTCCTTTTTTCTGGCGCGGCCCCCACAGGCCGCAGCAGCCGTTTCCGGTTGCTACCAGTATACTCGATTTTGCGCAGAAAACAAGAGAAAACGAAAGAAATCTGCCCCCGGATGGATGCGCTCCGGAGCACAGAAAAATGATGAAGTCATACTTTTGACGCAAAGCGCTGAAAAAACCGGGGAGAAGAGGCGAAATTTGGGCAGAAAGGGCCTTGCCAACAGGGGCGGCTTCCGGTATACTGATATGAAATATCGACCGTTTTGTGACAGGAGAACAGGGAGGAAGAGACAGAACATGAAAATGCTGGAAGACCGCATCCGCAAAGACGGCATCGTCCGCGAAGGCAACGTGCTGAAGGTGGACAGCTTCATCAACCATCAGATGGACATCCCGCTGTTCCGGGAGATGGCCAAGGAGTGGAAGCGTCTGTTCGCGGGCAAGCCCATCAACAAGGTGCTCACCATCGAAGCCAGCGGCATCGGCATCGCGGCTGTGGTGGCCAGCGAGTTCAACGTGCCGGTGGTGTTCGCCAAGAAGTCCATGAGCATCAACCTCGACTACGACAACTATGAGACGAAGATCCAGTCCTTCACCCACAAGAAAATTTACAACGTCATCGTCTCCAAGAAGTTCCTCACCCCGGAGGATCACGTCCTCATCATCGACGACTTCCTTGCCAACGGCTGCGCCCTGATGGGTCTGCTGGAGCTGACCGAGAAGGCCGGTGCCGCCGTGGAGGGCATCGGCATCGCCGTCGAGAAGGGCTTCCAGCAGGGCGGCGAGCTGATCCGCAGCAAGGGCATCCAGCTGGAGA
>OOCQ01001570.1_pt1 | contig 13331 bp, 8 predicted proteins | sample 1671121 | NCBI WGS metagenome assembly OOCQ01 (sample SAMN06348124, study PRJEB24527) | human gut metagenome | biome: human gut; feature: ankylosing spondylitis patient; material: feces | host: Homo sapiens | place: China | collected 2015-10 | reverse complement strand
CTTCATCCTGCGGGATGCCGCCGTTCTCGCGGCCGGAGAACACATAGTCGGTGGACACATGCACCAGGCGGGCACCGGTCTTTTCGGCGGCCTGAGCCAGATTGCGGGGGCCCAGTGCGTTTGCCTTGAAGGCAGCGTCGTGGTTCACCTCGCAGCCGTCCACGTTGGTGTAGGCGGCGCAGTTGATGATGACATCCGGGCGGTTGCGGCGGATGAACTCATCCACCATCCGGTAGTTGGAAATATCCAGCTCCGGCAGGTCCACCGGCAGAACGGTGGCGTTGAGCAGCTTTTCGGGGATAGGGCCGATCTCGCTGCGTCCTTCCCGCAGCTGCTTGAGGATCTCGGTGCCCAGCTGGCCCCTGCATCCCGTAACAATGATCTTCATACCAATGTGCCTCTCTTCTCAGTAGCGCAGTTTGCCGTCGGCCACATTCTTCAGGTGCTGGCCGTAGGGGCTCTTACCGTAGCGCTCGGCGCTGGCCAGCAGGGTCTCGCGGTCGATCCAGCCATACTTGAAGGCGATCTCCTCCGGGGCGCTGATCTTGATGCCCTGACGCTTTTCCACCATGCGCACGAAGTCGGCGGCATCCACCAGGCTCTCCATCGTGCCGGTGTCCAGCCAGGCAAAGCCGCGGCCCAGCAGCTGGACATCCAGCTCGTCCTTCTTCAGGTACATGTCGTTCAGGGTGGTGATCTCCAGCTCACCGCGGGCAGAGGGCTTGACCTGCTTTGCCATCTGCACCACTTCCTTGTTGTAGAAGTACAGGCCGGTGATGGCGTAGTTGCTCTTGGGATGCTGGGGTTTTTCCTCCACGCTCAGCACCTTGCCGTCCTTGTCGAATTCCACGATGCCAAAGCGCTCGGGATCCTGCACATAGTAGCCAAACACGGTGCAGCGGCCCTTATTCTCTGCATTGGCGGCAGCGGTCTTGAGGATCTTGGAGAAGCCGTTGCCGTAGAAAATATTATCGCCCAGGATCATGGCGCAGCAGTCATCGCCAATGAACTCTTCGCCCAGGATGAAGGCCTGTGCCAGGCCGTCCGGGGAGGGCTGCACCTTGTACTGCAGATGGATGCCGTACTGGCTGCCGTCCCCCAGCAGCGCCTCAAAGCGGGGCGTGTCGGTGGGGGTGGAAATGATCAGGATGTCCTGAATGCCTGCCAGCATCAGCGTGGACAGGGGGTAGTAGATCATCGGCTTGTCGTAGACCGGCAGCAGCTGTTTGCTGGTGACCATGGTCAGCGGGTAAAGCCGGGTGCCGGCACCGCCGGCAAGAATGATACCTTTCATACTTGTGCACTCCTTTAATCTTTTGTAAAAAGTTGTGCAGCTGTACGCAGCCCGGGCGGCGTACCGGCCAGACTGCGTATGGATTCAAAGCGGAGCTGCGTCCGCTGTCAACTTGTTCAGCACTGCCCTCTCCTGCAAAAGGAGATAACAGTTCACTTTATTTTACTATCAATTCACATAAAAAGCAAGAAAGAACGGCCCTTCCGGCAAAATTTCCGGAAAAGCCGTTGCAAAAATTTTTTATCTTACCACGCAAAGCCCCACTTGGAAAAATAACGCAGCAGACTGCGCAGCTGCCACAGAAAGGGCTTCAGACTGCGGTGGGCGGCCCGGTGCCAGGCATGGATGGCCGTGTACTGGGGCACCAAATACGCCTTGCCCTTTGTGCGCATTTTCTGGGTGAGGTCGGCATCCTCCACATACATGAAGTAGCCCTCGTCAAAACCGCTGATTTCTTTGAATACAGCTGTGTCCACCGCCGAGAAGCTGCCGGTGCAGAACTCGATCTCAGTGGGCTGGGTCAGGTCCCGGTCCGCCATGAGGTAGCGTTCGTTGTACTTTGCCCAGAACTTCAGGCAGGGCAGCTGGCGGTAGACCATGGCCCGCACATTGCACCGGCGCAGCGGCAGCCGCTGGGGCTGCCCGTCCGGAAAGGTCAGGGCCGGGCGAGCCATCACCACACCGGGGTGCTGCACCATCCAGTCTGCCAGGTCGCTCAGGGTGTCGGCGGTGAGCTGGATGTCCGGGTTCAGGATAAAATGCACCCGGCTGTGCAGCAGCGAAAGCACCGTATTGTGCCCGGTGCCGAAGCCGCCGTTTTTGGTCCGGCAGAGCACCTGCACCTGCTGGCCCGGTGCCGTGCGCAGGGTGCCGTCGGCTGCCGCGCGGGTCAGGCGCTGGCCGCTGCCGTCCGGGCTGGCATTGTCCACCAGATACAGCGTCAGCGGGTGGCGGCGGGTGCAGTCCAGCACGGTCTGTGCCGCCCTGAGCGCTTCATCCGCGCCGTTATAAACTACGATACAGGCTGAAAGTTCCACCAGAGTTCCTCTTTTCGTTTTCAATCAGTTTTCCGAACAAAGCTCCCCCTTTCGGGAAAGGCTCTCCCCGCGCCGGGGAGAGATGTCACGCAAGTGACAGAGTGAGGAACAGCTGTCTGCAAAGCAGACTGAGAGGGTCACTCCAGCGGCTTGATGTCGAAGGTGAAGTCCTCCTTCATCAGGTCAAAGTTCGGGTTCAGGCAGGGGTCCCCGGCGGCCAGCTGCTTGGCCCACCGCTGCTGGAACCGCTTCACTTCCGACTCAAAGCGCTTGCGCTTGGCCGGGCTCTCGTCCAGGCCGCGGCTCTTGCTCTCGTAGTGATACAGCTGGGCAAAGGGGGTAAAGACATTGGTATACCCGGCCTCCCGCACGCGGACGCAGAAGTCCACATCGTTAAAGGCCACAGCAAAACTCTCGTCCAGGCCGTTCACCTCGTCGTACACGCTCTTGCGCACCATCAGGCAGGCAGCGGTCACGGCATAGACATCCTGCGCATAGACCAGACGGCCCATGTAGCCGGGGTGTCCCACCGGGAAGTTCTTGTGCATGTGGGCGGCCAGGGTCAGGTAGCCAAAGCCGATGCCTGCATGCTGGATGGTGTTGTCCGGGTACAGCAGCTTGACGCCCACGCAGCCCACGCGCTCCTGCTGGGCATACATGACCATCTCCTCGAGCCAGCGAGGGGTGATCACCTCGGTATCATTGTTGAGCAGCAGCAGGTATTCGCCGGTCGCTTCCTTGGCGCCAAAGTTGTTCAGGGCGCTGTAGTTGAAGCCGGTGCCCTTCCAGTACAGCACCCGCAGGTTGTCCGGGTGCTCCTTCTGCAGCTGTTCGTAGAGGCGGAAGGTGCCGTCCTCCTTGCTGTTGTTCTCGATGATGAGGACCTCAAAGTCCGCATAGGTGGTCTTGCGGTAGATGGAATCCACGCAGGTGCGCAGATCTGCCCCATGGTCGCAGCTGGGGATCAGGATGCTCACCTTGCCGGGCTTTGTGATGGTGTAGTCGGTCTTGTAGAAGCCCGGGGTGTTGGGGATCATGGTCACGTCATCCACCGGCACGCCCACACGCTTGTAGTGGGCACGCAGGGCCTTCATGGCGGCTTCCAGACAGTACATCTTGGCCGAAATGTTGCTTGCCACGCTGGTGGGGCTGGAGCGCCAGTAATACAGCAGGTGCGGGATGTGCACCACCTTTTGGGCCTGCTCGGTCAGGCGCAGGTACAGGTCATAATCCTGGCTGCCGTTGAACTCCGCCCGTTCGTCGCCGCCCACCTTGGCCAGCAGCGCGGCACTGAACACGCTCAGGTGGCAGATGTAGTTGTTGGAGCGGAGGTTGTCCAGCATATAATCCGGCTTGAAGTGGTACACCGTCAGGTGGTCGATGTCGCCCTCAAAGGTGACCTCGTCCGTATACACGAAGTCGGCTCCCTGCTCGGCGATGGCCTGTGCCACATACCACAGAGCGCACGGATGCAGGATATCGTCGTGGTCCAGCAGGGCCACATAGTCGCCCTTGACCATAGCAAAGCCCTGATTGGTGTTGCCGGCAATGCCATCGTTCTTGTCCAGCTTCCGATAACGGATGCGGGGATCGGAGGCGGCGCGGGCCTTCACGGTCTGGCCCACCGTCTCATCCTGCCCGGCGTCCACCATGCACAGCTCCCAGTTGCGGTAGCTCTGGTTCTGCACCGAGTCCAGCAGCTCCACCAGGAACTGCTGCGGGGTGTTGTACAGCGGCACCACGATGCTGATGAGCGGGCCTGCCGGCTGGTTGGCCGCCTGCTTTACCAGCAGCTCCGGGGTGGCAAAACGGTCGGCGGGCATGGCTTTGCCCGGGAACAGCTTTTTGTACTCCCGCTTGGCCTTCGCCTGGGCCATCACGCCAGAGATGCCCACCCGGCGCAGCGTTGCCAGAAAGACGAACAGCGGGAAGGTGTGCCACAGCTGGCGGCACTTGCTCACCAGATACCGCATGGGCCAGGTGAGCTTCCAGAACTGGGACTGGACCACGCTGTTCAGCGTTTTTTCCAGGTCCTGCTCGTGGCTGCGGCTCAGCGAAAGGTCGCTGCGCAGACGCTCCAGCTGGCGGCCCTGCTCTTCGCCGGTGCGCTCGGCCAGCTCCATGCGCTCCCGCAGGATATCCAGTTCTTCCTCATATCCGGCCAGCTGCCCGGCTGCATCCGGGGCGTCCGTGCGGCAAAACAGAGCCGTCTGCAAAGCGCGGCCCCGGCTCTGCCACGAAAAATCGCGGTACAGGCCCTGCTGTGCCAGCTGCTTTGCGCAGGCGGCCAGCATCGTTTCTTCGCTGCACACCAGCAGCACCCGGTCGGCCAGCTGCTGCGGCAGGGTGACCCACTCCGGGTCCACCACCACCAGAAGTTCCGGCAGAGCACCCTCGGCAGGCTGCACGGCACCGGTCGCTTCCAGTGCACTTTCCAGTGCGCCGACGCCTCCCAGCACCTGTACGCTGCAGGGGCCGAGCTCCCGCCGGATGCGCTGTGCCAGCTCCCGGCTGCGCTCCGATTCATTCCGGGTCAATTTTTCCTGATCCAACTCCATGCTTCCTTCTCCATTCCTTGGCAAACACTTTTATTTTCCAAACGTCTGATGCGGACAAGCCGCCAACGTGTATCACGCAGATGCGTTGTTTTGTATCACAGAAACCTTTCGGCCCTGCGATAGTATACCAAATTGCGCCGCACTTGAGAAGCCCTTGCCAGAATTTTGGAGGTTCTTTTTTGCCGCCAACGTGACACCAGAAGGCCGCTCAGACCGTGTACCATGGCCGCGGGGCGCATTTTGTCAGCCAAACAGGCTACGCAGCCAGCCGAACAGACCGCCGCTGCTGCCCTGGCTCGTGATGCTGGCACCCTTGTAATAATGTCGGAGGATGGCCTTATAGCCCATGTTCCGCTCTGCGGCATAGCCCACCGCGCCGCACTGGCTCATGCCCACACCGTGGCCAAAGCCGTAGTAGGTCATGCAGGGGGTACCGTTTTCGTCCGTGCCAAAGTCAAAGCAGTAGCGGGACGAGACGAACTGCCCGATGTAGCGGTAGCTGCGCCCGTTGGACACAAAGGTGTTGTACTGCACATAGCCGCCCAGGCTCTTGTGGGTGGTGTCCGCATCGGTATAAGGCTCCCCGGTGCGGCTGTCGTTGTACTCCACATAGGTATAATCCTTGCCGATGGAGCGGCGCAGCAGGTCGTGATACTGCTCCTCATAGGGGCTTTCCACGCTCTGCAGATAGGGCACCTCGGTGCCCCAGGCATCGCGGCTGGAGCAGGTGCCATACACGCCGGTCTGGGTGTTGTAGCCCGCGCTGGCCGACCACACCGCGTCGCAGACACTGCCGTTGTAGGTGAGGATCTCATCCTTCACCGGCTCCACCGCCTTGCGGATGGCTTCCCGGGCAGCGGAGGGGATCTGATCCACCGGGGTGTAGACCAATGCATTGGCCGAAGAACCGTACTGCTTGTGATATTCCAGATAGGAGTGGGCCGCCACGGCCTGTGCCTTCCAGGCCTGCTGGGCCGCACTGGCGCTGACATAGCTGCCGATGGACCCCAGCTCGTTGTAGGTGATGCCCACCAGGCAGTCCACCAGGTTCAGTGTGACGTTTTTCTTCAGGCCCTGCCCCCGGATGTTCAGGTACGGCAGGGTGATGGTGTCGCCGGAGCCGAAGAGCCAGCTCAGGCAGTTTTCCTCTTCCGCCGGGATCAGGGTGGTGTTGGCACCGCCCATGGTCACCGCACCGCCGGACACGGCAGCATCGTCCGCTGCCAGTGCTGCCGGAGCACACAGGCAGAGCACCGCCGCCAGCACCAGCGCCGCAGCGCGGCGCACAAACCTTTGCAGTTGTTTCACGAACCATTCCTCCTCATAATGCGATCTGTTTTCCTTTAGTTTAACACAGCCTGTGCCTGCGGGCAAGGACCGGACTTCTGTTTTATGCACACAAAAAGCCGGGAAGTGCGCTGGTTTCCCGTGCACTTCCCGGTTGGTGTGATGTTTTCAGGTTTCTTCCGGCGTGTCCTGCATGGCACGCGCGATCTCGGCTTCCATGTCCTGCAGGCAGTCCAGCAGCAGCGGATTGAAGGCCCCGCACACCCCGGTACAGATCATCTGCACCACTTCGCTGTGGGTACGGGCGCGGCCGTCCACCGGGCGGCTCACCAGCCGCTCGTACACGTCCGCCAGGCCCACCACCTGTGCTTCGATGGGGATCTGCTCCCCCTGCAGGCCGTCCGGATAGCCGCCGCCGTCGTACCGCTCATGGTGCCAGCGGCAGATGTTGTACGCCGTGCGGGCAAAGGCGTCGTCCCGGCATTCGGGCTGTTCTTCCAGCATCTGTGCTCCCAGCAGGGTGTGGCTTTGCAGGGTACGGCGCTCGGCCTCGGTCAGTGGGCCTTCCTTGTGCAGCAAGTCCTCGCAGATCTCCATTTTGCCAATGTCATGCAGGGCCGCCGCCGTGGCAATGGTGCGGCGCATCTCCCGTGTGAGCGGGTAGCGGTCGGTCTTTTGGGCCAGCCCGGCCAGCAGCATGGAGGTGAGCTGCGCCACCCGCTGCACATGGTCGCGGCTTTCACCGTTGCGCTTTTCCACCACCTGGCTCAGGATGCCGATCATCATCCGGCTGGCGCGTTCCTTTTCAAAAGCAAGATCCGCCGCCATGGCGCTCAGGCGGCGCTGCTTGGCGTACAGCTGGATGGTGTTGATGATGCGCTGATAGACCACCTTGGCGTCGAACGGGCGGCTGATGTAATCCGAGGCTCCCAGGTCAAAGGCCCGCCGCACCGCGTCCACGGTGTCCTCGCTGGAGATCATGATCACCGGGATCTGTTCCAGCAGGTTTTTCTGGTTCATCTCTTCCAGCACCGTAAAACCGTCGATGCCGGGCATATGGATGTCCAGCAGCACGATGGAAATGCCGGTGGCGTTCTGTTCCAGCAGCTGCAGGCAGGCCTCGCCGCTGGCCGCCTCGGCAATGTCGAACCGGCTGCCCAACATCTGCCCCAGCATCTTGCGGTTCAGCTCAGAGTCATCCACGATGAGCACGCTTTGGCGGCGGTGCACCGGCGCGGCGGCCGTGCGCTCCGGCTGCTGCTCGGTGATCACGGTGTTCTTCTGCATCTGGGCATATGTAGCCAGCCGCTCTGCGTGCTCCACCGCCGCCGATACTTCCCCGTCCTGGATCCACACACCGCCGATGCTCACCGAGATGTGCAGATGGGAGTAGCCCGGAACACCGGCCGCCGCCAGCTGCAGCCGCAGATGCTCCAGCTTCTGGCCGAAGTCGCTCTGCCCCACCTCCGGCAGAAGCAGCAGCAGCCGGTCCTCGCCGCGGCGGATGAGGCGGTCCTTCTCGCCCAGATTCCGGCGCAGCACCCCGGCCACGGTTTCCAGCACGCTGTTTCCGGCGCAACGGCCATATACGTCGTTGGCCGCCTTGAAGTCGTCCACCCGCAGCACCGCCACACCAGCCGTGAGGATGCGGCTGCGATATTTTTCCTGGTAATAGCGCTCATTGTACGCGCCGGTCACCGCATCGCGGTACAGTTTTCCACGGTACTCCGCAAGGTTGTTGAACAACTGTTCGCTTTCTTCGGGGTCCAGCAGCATGATCCGGTCCAGCCTGCGCTCCAGCTCCAGCACGCAGGGCGTGCCTTCCACCTGCGCAAACAGGGCCGTCACCTCGTACAGCTCCTGCCCGCGGTACTCCATCCGGCTGTGGGTGGTCTTTTCTTCCAGCGCCTGCCGGGCAGCATCTCCCACTGCCTCCCCGGCCTGCACCTGCTCTGCGGTGAGCATGCGCACCGAGGGGAACACCTTGCGCAGCTGCTCCATTTCCTGTTCGGCCTGCTGCCGGGTCATTGACCCGCCCTGTGCCGTCTTTTCGTCCTTGTCCTGCACCCCGGTGTCTCCCTTCTTTTCTATGGTTCGTCCTGGGGTCATTATACTATTTTTTGCATGGCTGCGTCAAACTTGTTGTCGTTTGTCCCGGCATCGGAAAATTTTGGAAAAATGGACGTTCCTCCCGGCTTTTTGCCTGTCCGGGCCGGACAGGCGGGCTGCCGTGCGACGCAAAGTGACGCAAAATATGGAGTGCAGCATCTTCAAAACAAAAGCGCCCGCCCGCTTCCGGAGGTTCCGGCATGCGGACGGGCGCACAGTTCTTTCAAAAAACGGATCAGAACTCGATCTTGCTCTCAATGTAGCTCTTCAGCTCGCTGATGGGCATACGCACCTGCTCCATGGTGTCGCGGTCACGGATGGTGACGCAGTTGTCGGCCACGATGCCCTTGGCCTCGTCGCCCACGGTGTCAAAGTCCACGGTGATGCAGTACGGGGTGCCGATCTCATCCTCGCGGCGGTAACGCTTGCCGATGGAACCGGTATCGTCGTAGTCCACCATGAAGTACTTGCTCAGCTCGTTGCGGATCTCCATGGCCTTCTCGCCCAGCTTCTTGCTCAGGGGCAGCACGGCGCACTTGTAGGGAGCCAGAGCCGGATGCAGGTGCAGCACGGTGCGCACATCCTCCTTGCCCTTGCTGTCGGTCAGGTGCTCCTCGTCGTAGGCTTCGCACAGGAAGGCCAGAGCCACACGGTCACAGCCCAGAGACGGCTCGATGACATAGGGGATGTAGTGCTCGTTGGTCTCGCTGTCGAAGTACTCCAGGCTCTTGCCGGAAGCTTCCTGATGGCGGGTCAGGTCGTAGTTGGTACGGTCTGCAATGCCCCACAGCTCGCCCCAGTCGGTGAACGGGAAGGCGTACTCGATATCGGTGGTAGCGCGGCTGTAGAAGGCCAGCTCTGCAGGCTCGTGGTCACGCAGGCGCAGGTGCTCCTTCTTGATGCCAAGGCTCAGCAGCCAGTTCTCGCAATAGTCCTTCCAGTAAGCGAACCATTCCAGATCGGTGCCGGGCTTGCAGAAGAACTCGCACTCCATCTGCTCGAACTCACGGGTGCGGAAGGTGAAGTTGCCCGGGGTGATCTCGTTGCGGAAGGCCTTGCCCACCTGGCAGACACCAAAGGGCAGCTTGCGGCGGGTGGTGCGCTGGATGTTGGCAAAGTTGACGAAAATGCCCTGTGCGGTCTCGGGGCGCAGGTAGCAGGTAGAAGAGCTGTCCTCGGTGACACCGATGGCAGTCTTGAACATCAGGTTGAACTTGCGGATGGGGGTAAAGTCATGCTTGCCGCAGACAGGGCAGACGATGTCCTCGTGGTCGGCGATGAACTGATCCATCTCATCAAAGCTCATGGCATCCACATTGACCTCAGGATGCTCCTCACCGATCAGCTTATCGGCACGGTGGCGTGCCTTGCAGGCACGGCAGTCCAGCAGGGGGTCAGAGAAGCTGGAAACGTGGCCGGTGGTCACCCAGGTCTGGGGGTTCATAATGATGGCGGCATCCAGGCCTACATTGTAGGGGCTCTCCTGGACAAACTTCTTCAGCCATGCTTTCTTGACGTTGTTCTTGAACTCAACGCCCAGGGGGCCGTAGTCCCAGCTGTTGGCAAGACCGCCATAGATCTCAGAACCGGGGAACACGTAACCACGGTTCTTGCAGAGATTGACGATCATATCAAGGGTCTTTTCGCTCTGTTCCATTGTAATAACATCCTTTCCGTCCGCGGCTGGCTTGCCGTGTCGTGTGTGTTGTTTCGGGCAGCTTTCCCCACTGCCGCGTATCTCTACTTTACCATGTTTTCTTATTTTTGTAAAGCAAAAGGCCGCTGCATTTCTGCAACGGCCCTTTCTTTCTGAGAAACAGGCGGGGTGACGTTTCCCGCATCTCCTAACACCGGGCGACGGCTGCCTGTTCCGTCCTCTGTTTCTCTTTGCAAGTTTTACTTATGATACTTCATACCGGCATTGATGGTACAGGCCCGGTAGATCTGTTCGGTCAGCACCAGGCGGGCCAGCTGATGGGGCATGGTGATGCGGCCCATACTGAATCTGAGGGCTGCGGCTTTTTTCACCTCATCGGACAGGCCGTGGGAGGAGCCGATGACGAACGCCACATCCCCTGCCCCGCTGTTTGCGCGGTCGGCCAGGAACTGCGCCAGCTCATCGGAGGAGATCTGCCTGCCCTCAATGCACATGGCAACGATGACAGCACCCTTGCGCACATTGGAGAGGATGGCTTTTCCTTCTTTCTCCAGTGCTTTTTTCACCACAGCATCGGAGGCATTTTTCTCCTCGATCTTTTCCTCCGGCAGCTCGATGATCCGGAATGCCGCAAAGGCAGCCAGACGCTTCTGGTACTCTGCCACGCCCTCGGCAAAATATTTTGCGTTCATTTTACCAATACAGATCAGGTCAATATTCTGCATTACAGCTTCCTCTTTTCAGGATAAACGATTTAAAATTGTCTCCGCTACTGCTTGAACTCCCTCAGTCACGGCTTACGCCGTGCCAGCTCCCTCGGAGAGGGAGCCTCTGGCGAAACCGGATACTTTGCAATTCAAGCAAAAGCTTTCCCGCCATGCCAAAGGCCCCATCCTAGAGGGGGCTGTCGAGCGAATGCGAGACTGGGGGAGTTTTTTACAGCATTGTCAGCTGCTCGCCCTCGTCCTCGGCGCGGATGAGCGCGCCGGTGGCGGGCAGGCTGCGGACACGGTAGCGGTGGGGGTTGGCAAGCTCCAGCGTTTCTGCCGGAACGACAGATGCAATGGTCTGGTTCTTTTTCAGGGTCACAACAGCAACACCCTGGCTGTCGCGGGTGGTCTTGGCAGCGATCTGCGCCGTGTTGACCAGCAGCATCCGGCCTGCGCTGGTGCGGATGGCCAGCTCCGTGTCCTCGGGCAGGAAGAGCAGCTTTGCCAGCGGCTCCTTGTCGGAGTAGGCCTTGAGCAGCTTGCGGCGGTTCTGCTTGGTGGCGTAAGAGGCCAGCGGGATCTTTGCGCACTTGCCGCCCGCAAAGAAGAAGAGGACATAGCCGCTGTAATCGCCCGTGATGACCATAGCGAGGATGTTCTCGCCCTCATCCATTCCCAGACGGCCCGGCAGGTAGATGCCCATCTGGGCCACCTTGCCGTCCTCCAGCTCGTTCAGGCGCACCTTGTACACCTGCTGTTTGTCGGTAAAGAAGAGGGCCTCCACATTGTTCCGCGTCTCCACCTGATGGATGATCTCATCGCCCTCTTTCAGCTTGTGGGCACCGGCGGTGCGCAGGCTCTGGGGCGGGATCTTTTTCAGGTAGCCCTCACGGGTGAAGAACACGGTAACGGGATAATCCGGGATGGATTCCTCTTCGGCACCGCTCTCCTCCTCGGGCAGATCATACAGGATCTCGCTGCGGCGGGGCTGGGCGTACTTCTTGGCCACATCGTTCAGCTCATTGATGATGATGCGGCGGATGCGGGCAGGCTTTGCCAGAATATCGTTCAGGTCGGCAATGTCCTTTTCCAGCTGTTCGATCTCACCCGTCCGCTTGAGGATATACTCCCGGTTCAGGTGACGCAGCTTGATCTCAGCCACATAGTCAGCCTGCACCTCATCGATGCCAAAGCCGATCATCAGGTTGGGCACCACCTCGGTCTCCTCTTCGGTGGTGCGGATGATATGGATGGCCTTATCGATATCCAGCAGGATGGCGGCAAGGCCCTTGAGCAGGTGGAGCCGCTTTTCCTTGCCGTGGAGATCGTAGTAGGTGCGGCGGCGGACACACTCCATCCGGAAAGCGGTCCACTCCTGCAGGATCTCCCGCACACCCATGACCCGGGGCTGACCGGACACCAGCACATTGAAGTTGCAGCTGAAGCTGTCCTCCAGCGGGGTGGCCTTGAAGAGCTTGGCCATCAGCTTGTCGGCGTCCACGCCCCGCTTGAGGTCGAGGGTGAGCTTGAGGCCGTTCAGATCGGTCTCGTCGCGCATATCGCTGATCTCCTTGACCTTGCCCGTCTTGACCAGCTCGGCGATCTTATCCATGATGGCTTCCACCGTGGTGGTGGGCGGGATCTGGGTGATCTCGATCATATTTTCGCCCGGCACAGCGGCGTAGCGGGCGCGCACCTTCACGCTGCCCCGGCCATTCTCGAAGATGTCCCGCATCTGGGCTTCGTCGTAAAGGATCTGTCCTCCGCCCACGAAATCCGGGGCAGGCATCGTGGTGGAGATGTCATGGCCGGCATCCTTCATGAGGGCGATGGTGGTGTTGCACAGCTCCGCCAGATTGAAGGAGCAGATGTTGCAGGCCATGCCGACGGCGATGCCCAGCGTATTGTTGGCCAGAATGGTGGGGAAGGTCACGGGCAGCAGGGTCGGCTCGGTGGTGGTGCCGTCGTAGTTGGGCACGAAATCCACCGTCTCCTTGTCGATGTCCCGGAACAGCTCTTCGCAGACGCTTTCCAGCTTGGCTTCGGTGTAGCGGGCTGCGGCGCAGGACATATCCCGGCTGTAGGCTTTGCCGAAGTTGCCCTTGCTGTCCACGAAGGGCACCAGCAGGCTCTCGTTGCCCCGGCCCATGCGCACCATCGTGTCGTAGATGGCGGCATCGCCGTGGGGGTTGAGGTGCATGGTGCTGCCCACGATGTTGGCCGACTTGGTGCGGGCACCCTTGATGAGGCCCATCTCATACATCGTATACAGCAGCTTGCGGTGGGCGGGCTTGAAGCCGTCGATCTCCGGCAGGGCGCGGCTGACGATGACGCTCATGGCGTAGGGCATATAGTTCGTTTCCAGCGTGCGGGTGATGGGGTCCTCCAGCACGCTGCCGGCGTTCAGTATTTCGACGCCCTCGCCCAGCTGGGGGCGGACAGGCTTCAGGGTCTTTTTGCTTGATTTCTTTGCCATTTTCTATCCTCTTTAAGACACATCCAGATCATCCAGATACTCCGCGCCGTGCTGGGCGATATGCTCCTTGCGTCCGGCGAGGTTGTCGCCCAGCAGGATGTCGAACATCTGCGCGGTGCGCTCCACGTCGGTGGGCATCACCTTGATGAGGCGGCGGCTCTCGGGGTTCATGGTGGTCAGCCACATCATCTCGGGGTCGTTTT
>OOCQ01001563.1_pt1 | contig 13382 bp, 12 predicted proteins | sample 1671121 | NCBI WGS metagenome assembly OOCQ01 (sample SAMN06348124, study PRJEB24527) | human gut metagenome | biome: human gut; feature: ankylosing spondylitis patient; material: feces | host: Homo sapiens | place: China | collected 2015-10 | reverse complement strand
TCGTCTCTCGTCTCGGCGCTGCTGGTCGTTGTGCTGGTGTTTACGTTTCTTGTGCGGCTGATGGGCGTTTCCGGCCCGTCAATGATCCCGACGCTGCAGGACGGCGACCGGCTTCTCGTCGTCAACTCGCTGCTCTGCGGCGACTATCAGGCCGGCGATATCGTCATCGCGCGCAAGGAGACCTTTGACTCGAAGCCCATCGTCAAGCGCGTCATCGCCACCGCGGGCCAGACCGTGGACATCGACTTTAACTTGGGTCAGGTCTATGTGGACGGCGAGCTTCTGGACGAGGACTACATCAACGACTACACCTATCGCGAAGAGGGCACCGTGTTCCCGCTTACCGTGCCGGAGGGCGAAGTCTTCCTCATGGGTGACAACCGCAACCATTCGAACGACAGCCGCGATTCCTCGCTCGGCACGGTGGACACGCGCCTTCTGATCGGCAAGGCGGTGTTCCTCGTCTTCCCGGGACGCGACTATCTGACCGAGCAGCGCGAGTTTGGCCGCATCGGCCTTTTGCAGTAAAGGGGGACGAGCAAATGCAGTTGGATTCTCTGAGCTGGTTCCCGGGGCACATGACCAAGACCCGCCGCATGATCACGGCGGAGCTCGGCAACGTGGACGCCGTGTGCGAAATTCTGGACGCGCGCATCCCGATGAGCAGCCGCAACCCCGATGTGGACGAACTGACGGCGGGCAAGCCCCGTTTGATCGTTTTGAACCGCGTCGATCAGGCCGACCCTGAGATGACGAAAAAGTGGGCGGCGTATTTCCGCTCGCTCGGCTGCGCCGTCATCGAAACGGACGCGAAGCAGGGCGGGGGCGTGAAGCAGTTTTCTTCCGCCGTGCGCACGCTGCTGCACGATAAGATCGCCTCTTACGAGGCCAAGGGCCAGATCGGCCGCGTGCTGCGCGTGATGGTACTCGGCATCCCGAACGTTGGCAAGTCGACGTTTATCAACAAGGTCTCCGGCCGCAAGAGCGCCAAGGCGGAGGACCGCCCCGGCGTTACCCGGGGCAAGCAGTGGGTCAACGTGGACAGTGCCCTGGATCTGCTGGACACACCGGGCATCCTGTGGCCGAAATTTGAGGACAGCAGCGTCGGCGTGCGTTTGGCCTTCACCGGCGCGATCCGCGACGAGGTCATCGACATCGAAGAGCTCGCCATGCGCCTGATGGATTACCTCGGCAAAAATTATCCCAAGGCCATCGAGGAGCGCTACAAGCTCACCGTTTCGGAAGAGGACGACGGCTATGCACTGCTCGAAAAGGCGGGGCGCAAGCGCGGCTTTCTGATCTCCGGCGGCGAGGTCGACACCGAGCGCATGAGCCGTATCCTGCTCGACGAGTTCCGCGGCGGCAAGCTCGGCCGCTTTACGCTCGAATTCCCGCCGGAGGGCGAGCGCACATGAGCGTCAACCTACACTACGAGGACAAAGCCCGCTCCGCGGGCTTTTCATCCGTCTGCGGCGTGGACGAGGCGGGCGCGGGGCCGCTGATGGGCCCTGTGTACGCCGCCGCCGTCATCCTGCCGGAGGGCTGTGAGATCGAGGGGCTGAATGACTCCAAGAAGATGACGGAGAAAAAGCGCGAGGCGCTGTTTCCCGTCATCTGTGAAAAAGCCGTCGCCTACGCCATCGCGTCCGTCGACGAGAAGGAGATCGACGCAACGGATATTTTGAGCGCACGCATGAAGGCGATGCAGCTCGCCATCGATGCGCTGCAAATCCCAGCGGACTATGCGCTCATCGACGGCAACCGCGACCACGGCGCGTCGGCAAAGATCACCACGCCGCACGAGACCATCGTCGGCGGGGACGGCGCGAGCTTATCCATCGCCGCGGCGAGCGTGCTGGCAAAGGTCAGCCGTGACCATTATGTGGTCGAAGAGCTCGACCCGATGTATCCCGAGTATCAGTTCGCCAGGCACAAGGGCTACGGCACAAAGCTCCACTACCAGATGCTCGATCAGTATGGCCCGAGCCCCGTGCACCGCATGACGTTCCTCAAAAAGTGGGAGGCGCGGCGATGAGCACGAAGCAGGACGGCGACTGGGGCGAGGCGCTGGTCGAAAAGTATATGAGCGAGCGCGGCTGCCGCATCGTGGAACGAGAGTGGCGCTGCCGCTTCGGCGAGATCGACCTCATCGCCGAGAAGGACGGCGTGCTGATGTTCGTCGAGGTGAAGCTGCGCACAAATTTGCAGTACGGTGCGCCGCGCGAGTACGTCACGGTGAAAAAGCAGGAAAAGCTGCGTGCCGCGGCGCTTTTGTACTTGAGCGAGCGCGAGCTGGATGTGCCCGCCCGCTTCGACGTGGCGGAGGTCTACACCGATGTGCGCCATAGCGCGGGCAAAACGCGCATCCGCTACATCGCAAACGCATTTTGATCTGACTTTGGAAGGGAGGCACGCGATGGCATTATACGCGATCGGCGACCTGCACTTATCGCTCGGCACGAACAAGCCCATGGACGTGTTCGGCCCCAAGTGGGCAAACTATGTCGAGCGCATTCGGGAAAATTTCTCGAAGCTCAACGATGACGACGTCATCGTCATCGCGGGGGATATCTCGTGGGGGATGTCGCTCGAGCAGTCGCTGCCGGATTTTCAGTTTATTGACGCGCTGCCGGGGAGGAAGATCCTCTTAAAGGGCAACCACGACTACTGGTGGGGTACAGCGTCGAAGATGAAAAAGTTTTTTGCCGAGCACGACATCACAACGCTCGATATCCTCTACAACAACGCCTTTTTCTACGGCGACCACGCCATCTGCGGCACGCGCGGCTGGTTTTATGAAGAGGACGCCGCGGGCACGCACACGGGCAAGATGCTCGCGCGCGAGGCGCTGCGGCTTGAAGCGTCGCTCAAGGCGGCGGAGGGGAAGCCCATCTACTGCTTTCTGCACTATCCGCCCATCTATCAGGGCTACAAGTGTCCCGAGATGCTCGAGCTTCTCGACAAATACGAGGTCGAGCGCTGCTATTACGGGCACCTGCATGGCTACACGCACCGCCGCGCGTTCGAGGGGATGCGCGAAAAAACCGAATATGCGCTGATCGCGGCGGATTATGTCGCCTTTCAGCCTGTAAAAATTTGCAATTAAGACATAAATTGATGCAAAAAAGGGTGGAAATTTTGAGGAAGCTATGGTATAATTCCACTTTGCAAAAGCATCATTATCTGATGTTAAACGGAGGAAAAAGAAATCATGACTGTCAAAAATGTTGAAAAGCTGGAAAAGAGCAGAGTCGCGGTGACCGTCGAGGTCGGCGCGGAGGAATTTGAAGCCGCCGTTGCCAAGGCCTACGCCAAGGCCCGCGGCAAGCTCAGCATTCCCGGCTTCCGCCCCGGCAAGGCCCCCCGCAAGATGATCGAAAAGCTCTACGGCGCGGGCGTTTTCTACAGCGATGCCGTTGACATCGCCCTGCCCGAGGCATATACGCAGGCCATCGGCCAGAGCGGCCTCGATGTTGTCGGCTATCCCGAGATCGAGATCGTGGACGACAAGATCGACGAGAACGGCTTCACCTTCAAGGCGACCGTTGCCGTGTATCCCGAGGTCAAGCTCGGCGAGTACAAGGGCCTGACGGCTGAGAAGGAAGAAATCAAGGTCAGCGCCGACGATGTCAAGGAGCGCCTCAATGAGATGGCCGAGCGCAACGCCCGCCTCGTCTCCGTCGACCGCAAGGCCAAGAAGGGCGACATCGCCGTCATCGACTTCGAGGGCTTCGACAACGGCGAAGCGTTCGAGGGCGGTAAGGGCGAGAATTACGAGCTCGAGCTCGGCTCCGGCAGCTTCGTCCCCGGCTTTGAGGATCAGGTCATCGGCATGAAGGCCGGCGAAGAGAAGGATCTCGACATCACCTTCCCCGAGGATTATCACAAGGACCTCGCCGGCAAGAAGGTCGTCTTCCACGTCAAGGCCAAGGAGATCAAGTGCAAGGAGCTTCCCAAGCTTGATGATGACTTCGCCAAGGACGTGTCCGAGTACGACACGCTCAAGGAGCTCAAGGACAGCATCAAGCGCGAGATTACCGAGCAGCGCGAGCAGTCCGCCAAGTATGCCGTCGAGAACGAGCTGATGGAGAAGGTCGCCGCGAACATCGAGTGCGACATCCCCGATGCGCTCATCGATGAGCAGTGCGCCCGCTTCCTCGAGGAGTTCAAGCAGCGCTTACAGTCTCAGGGCATCCCCTATGACCAGTACTGCAAGATGACCAACATGGATGAAGCCAAGTTCCTGGAGGAGGGCAAGGAGCCCGCGACCCGTCAGGTGCGCATGGACCTCGCCGTGAACGCCATCATCAAGGAAGAGAAGCTCGAGGCCACCGACGAGGAGGTCGAAAAGCAGTACAACGACCTTGCTGAGAAGTACAGCATGGACGTGGGCGAGCTCAAGAAGTATCTTGACGCCATGTCCGTCCGCACGCAGATCATCCGCGACAAGGCCATCAGCGTCGTCGTGGACAGCGCGAAGATCGAAAAGAAGAAGGCTCCCAAGAAGGAAGCCGAGGGCGAAGCCGCTGAAGGCGAGGAAAAGCCCGCCAAGAAGACCGCTGCCAAAAAGTCCGCCAAGAAGGAAGAGGAAAAGGCTGAATAATCGGCAAAGCGGCCATAATAGATAGAAACGACGATCAACCACAAATGCCTGCCATTTGTGGTTGATTGTGTACATACCAATTTTTTGAACAGGGTATGAACAAGGAGGTTACCAAGATGAGTTTAGTCCCTTACGTCATTGAACAGACCAACCGCGGCGAGCGCTCTTACGATATTTTCTCCCGCCTTCTGGAAGACCGCATCATTTTCCTCGGCGAAGAGGTCAACGATGCGACCGCGAGCCTGATCGTTTCGCAGCTTTTATTCCTCGAGGCCAAGGACCCCGACAAGGACATCCAGCTCTATATCAACTCCCCCGGCGGCAGTGTGACGGCCGGCATGGCGATCTACGACACGATGCAGTATATCAAGTGCGACGTGTCCACCATCTGCGTCGGCCTCGCCGCCAGCATGGGTGCGTTCCTGCTCTCGTCCGGCACCAAGGGCAAGCTGCCGAACGCGGAGATCATGATCCACCAGCCCTCCGCCGGTACGCAGGGCAAGGTCACGGATATGGAGAGCGACGTGGAGCACTTCCTGCGCATCAAGCAGCGCTTGAATAAGATCCTGGCCGAGAACACCGGCAAGACGCCCGAGCAGGTCAAGCTCGACTCCGAGCGCGACCACTGGATGACGGCGGATGAGGCGCAGGCCTACGGCCTTGTGGACAAGGTCATTTACAAGAGATAAGGACAGTTTGACTTATGAGTGAAGATAGGAAAAAAGAGCTTCGCTGCTCGTTCTGCGGCAAGAGCGAGCACGAAGTGCACCGCATGATCCAGGGGCCGGGCGTGCGCATCTGCGATGAGTGCGTCCGCCTGTGCATGGACGTGCTGGAGGACGGCTATGAGCCGCACGACGAGCTGGAAGCGCCCGACTCCATCCCCACGCCGCGCGAAATTCGCGAGGTGCTCGACCAGTATATCATCGGGCAGGAGGCGGCCAAGGTCGCGCTGTCCGTGTCCGTCTACAACCACTATAAACGCATCTTCTTCGGCGGCGACGACGAGGTGGAGCTGCAAAAGAGCAACATCCTGCTCCTCGGCCCCACTGGCAGCGGCAAGACGCTCTTTGCCCAGACGCTCGCCCGCATTCTGAAGGTGCCGTTCGCCATCGCGGACGCGACGACCCTCACCGAGGCGGGCTACGTCGGCGACGATGTGGAAAACATTCTGCTCCGCTTGCTTCAGGCGGCGGATTACGACGTGGAGCTCGCCGAGCGCGGAATCATCTATGTCGACGAGATCGACAAGATCGCCCGCAAGAGCGAGAACACCTCCATCACGCGTGACGTCTCCGGCGAGGGCGTGCAGCAGGCATTGCTGAAAATCGTCGAGGGCACGGTTGCCAACGTCCCGCCGCAGGGCGGCCGCAAGCACCCGCATCAGGAGTTCATCCAGATCGACACGCACAACATCCTCTTCATCTGCGGCGGTGCGTTCGAGGGCATCGAGAAGATCATCGAGAGCCGTCTCGACCGCAAGTCGATGGGCTTCGGCGCGGAGCTCAAGAGCAAAAACGACGTGGATGAAAGCAAGATTTTACGCGAGGTGCAGCCGCACGATATCTTGAAGTTCGGCATCATCCCCGAGCTGGTCGGCAGACTGCCGGTCATCACGGCGCTCGACGCGCTGACGCGCGACGACCTTGTCAAGATCCTGACCCAGCCGAAAAACGCGCTCGTCAAGCAGTATCAAAAGCTGTTTTCTTACGACGACGCTGAGCTCACGTTCGAGCCCAAGGCACTCGAAGCGATTGCCGACAAGGCCATCGAGCGCAAGATCGGCGCGCGCGGCCTGCGCGCGGTGATGGAGGGCCTGCTCACCAAGGTGATGTATGACATTCCGTCTGACCGCACGATCGACCGCGTGACCATCACGCCGGGCTGCGTGGAGGGGACGGAACAGCCGAAAATTTCCCACCGCACAGAGAAAGAAGGGGAGGAACCGCAGCCGTCGCTGCCGGCAGACTCCGCTTCATAAGGAGAAACCCCATGGAACCTGTAACAAAAAATCTTCCGGTCATCGCCATGCGCGGGCTCAATGTGTTCCCGCGCATGAACACGAGCTTTGACCTCGAGCGTCCGATCTCCGTGCACGCGCTTGAGCGCGCCATGGAAAACGGGGAGGAGATTTTTCTCGTCACCCAGCGTGAGATCGGCGTGGAGCAGCCGGAGGAAAAAGACCTGTACGAGATCGGCACGGTCGCGCGCGTGACGCAGATTTTGCGCGTGTCTGACCGCGTGCTGCGCGTGATGATGGAGGGCGCGTGCCGCGCCCGCCTCAAGCGGCTGTGGCAGCGCGAGCCGTTTTTGCAGGCGCAGGTCGAGCTCATCGACGAGCCGGCCACCTCGTGCCATAGCAAGCGGACGGAGGCGATGCTGCGCCAGACCTACGCCAGCGTGACGGAATATGCCGAGCTCGCGCAGAAATTGCCGGACGATGTCTACGCCGCCATTTTATCGACGAACGATCCCGGCTATCTCGCTGACTTTATCGCCCAGCAGCTCAACCTGCGCTATCAGGACAAACAGGATATCCTCGACGAGCTGCGCCCGCTGCCGAGATTGCAGCGCATGAACGAGATTCTGCGCCGCGAGATCGAAGTGACCGCCATGGAGCAGGACATTGAAAGCAAGGTCCGCTCCCGCGTCGGAAAAATTCAGAAGGATTTTGTCCTGCGCGAGCAGATCAAGGTCTTACAGAACGAGATCGGTGAGGGCGGGGAGGACGAAGAACTCGACGAGTACCGCGAGAAGATCAGCAAGGCGCACCTGAGCGAAGAAGTGGAGCGCAAGCTGCTGAAAGATGTGGACAAGCTCGCCAAGCAGCCGTTCGGCAGCGCCGAGGCGAGTGTGCTGCGCAACTATCTCGACACCTGCATGGAAATGCCCTGGGGCGAGGAGACGAAGGAGCGTGCCAGCGTAGACGCCGCGCGCAAGATTCTTGACCGCGACCACTACGGCTTGCAGAAGGTCAAGGAGCGCATTTTAGAGTTCATCGCCGTGCGCCAGCTCAACCCCGAGGCGAAGGGGCAGATTTTATGTCTCGTCGGCCCTCCGGGCGTCGGCAAGACGTCGATCGCGCTGTCGGTCGCCAAGGCGATGAACCGCAAGGTCGCGCGGCTGTCGCTCGGCGGCGTGCGTGACGAGGCGGATATCCGCGGCCATCGCAAGACCTACATCGGCGCGATGCCCGGCCGCATCATCGAGGCTATCTCCCGCAGCGGCTCGATGAATCCGCTGCTCGTGCTCGACGAGGTCGACAAGATGGGAAGCGACGGGCGCGGCGACCCCGCGAGCGCACTTCTCGAAGTGCTCGACAGCGAGCAGAACTACGCCTTTCGCGACCACTATCTTGAAATTCCCGTCGATCTGAGCCGCGTGATGTTCATCATGACGGCCAACACGCTCGACACCATTCCGCGCCCGCTGCTCGACCGCATGGAGATCATTGAAATCCCCAGCTACACGGACGAGGAGAAGGTGCAGATCGCGCAGCGGTACCTGCTGCCCAAGGAGCGTCAGGCCCACGGGCTGACGGCCTCGAGCCTGCGCGTGGACGAGAGCGCCATCCGCGCGGCCATCGCGCTCTACACGCGCGAGAGCGGCGTGCGCTCGCTTGAGCGTCAGCTCGGCAAGATCTGCCGCAAGGCGGCAATGCAGCTTGCTACAAGCGATGTAAAGCGAGTCACCGTGACAGAGAAGAACATCAAGGACTTCCTCGGTGCGCCGCGTGCTGCACAGGAGAAGATTCCCGAAAAGGACCTTGTCGGCGTGGTGAACGGCCTTGCGTGGACCGAGGTGGGCGGTGAAATTTTGCCCGTCGAGGTCGGCGTGATGGACGGCAGCGGCAAGGTCGAGCTCACGGGCAACCTGGGCGACGTGATGCAGGAGAGCTGCCGCGCGGCACTCTCGTGCCTGCGCCAGCGGGCGCAGGAGCTCGGCATCGCGCCGGACTTCTACAAGACGAAGGACATCCATATCCACTTCCCTGAGGGGGCCATCCCCAAGGACGGACCCAGCGCCGGTATCGCCATCGCGACAGCGGTGCTCTCCGCGCTGACGGGGCAGGCGGTACACCGCGATGTCGCCATGACGGGCGAGATCACGCTGCGCGGCCGTGTGCTCGCCATCGGGGGCTTGCGCGAAAAGACAATGGGCGCGCTGCGCGCGGGCGTACATACGGTCATTCTCCCGAAGGAGAATGAAAAGGACCTCGACGAGATCGACCCGCTGGTGCGCGAAAGGCTGCGCTTTGTACCGGTCGAGACGGTGGACGCCGTCTTTGCCGAAGCGCTGGTGCTGCCCGAAAAATGCACCGCTGCCGCGCACGAGAGCTATCTTCCTCCCGTGCAGGAGAGCGCGCACAGCGCGCTGCGTGCGGGCGAAATGAGCTGAAAGGAAACGAAAACCATGGCGATCAACTTCAACAAGGTCGAATTCATCCTCTCGGCGGCGTCGGAAAAGCAGTTCGTGCGCGACGGGATGCCGCAGCTCGCGTTTGCGGGGCGGTCGAACGTCGGCAAATCGTCCGTCATCAACCGGCTCGTCAACCGCAAGAACTTTGCCCGCGTGGGTGCGTCCCCGGGCAAGACCTCGCAGATCAACTACTTTAAGATCGACGGCAAGCTCTACCTCGTCGACCTGCCGGGCTACGGCTACGCCAAGGTCTCCAAGACCGAGCGCGACCGCTGGGGCAAGCTGATGGAAAACTATTTCCAGTCTGCGGGGCTCATTCACCTCGGTGTGCAGATCGTCGACGCGCGGCATAAGCCGACGGCGGACGACGTGACGATGCACGACTACTTCGTGCAGACGGGCTGTCCCGTCGTGATCGTGGCAAACAAGCTCGACAAGCTCAAAGCGCGCGAGATCGAGCCGAATCTTGCCCAAATTCGCGAGACGCTGAGTTTGCGCGACGATGAGCTCGTCATTCCGTTCTCTGCCGAAAAGGGCACGGGCAAGGAGCAGCTGATTGCGGCGGTCCTCGACCATTTGAACGACTGAAAAGGAATAATGCTTCACAGAAAAGCCTCTGTATGGGTTGACCATACAGAGGCTTTTTATCGTATTTCCCGGGGAATCAGCGGCGCAGCGTCAAAAGCGCGGTGCAGTGGGAGAAGGATTCAAACGTCAGCGCAGGGAAGTGAGGGCGGAGCTCGTCATAGACAAAGTAAATTTCATCCTCGTCCCACTCACTGCCTGCCGCAGTTCGACACGCTTCGAGCTCTTCGCGCGTGCGGAAGGCGACGTCGCCGATGAAAAGACAGCCGTCCTGCTTCAAAAGCGGCAGAAGCGCGCGAAGAAAGTCGATTTTCTGCGTGTCCGTCAGGTGGTGGAGCGAGTAGGTCGCGACGATGGCGTCGTACTGCTGCGCACGAAGCTCGGGCACGAGGCCTTTGGAAAAATCGCCCTGATAGAGCCGCGCGTCCGGCATTTTTGCCTGCGCCAGTTCGATCATGCGCGCGGAAAAGTCCTGCCCATAGATTTGGCAGCCCTGCTCGTAGAGCCGTGAGGTCAAAACGCCTGTGCCGAAGCCAATGTCCAGCACATCACGCCCGCTCTGCGCGAGCACGCGCTGATAGAGCGCGTTCATCATGGCGCGGTAGCCCGCAAAGGGGTAGCGGTCGTTCTCGTCGGAGAGGCCGACGCTCTTGTCATAGCCGTCGGCCCAGAGGTCGAAGCCGGTATTGTTCAGCATGTCAGTCCTCCTTTTCGTTCAGCGGGGGAAGTCCCAGCTCATAGAATGCCACGGCGCTCGCTGCGGCGACATTGAGCGAGTCGACGCCGTGGTACATCGGGATCCTGACCGTGTAGTCGCAGCTCGCGATGGTCGAGGACGCGAGCCCGTCACCCTCCGTGCCCATGACGATGGCAAGCTTTTCTTCGGCGGCAAGGCGCGGATCGTCGAGCCGTACGGAGTCGTTGCGCAGTGCCATCGCGACGGTGCGGAAGCCGAGATCGCGCAGCAGCTGCGTCCAGTCGCCGCTTTCGGGCAGGTAGGTCCACGGGATGAGGAACACATTTCCCATGCTGACGCGCGAGGCGCGGCGATAGAGCGGATTGCTGCCCGCGGTCGTGAGCAGCACCGCGTCCATGCCGAGCGCGGCGGCAGAGCGGAAGATCGCGCCGATGTTCGTCGGATTCATCACGTTTTCGAGCACGACGACGCGCCGCGCATTGCGGCAGACGTCCTCGACGCTTGGGAGCTTCGGCCGCCGCATGGCGCAGAGCATGCCGCGCGTCAGGTGAAAGCCGGTGAGCTGTGTCAGCACGGATTCATCAGCGGTGTAAACCGGAATATCTTGACAGCAGCGGGCGAGAATTTCGCGCCCCTTGCCCTGCGTATGCTGCCGCTCCATCAGAAACGACACCGGCTCACAGCCCGCATCAAGCGCACGGCCGATGACGAGCGGACTTTCCGCGACGAAGAGCGCGTTGTCGGGGTCCGCGCGATTGAGCAGTTGGTTTTCAGTCAGGCGCGCGTAAACGTCGAGCGCGGGATCGGAAAAATCGTGGATTTCGATGATGTTTGCCGTAGGTTTTCCTTTTTAAGATTCTAAGATGTTCAGCAGTGCGGCGACGTCCGGCAGAACGAACGTCGGCTGCGGGTCAGCGGTGGGGAGGCCTTCTTCCTTCGTCTCGCCAGAGAGGACGAGCAGCGTGTCGATGCCCGCGTTCGCGCCGCTGGCGATGTCCGTGTAGATGCGGTCGCCCACGAGCAGTGTTTCCTGCGCGGAAACGCTCGCCTCAAGCATTGCGAGCTGCGGCATCAGCGGTTCGGGCTTGCCGATGACGATGGGGCGGCGGGAAGTCGCGCGCCAGAGCATTTCGCACACGCTGCCGCAATCGGGCACGAAGCCGTAGGCCGTGGGGCAGACCCAATCGGGATTGGTCGCAACGTAGGGGACACCCTGTCCAAGCAGGATGCAGGCGTCCTCCAGCTTTTGAAATGTCAGCTCGGTGTCGAAGCCCATCAGGAGCGCGTTCGCGTCCTCACGCCGTTCTGCGACGGTAAAGCCCGCCGCGCGGAGCTGTGATTTCATCGACTCCGTACCGCAGACGTAATAGCGTCGGTCTTCTCCGCCGTGCTCGCGGAGATAGTGAATCAGCGCGTCGACCGAGGTGAGAAAATCGGCCGCCTCCGTCGCGACGCCGAGGCGTGTGAGCTTTTTGACGTAGGCCGCTACGCTGCGCGAGGAGTTGTTTGTCAGAAAGCGGTACTGCCCGCCGCGTGCGCGGATGGCAGAGAGCAGCTCGCGGACGCCGGGAAAAAGCCGGTCGCCCAAGTACAGCGTGCCGTCGAGGTCGAAAAGAAAGAGCTTTTTGCGCTGAAGAAGATTATGGTCAACCATCAGTCACGCCTTCTTTTTGCTGTCGATCGCAATGAAGAAGAATGAGCTCACCGCCAGAAGATAGGGGTAGAAGAGGTTTGGGATGATGTCGAACGCCGAGATGGCGTAGCCCAGCTCGTGCGCCGCGGAGATCGCGACGAGCATCTGCGCGCCGTAGGGGATGATGCCCTGGAAGATGCAGGAGAACGTGTCGAGGATCGACGCGGCCTTGCGCGGGGTGATGCCGTACTCCTCACTCATTTCCTTGGCGATGGGGTTTGCCATAACGATGGCAACGGTGTTGTTCGCGGTGGCAATGTCCATCGCGCCGACGAGAAGGCCCATGCCGATCTGGCCGCCGCGCTTGCCGCGAAACGCCTTTCTGATCCAGCCGAGCAGCGCTTCAAAGCCGCCGTACTCACGGATCAGCGCACAGATGGCGGAGACCAAAATTGCGACCATCGACGTTTCAAACATGCCGGCCGCGCCGCTGCCCATGTTCTCGAGCAGCGCCTTGACTGCGAGGATGCCGGTCTGCCCCGTCGCGCCGGTCGCGAGCGCGATGACCGCACCGGATACGATACCGATGAGCAGCACGACAAAGACGTTGATACCGATGATGCCGCCGATGAGCACGAGCACATAGGGGATGATCTGAATGAGATTGTAGGGCGGAATCTCCGCAGGTGTCACGTCGGCGTGGAGCGTCAGCACGAGGATGAGTGCGAGCGACGCGAGCGCGGCGGGGAAGGCGATGTGGAAATTTTCGCGGAATTTGTCCTTCATCGCGCAGCCCTGCCCGTTGCAGGCGGCGATGGTTGTGTCGGAAATGAAGCTCAGATTGTCACCGAACATTGCCCCGCCCATGACGGACGCGACACACAGCGGCAGGGAATAGCCGCTGGCCGCGGCGATGGGGATGGCAATGGGCGTGATGAGCGTGATGGTGCCGACGCTCGTGCCCATGGCGGTGGAGACGAAGCAGCTGACGACGAACAGCACCGCCACGGCAAACCTGGACGGGATGATCGAGAGCATGAAATACGCCACGCTCTCCGCGCTCGAGCGGCCCACCACGCCGACGAAGATACCGGCGGCAAGGAAGATGAGCAGCATCGTCACGATGTTCTTATCGCCGATGCCCTGTCCCATCAGCGTGAGCTTGTCGTCAAAGCTCAGCGCGCGGTTCTGGCAGCACGCCGCCAGCAGCGCGACAAGAAAGATGACTACAATAGGGATGGAATAAAAGCCCATCGGGATCTTGAGCACATACTCAAAGATAAGTCCCAGCCCCAGGTAAAGGAGCAGGAACTCAAGGATCGGCAGCAGCGCTGCGGGATTGGCTTTCTTCTGCATAGTGATTTTTTCCTTCCTGATTTTCTCTCTCGTATTCTTAACACACCCGTGTGCGGAAACGGCGGCTCACTCCGCCCAGCGGAAGCTCT
>OOCQ01001557.1_pt1 | contig 13459 bp, 8 predicted proteins | sample 1671121 | NCBI WGS metagenome assembly OOCQ01 (sample SAMN06348124, study PRJEB24527) | human gut metagenome | biome: human gut; feature: ankylosing spondylitis patient; material: feces | host: Homo sapiens | place: China | collected 2015-10 | reverse complement strand
GTATGGGTCGTACCAAGGAAGGTCTTGAGGAAGGCTTGAAGAAGATGAAGGCTCTGCGCGAGGAATTCAACAAGAACCTCTTCATCCCAGGCAAGAAGGAAGGCTTGAACGTAGAGTTGGATAAGGCTATCCACTTGCGTGACTTCATCTTGATGGGCGAGTTGATCGCTTACGATGCATTGCACCGCAACGAGAGCTGTGGTGGTCACTTCCGTGAGGAGTACCAGACAGAGGAAGGCGAGGCTAAGCGTGATGACGAGAACTTCTTCTACGTAGGCTGCTGGGAGTATCAGGGCAACGATACAACTGCTCCAGTGCTCAACAAGGAACCTCTCGAGTATGAGGCAATTAAGGTACAGACAAGAAATTACAAGAATTAAAAAGCGAACAAGACAATGGCAAGAAATATAAGTTTCACAGTTAAGTATTGGAAGCAGGACGGTCCTACAGCACAGGGTCACTTCGATACACACGAGATGAAGAACATCCCAGATGATACTTCATTCCTCGAGATGCTCGACATCTTGAACGAGGAGCTCATCGAGTCAGGTCAGGAGCCTTTCGTCTTCGACCACGACTGCCGCGAGGGTATCTGCGGTATGTGCTCTCTCTATATTAATGGTACACCTCATGGTAAGACTGAGCGTGGTGCTACAACATGTCAGCTCTACATGCGTCGTTTCAACGATGGTGACGTAATCACCGTTGAGCCTTGGCGTTCTGCTGGTTTCCCTATCATCAAGGACTGTATGGTTGACCGTTCAGCATTCGACAAGATCATCCAGGCAGGTGGTTACACCAGCATCCGTACAGGTCAGGCTCAGGATGCCAACGCTATCCTGATTCCTAAGGAGAATGCAGACGAGGCAATGGATTGCGCTACATGTATCGGTTGCGGTGCTTGTGTTGCAGCATGTAAGAATGGTTCTGCCATGCTCTTCGTCAGCTCAAAGGTTAGCCAGTTGGCACTTCTCCCACAGGGTCGTGTAGAGGCTGCTACCCGTGCTAAGAAGATGATTGCACGCATGGATGAGCTTGGATTCGGTAACTGTACAAACACTCGTGCTTGCGAGGCAGTTTGTCCTAAGAACGAGTCTATCGCTAACATCGCCCGCTTGAACCGTGAGTTCTTGAAGGCTAAGTTGGCTGACTAATCCATCGCATAGATTAAGGATTCAGAATATTCTTCCGCATTCATTCTGCTTTTCTTGCAGATTTACTGAGTGCGGGAGAATTTTTCCAAAAACTCTTCACTCTTCACCTTTTGGGTGTAAGTGATTGAAGAATAGGTAGTTGAGTGGTGAAGAGTGCTTTCGTGCTCTTCACCACTCTTCACCCCTCTTCACCTTTTTGAGGGGTGCTGCAATGACATAAAAGCGGAGCTGCATACCTGCAAGGTATAAATGGAGCTGCTTACCATTTTTTCTTCGGAAATTGCAAATGGGTGAAGAGTGGTGAAGAGTGGGTGAAGAGTTGAAGAAACTCTTCACCCATTTTGCTTATTGATAATCAGAATGTTATGAGTTGCTGGTGAAGAGTGAAAAGTTTCTGCTCAAATTCTCGTGCGTCCGGCAAAATATATTGGATAAGTAGAAAGATGGATTCTTTTTTCTTGTGAAGTCTAGCCAGTTGGCTATTCGGTACGAACAGCCGGCTGTCGGAATAGGGGACAGTTAGCTGTTCCGTATGAACAGTTCACTGGCGTAGTATGTTACAGTGGGCTGTCCTAATGGTTCCGTTATAGGCTTCAGTTTTCTAAGCTTCTATTCTTTTTTGCCTTTTGATGTGAACTATTTCCTGTTTTATTTTGTATTCTCATCAGAATATCGTAATTTTGCGGTTATTAATAGAATAGTAGTTACAGAAAAGAGTAGTTACAGAAAAAGTAGTTACAGGAAATAGAAGTTACGGAAATGATGAACCAGGCAACACAAGATTTTATTCGCCAGCATCAGGATGAGGATGTCCGCCAGTTGGCTTTTCTCGGAAGCAAGAATCCGGAAGTAGATATGCCTTTCGCCCTCGACCAGATTCGCGGGCGAAAGATGGCTCGTGCCAAGTTGCCCCGTTGGGCGAACATAGATGGCATCATCTATCCCCCTCATATTTCGATGGAGCAATGCTCCTCAGAATCCACCGCGCTTTATAAGGCAGAATTGGCAGCAAGACTGCTCGGCTTGCCAGCTTCTTCATTGTCTTCTTCATCATTTTCATTAGAATACGAGAAAGAGAGCGAAAATGGAAAAGAGACAGAAAATGGAAATGAGGATGAAAAAGCTTCCCATTCTTATTTTTCTAAAATTCGCGAATTTGCGGACGAAAGGGCAGTTGGTTCAGAATTCGCCAAAAATGAACGTACTTGCGGAAAAGAACAGATATTAACAGAATCAGACGAAAATGTTAATGAAATAAAAGAGAAAACTTGTGAAGCAGATTTTTCAGAAGAAATCGGGTTTGTAGATTTGACTGGTGGCTTCGGAGTAGATTTCTCATACATTGCAGCCCGATTGGGAATGAAGTCGATGTATGTGGAGCGACAGGCTCATCTCTGTGATGCGGCGAAGGAGAACTTCGAGCGCTTGGGCTTGAAGAACGCCATCGTGAAGAATGGGGATGGAATAGAAGTGCTTCATTCTTTTCATCCAAAGGAAAAAGATGCAGCATCAGCTGCGGATTCTTTAGGCATAACTTATGACCAGCCTCGGTCATTACTTAAGACCAACCTTGGTCTTAAGATAATCTTCATAGATCCCGCCCGCAGAGACGATGCGGGCAACAAGGTGGTATCCTTGAAGGATTGCACACCCGATGTCACCGTTTTGCAGGAAGAGATGCTTTTGAAGGCAGATTACGTTATCATCAAACTCTCTCCGATGCTCGACTGGCACCGTGCCATAAGCGAATTAAGCCACGTAAGAGAGGTTCATATCATCTCCGTTAACAATGAGTGCAAGGAGCTTCTTTTAGTGCTGTCAGTGCGAAATATGGGCGATATGGAGGCTTCATCGGCAGATGGAGAAGTAAAACATGCCGGGAATCTCCGCATTTATTGCATCAACGATGCGCAATCCTTCGTCTGCGAAGAATTGGATATGGAGGCTTCTCAGGTGAAGATAGCCCCATCCCCCCTTGAAGAGATGCAGTATCTTTACGAGCCGAATGCCTCGTTGATGAAAGCCGGCTGTTTCGGCGTTCTTTCCGAGCTATATGATGCAAGGATGCTTTCCAAGAACAGTCATCTTTTCGTGAGCCGTGAGCCTATCGCCGTCTTCCCGGGCAGAAGTTTCCGCATCATTGCCGTATCCTCCTTTAATAAAAAGGAGTTGAAGCGCCATCTGTCAGAAATCACCAAGGCGAACATAGCCACCCGCAACTTCCCCCTTTCCGTGGCAGAATTGCGCAAGCGATTGAAGCTGAAGGATGGTGGTGAAACCTATATCTTCGCCACCACACTGAGCGACGAAAGCCATGTGCTAGTAATAACGGAGAAAGCTTAGAAAACCTCGAAAATGTGTAAATTTGCAACATTGAAAACCTCGAAAATGTGTAAATTATAAAGGCTTGAAAAGAAAAATATATCAGCAACAACTTGATAGAGAGTAAAATAGGTGAGGTGTACAATCAATGGGTGTGTAGTTGTCTGCAGGGTGGACGCATTTTTATGCGTCCGCCCTGCAGAGTTTCATAGTCGGTATGTGCAAAAAATGCACCTGCTGATTACATAAAAAAGTAAGTTCTCTTGTTTATTTCCGATTTTTGTTGTACCTTTGCCGAAATCTTCTAATTTAATTGGATTAAAGAATATGGCAAAGGACGATAGTGTAGCTAAATTAGGTAATCAGCAATTGCCTGTAGAAAATAAAGTGGAGTCTCTGATACGAGTTATCAGAGGAAAACAAGTGATGCTTGACCGTGACTTGGCTGAGTTGTATGGAGTAGAAACAAGAAGGTTGAATGAGCAGGTAAAACGTAATATAGAACGTTTTCCTGAAGACTTTATGTTTCAATTGACAAAAGAAGAGTTTGAAAATTGGAAGTCGCAATTTGCGACATCCAATTCTATAGTTATGGGTGCTCGTAAAAGACCTTATGCTTTCACAGAGCAAGGAGTTGCCATGCTTAGTGGAGTTTTGAAGTCATCGACTGCTGTTGAAGCAAACATCCGCATTATGCGAGCATTCGTATCTATGCGCCATTTTATGGTGAACAATGCGGTGATTTTCCAACGATTGGAAACAATCGAATTTAATCAGTTGGAGTCTAATAAGGTTCAGGCGAAAATTCTTGCTCATCAAGAAGTACAAGACCATCGCATAGACGAAATTTTCCGTCGCTTGGACGAAGGTATGTATAAACCGAAGCAAGGAATCTTCTTTGATAACCAAATCTATGATGCTTATTCTTTTGTATCTGAACTCGTAAAGAGTGCCAAGCAGCGTATCATCCTCATAGATAATTATGTGGATGAGACGGTCTTGACTTTATTGGATAAGCGGGAGGATACAGTTTCTGCCATTATTTATACTCAGCAGATTAGTCGCCAGCTTCGTCTTGATGTTGATCGCCATAATAGCCAATATCCTCCGATAGAAATCTCTGTTTTCCGTCGTTCCCACGATCGTTTTCTTTGTATTGATGATACGGTTTATCATGTGGGAGCCTCCATCAAAGACTTAGGAAAGAAATGGTTTGCCTTTTCTAAGATGGAAGACTTCAAGCCAGAGGAACTTGTTGCCAAAATCAACGAAGCATTTTGAAAAGCCGCTTGCCTGCATCAACACGTATCATTAATACTAAAAGAGCAAAAAAGAAGTATGTTTATACTTATCAGTACCCTGACTAAAATCACTAGATCAAATAGAGGCGGCGGAATTGCTGCCTATGATAAAGAACATCTACAAGGAATATCGTGTGCCGCCAGTGGAAATCGAGAATGATATTAGTCAGCTCCAAATGTAATATTATGTTAATTTAGGTGTCGCATTGGTACCAATGCGACACCTAAAACATAGGAAGTGGACACATGAACAGGGGAATGCGACACCTAGTTTCGAAAAAAATAACTAAATTTGCACCAAGGAATGTTTTAAAATTTGAAGAAAAATGAAAAGTGCTAAAGAATTATTGCAAACTATGCTGTCGAAAATTGGAGTCGGTTTCTCGTCTGCATCTGTTGAGGTTCTGACCGAACTGGTAACTATCCAGCTCGATGAAGCTGGTACATTGTCTAAACGAATTGGCGATGACAAGAAACTGGCTATATCTAGAATGAAAGTAATTGGTGCATTGGATAGCAGCGATGTGAAATGCCTGCGAAACATGCCTCAGCTGGAGAAGTTGGATTTGTCGGAGTCGAAAATCGTTACGGGTGGTTGTTATTACATCGAGGCCTGGTATTGCCAGAACGAAGAAGATGTAATGGGACTGTATATGTTCCATCGCAATGCGAAGTTGAAATCTATCATTTTCCCTAAGGGGGTTCTTGCCATCCGACCGATGGCTTTCCGTCGCTGTTCGGCATTGGCAGAAGTGGTATTCTCGCCTGTGTTGGAGAGAATAGATGATCGAGCATTTTCATATTGCGATTCGTTGGAGCAGCTCAGTTTCCCGCCAGCTCTTCAAACAGTAGGGCCACGTGCCTTTGCGCATTGCAAATCTTTGAAAAAGGTTCAATGCGAATCTGTGGTCAACATCGGGGAATTTGCTTTCAGCGATAGCCCATCGTTATCATCGGTGAATTTGGGTTCAGTCCTTCAGAACATCGGCGATATGGCTTTTGCCGGTGCAGCATTGGCATCCATCAGCTTCCCTGCTTCTCTCAAGAAGATGGGTACCGAGGTGTTTAAGGGTTGCCGCCAGCTTACCGCCATCCACATGGGTTCAAAAGTTCCTCCTTTTGCCAAATCGGATACCTTCGAGGGTATGAACACCGATGCTTGTACGCTGTTTGTACCTAAGGGTGCCAAGGACAACTATTGGTTGGCCGATGGCTGGGAGAAATTCAGGAATATCGTAGAGGAGTAGCATTGGCTTCTCCTTCATTTTGGCTCTATGATGAAAAAAAACTGCAAAAAGAGTTTGAGTAAGCATTTTTTTTATTACCTTTGCAGCCGATACCATTCATGTCCACGCCGTATTGATGCTACGAGAGTCGCTTTAGGGAGGATTTTCATGCTGAGATGGGTTACTTGAAAAAAGGTAAAGTGGGATAGAGGTATCGCGACATATTGAAATAAAAAAAAGGCGTTTACTTAGCGCTTTGTTCTTGACGAACCGAAACTTCGCAACTTTCAAATGTAGTCTTGAGCATAGCAACGGTAGATGCCCCGGGATGTGTTATTTTCACATCCCTTTACTGGTATGGCTTGTTGCGTCTTGGCGATGAGTCTTATATCCGTATAGGGAGAGGTGTATACATATCGGCGTGGGCTTCGACGTTGCTCGTTCACTACATTGGGCAATGCGAAGGCCTCGGTTCGTGGGACGAGTAACAGGTAGGTTCCCACGCTTTTCCGTGTCTAGTCTATCATGATTTAAATATTTGCCTATCCGGGAATCTCGGGCACACAATGTTTTTGGTATATGAAAAGTCCGAAAGAATTATTGCAAACTATGCTGTCGAAAGTTGGAGGTGAAAAATCATCTTCAGCAGTTGAAATTTTACAAGAACTGGTAACTATTCAGCTTGATGAAACAGGCACCTTATCTAAACGAATTGGCGATGACAAGAAACGGGCTATATCTAGAATGAAAGTAATTGGTGCATTGGATAGCAGCGATGTGAAATGCCTGCGAAACATGCCTCAGCTGGAGAAGTTGGATTTGTCGGAGTCGAAAATCGTTACGGGTGGTTGTTATTACATCGAGGCCTGGTATTGCCAGAACGAAGAAGATGTAATGGGACTGTATATGTTCCATCGCAATGCGAAGTTGAAATCTATCATTTTCCCTAAGGGGGTTCTTGCCATCCGACCGATGGCTTTCCGTCGCTGTTCGGCATTGGCAGAAGTGGTATTCTCGCCTGTGTTGGAGAGAATAGATGATCGAGCATTTTCATATTGCGATTCGTTGGAGCAGCTCAGTTTCCCGCCAGCTCTTCAAACAGTAGGGCCACGTGCCTTTGCGCATTGCAAATCTTTGAAAAAGGTTCAATGCGAATCTGTGGTCAACATCGGGGAATTTGCTTTCAGCGATAGCCCATCGTTATCATCGGTGAATTTGGGTTCAGTCCTTCAGAACATCGGCGATATGGCTTTTGCCGGTGCAGCATTGGCATCCATCAGCTTCCCTGCTTCTCTCAAGAAGATGGGTACCGAGGTGTTTAAGGGTTGCCGCCAGCTTACCGCCATCCACATGGGTTCAAAAGTTCCTCCTTTTGCCAAATCGGATACCTTCGAGGGTATGAACACCGATGCTTGTACGCTGTTTGTACCTAAGGGTGCCAAGGACAACTATTGGTTGGCCGATGGCTGGGAGAAATTCAAGAACATCGTAGAGGAGTAGTTCAAGAATATCGTAGAGGAGTAGTTCAAGAACATCGTAGAGGAGTTATTCAAGAACATCGCTGAGCGAAGTTCTAGTATTTCATAAAAAAGGATTAGCATTGGCTTCTCCTTCATTTTTAATTAAACTTGTGAAGAGGATATTTGCTTGTTCAGGATGCCAATTTGGCGTCTTGAACATAAATATCCTTGAATTCTTTTTGTTATTTCAGCAGATTGTTGTACTTTTGCGCCTAGAATCAATAACTAAAAAAATGAAGAATATGGATTTTAAGAATTGGCACAGAAAGATTTTATCCCCGCTTTACTTTTTGCCCTCCCATTTGTAATAATAACACTTATAGTTATTTGCATTTTAATATTGCATAATATAAAATTTTCAATTTAACAAAATATGAAAAAGATTACGAAAAGAGTGGTATTCTTCTAGTAAGAAAGCAAAAAAAATTATATGACTGTAAAGGTGTATCTTGGAGCTTCTCACACAAAATTGGGAGGTACACCTTTGTCTTTCAATGTGCTAAATATCTAAAAAACTGAAAATAAAGATAGCAATATTTGGTCGTTTGGCGAAATATTGCTATTTTTGCATCCTATAATATTGCAAACTAGTTTGAAATCATGTCATTAATTGAAATTAAAAAGGTCGAAAACAAGAAGGATTTGAAGACGTTCATCGACTTCCACTACGACCTCTACGAAGGCAACGAATACGATGTGCCTAATCTTTTCAGCGACGAAATGAATACCCTGAGCAAGGACAAGAACGCTGCGTTCGAGTTCTGCGAGGCAGAGTATTATCTTGCCTATAAGGATGGAAAGCTGGCAGGTCGCGTTGCTGCTATCATCAACCATAAGGCAAACAGCAAGTGGGGAAAGAAATCCGTCCGATTCGGATGGATTGACTTCATCGACGACCGTGAGGTTTCGAAGGCTCTTCTGGATGCCGTTGAGAAATATGGCCGCGAGAAAGGCATGGAGGATGTGGTAGGTCCGCTTGGATTTACCGATATGGACCCTGAGGGTATGCTCGTCTGGGGATTCGACCAGCTCGGCACCATGCCTACCATCTATAATTACGCTTACTATCCGGAGCACATCGAGGCCCTGGAGGGTTTCGAGGTGGATAACAAATACGTGGAGTTCAAGATTATGGTGCCGGATGAGGTGCCGGAGAAGTATGCCAAGATTGCGATGATGATTGAGAAACGCTATAATCTGCATGTGCGCAAGCTTACCAAGAAGGATATCTTCCAGGGCGGAATGGGTCAGAAAATCTTTGATCTCATCAACGATACCTACAAGGATCTCTATGGATATTCCGAACTCTCGCAGAAGCAGATAGACCAGCTTATCAAGTCGTATCTCGGTTTCCTCGACTTCAACCTCATCACCTGCATCGAGGATTGGACGGACGGAGAGCATAAGCTCATCGGTGTGGGAATCACCATGCCGTCGTTGGCTCATGCCCTGAGAAAGTGCCGCCGTGGCAGATTGCTGCCGTTCGGCTGGTTCCACGTGCTGAGAGCCATCAAGATGCACAAGACCAATATCGTTGACCTCCTCCTCATCGGTATTCTTCCAGAATATCGTGCCAAGGGAGCCAATGCGCTTCTCTTTGCCGACCTGATTCCATGGTACCAGAAGTACGGCATTGAATGGGGCGAAACCCAGGTAGAGCTGGAAACCAATGCGGGTGTGCAGGGTCAGTGGGGAGCTTTGACCCCAGTGATGCATAAGCGCAGAAAATGCTACAAGAAGATTATTAAATAACAAGGAGTGAAGGAGTTAGGGAGTTAAGACAGATGGTTTTGAATCATAGCTCCTTAACTCCTCCTAAATTTTATAACTAGGAGGATTCTATGTCAGAAGATAATAACGAATTGAATGCCCCGCAGGAGCAACAACAGCAGCAGGAGCAGCAGCCGGTGGCTTATACCGACGACAACATCCGACATCTGAGCGATATGGAGCATGTGCGAACCCGTCCGGGTATGTACATCGGTCGTTTGGGTGATGGTAACTTGCCGGAGGATGGTATCTATGTGCTCCTGAAGGAGGTGGTGGATAACTCCATCGACGAATTCAAGATGAACGCCGGCACCCGTATCGAAATCGACATCGAAGACCATCTGCGTGTCAGTGTGCGCGACTATGGTCGAGGCATTCCGCAGGGAAAACTCGTAGAGGCAGTGAGCGTGCTGAACACCGGAGGTAAATACGACAGTAAGGCGTTCAAGAAGAGTGTGGGCTTGAACGGAGTGGGTGTGAAGGCGGTGAACGCCCTCAGCTCTCATTTCGAGGTGAAGTCGTTCCGCGACGGCAAGGTGCGCCATCTGAAGTTTGAAAAAGGTATTCTGCAGAGCGATGTTACCGAGGATACTGAAGATGAGAATGGTACCTTCATCTTCTTCGAACCGGATAACACCCTCTTCAAGAACTATTCCTTCCACGACGACATCGTGGAAACCATGCTCCGCAACTATACTTATCTGAACACCGGTCTTACCATCATGCACAATGGCCGCCGCATCCTCAGCCGTCACGGTTTGAAGGATCTCCTTACGGATAATATGACCAACGAGGGTCTCTATGAGATTATTCACATGAGGGGCGAGGATATCGAGATTGCCTTTACCCATACCAACCAGTATGGCGAGGAATACTATTCCTTCGTAAACGGCCAGCATACCACCCAGGGCGGAACCCATCAGAGTGCCTTTAAGGAGCATATAGCCAAGACCATCAAGGAGTTCTTTGGCAAGTATGAGTACGGCGACATCCGTAACGGATTGGTGGCTGCCATCGCCCTGAACGTAGAGGAACCGGTGTTCGAGAGTCAGACGAAGATTAAGTTGGGTAGCACCACGATGACTCCGAACGGCGGCGAAACCATCAACAAGTATGTGGGCGATTTCCTGAAGAAGGAGGTGGATAACTATCTGCATATCCACAAGGATGTGGCTGAGATTCTGGAGAATAAAATCAAGGAGAGCGAGCGCGAGCGCAAGGCGATGGCGGGCGTTACCAAACTGGCGCGTGAACGTGCCAAGAAGGCAAACCTCCACAACCGCAAGCTGCGCGATTGCCGCATCCACTTCAGCGATGCCAAGAACGAGCTGAAGGAGGCAAGTTCCATCTTCATCACCGAGGGTGATTCTGCCAGCGGAAGCATCACCAAGAGCCGTGACGTGAACACCCAGGCGGTGTTCTCCCTGCGAGGCAAGCCGTTAAACTGCTATGGTCTGACCAAAAAGGTGGTTTACGAGAACGAGGAGTTCAACCTGCTGCAGGCTGCCCTCGATATCGAGGACGGATTGGACGGATTGAGATATAATAAGGTGATTGTGGCTACCGATGCCGATGTAGATGGAATGCACATCCGCCTGCTCATCATCACCTTCTTCCTGCAGTTCTTCCCCGACCTCATCAAGAAGGGCCACGTGTATGTGCTTCAGACTCCATTGTTCCGAGTGCGCAACAAGCGAACCAAAATCAAGAACAAGCAGGCGATAGCGGATGCTGATGCCAAACTGGGACCTAAGGAGAAGAAGGGCGACTTCATTACGCATTACTGCTACAGCGATGAGGAGCGCCAGCAGGCCATCAAGGCGTTGGCTCCTGACCCGGAAATCACCCGATTCAAGGGTTTGGGAGAGATTTCGCCAGAAGAGTTTGCCCATTTCATCGGTCCGGATATGCGATTGGAGCAGGTAACGCTGCACAAGACCGACCAGGTGCAGAAGCTCCTGGAGTACTACATGGGTAAGAATACGATGGAACGTCAGAACTTCATCATCGACAACCTGGTGATTGAAGAGGATATTCCGGAGGAAGACTCAGCACCGCTTGATTAGGATAAGTGAAAAGTGAAGAACGAAGTTTAAGGAAATGAAGAAGATAATTTTATTTGCGCTCCTGGCATTCCTGGCAGTAACTTCTGCCAATGCCCAGCTGCGCATTAAGATGGGCAAGAATAGCCCGATAGAGAAGTTGGGTAGGGCGGAAATCGCCATCACCAACCTCTATGTGGATAGTGTGGATGAGAGCAAGCTCGTGGAGGATGCCATCAGAGGCATGCTCGAAAAGCTCGACCCTCATTCTTCCTACACCACAGCCAAGGAAACCAAGGCGATGAACGAACCGCTGAACGGAAGTTTCGACGGCATCGGCGTTCAGTTTAATATGGTAGATGACTCCCTGCTCGTTATCCAGCCCGTTACCAACGGACCATCCGAGAAGGTGGGCATCATTGCCGGCGACCGCATCGTTGCCGTAAACGATACCGCCATTTCGGGCGTGAAGATGAGCAAAGAGGAAATCATGAAGCGCCTCCGCGGTCCTAAGGGAACCACGGTGAATCTTACCATCGTGCGCCGTGGCATCAAGGATAAGCTCACCTTCAAGGTGAAGCGCGACAAGATTCCTGTAACCACGATGGATGCGGCTTACATGATTCGTCCGGGCATCGGCTATATCCGATTGGGAAGCTTCGGCCTGACCAGTCATAAGGAGGTGACCATGGCGATGGATTCGCTGAAGAAGAAGGGTATGAAAGACCTGATTTTCGACCTGGAGGATAATGGCGGCGGCTATCTTCAGACGGCGGCTCAGATAGCCAACGAGTTCCTGGAAAAGGGCGATCTCATCGTTTATACCAGCGGTCGTGCGGCTCCACGCCAGGAGTACAAGGCACAGGCAAACGGCAGATGGCGCAAGGGCAAGGTGGTAGTGCTCACCAACGAGTTTACCGCTTCTGCCGCCGAGATTGTTTCCGGAGCCATCCAGGATCAGGACCGTGGCGTGGTGGTAGGTCGCAGAACCTTTGGTAAGGGATTGGTGCAGCGCCCGCTCACCTTCGATGATGGCAGCGAGATTCGCCTCACCATCGCCCATTATTATACGCCTAGCGGCAGATGCATTCAGAAGCCATATAAGAAAGGTGATAGACTGGATTATGCGATGGATCTCGACAAGCGATACAAGCACGGCGAGTTCACCAACCAGGACAGCATCCATCTTTCTGACAGCTTGAAGTATTACACATTGCGCAAGCATCGTGTGGTTTATGGTGGCGGCGGAATCATGCCCGATTATTTCGTGCCATTGGACACAACGAAATACACCAAGATGCATCGCCAGTTGGCAGCCAAGAGCATCGTCATCAACCAGAGCCTGAAGTTCATCGATGCGCATCGCAAGGAATTGAAGAATCAGTATAAGGATTTCAATAAGTTCCTGGCAACTTACGAGGTTCCTTCTTCGCTCATCGAAGCGATTATCGCCGAGGGCAAGAAGGAGAAGATAGAGCCGAAGGATGAGGCAGAGCTTGCCCAGACGAAGAAATATCTGGCCGTGCAGCTGAAGGCACTTGTGGCAAGAGATATTTGGGATATGAGCCAGTACTTCCAGGTTTGGAATGAGACCAACGAGATAGTTCAGCGTGCCGTGAAGCTGCTGACCACAGGGAAGTAGGGAAGGTTAAGTGAAGAGTGAAGAACGAAGAGTGAAGAATTCAAGTGCTTTGCTCGTGTAACTATAGAAAAAACGGCTGTTAACTGTTAACCTGTTAACCCGTAACCCCGTAACCCGTGAGGTAATGACACAATAAAAGGTCGTGAGGTTTCTGATAGAACTTCACGACCTTTTTTGTGTATTTATCTTCCAAGAACGCAAGTCCGCTAGGCGTCCCGGCGGATATGACCTTTTTCCCTAGAACGCAAGTCCGCTAGGCGTCCCGGCGGATATGACCTTTTTCCCTAGAACGCAAGTCCGCTAGGCGTCCCGGCGGATATGACCTTTTTCCCTAGAACGCAAGTCCGCTAGGCGTCCCGGCGGATATGACCTTTTTCCCTAGAACGCAAGTCCGCTAGGCGTCCCGGCGGATATGACCTTTTTCCCTAGAACGCAAGTCCGCTAGGCGTCCCGGCGGATATGACCTTTTTCCCTAGAACGCA
>OOCQ01001555.1_pt1 | contig 13474 bp, 14 predicted proteins | sample 1671121 | NCBI WGS metagenome assembly OOCQ01 (sample SAMN06348124, study PRJEB24527) | human gut metagenome | biome: human gut; feature: ankylosing spondylitis patient; material: feces | host: Homo sapiens | place: China | collected 2015-10 | reverse complement strand
CGACAAGACGGGCACGCTGACCAAAGGAACGTTTGAAGTACAGTCTTGTCATACCCCGCAAGGCATATCCGAAGAGAAGCTGCTTCAAGTCATAGCTTCTGCGGAACAAAACAGTACACACCCCATAGCCAAAGCTATCACCGGGTATGCAAAGCAAAGGCATATACTCTTGTCTCCGGCAACAGAAGTTACAGAAATTGCAGGCCGCGGACTCGAAGCAAGGATAGACGGACAGCGTGTCTTGGCAGGAAACACCCGCTTACTGTCCGAATATAAGGTGGAATACCCGCAGGAATTATCCGAAATCGCCGATACGGTGGTAGTCTGCGCCATAGGTTCAGCCTACGCAGGTTATCTGCTGCTATCCGATACACTGAAAGACGATGCCTGTACAGCCATAGAAGAGCTGAAAGCTTTAAATATCAATAATATTCAGATATTATCGGGAGACAAGCAGGCAATTGTCACTAACTTTGCAGAGAAGTTAGGGGTGGCGCGAGCGTATGGCAACCTGCTGCCCAACGGTAAAGTAGAGCACATAGAGGAACTGAAACGAAACACTGCCAACCGGATAGCCTTTGTAGGCGACGGCATCAACGATGCTCCCGTCCTTGCCCTCAGCCATGTAGGTATCGCAATGGGCGGACTGGGCAGCGACGCAGCCATCGAGACTGCCGATGTCGTAATACAAACCGACCAGCCCTCAAAAGTAGCTACAGCCATTTGTGCCGGCAAGCAGACACGCCGGATTGTATGGCAGAACATTTCACTGGCTTTCGGAGTTAAACTATTGGTACTGGCTTTAGGTGCCGGCGGACTGGCTACCCTGTGGGAAGCTGTCTTTGCAGATGTCGGCGTGGCTCTTATCGCCATAGTAAATGCCATCCGCGTACAGAAACTGATAAAATAGAAAGGGAAAAGCATATGAAAGAAAAGGATTATTTAGCCTTGTTGGCAAAGAGAGAGATACAGCCCACCGCCATACGCATATTAGTATTGCAGGCCATGCTCAAGGCAGGACGCTCCGTCTCTTTACGGTTGACAAATCCTCTATCTTCCGCACCATCACCCTTTTCCTTTCTCACCACCTGATACACAGCATCGATGACGGGACAGGTTCTTTTAAATATGCGGTATGCAGTGCAAGCTGCTCTTGCGAAGTCAACGACCTGCACACTCATTTTCATTGCGAGAGTTGCAACAAGACATTCTGCTTCCAGAATATCCCTACACCGGTAGTACAAGTACCGGAAGGATTTACGCTGAACAGCATCAATTATGTACTGAAAGGGCTTTGTCCGGAATGTGCGGCAAAAGATAAGCAGAAACAAAATTTCCTCCCGGATAACGAATTGTAGTTACATTCATTTGTTTTACTTGTTCTAACACATCTTTTCTAAATCCGTCTTCATCAGAATTAATATTATCCGGCTCATATATTCCTGAATAAATAACTCTTCCCATGTGCTCGAGAAAAGAGCCAAATAATCGAGAATCCACCTTATCAATTTGGAAATTTTTATTACATATAATCTTTGTAATTTCCATATTATTCAACTCCTATCCTTTTAATCCGCCACTACTCATGCCTTCAACAAAATACTTTTGTCCAAACATATATAGAATAAACATTGGAAGTAATGAGACTAGAGCTCCTGCAAATGCAGCTCCATACTCTATTGTATTCTGTCCGATAAACAATGCCAAACCATTTGCAAGAGTACGCATTTCTGTACTACTTGTAACAATCATAGGCCATAACAAGTCATTCCAAGATCCATTTACGCTTAGAATAACAAGTGTAATTACAGCTGGCTTCACCTGTGGAAGCATTATCTTCCAAAAAATACCAAATTCTGTTAAACCGTCTATTCTTGCAGCTTCTGCCATCTCTTTTGGAATTCCTGTAAACGCAGCTCTCATCATAAAAATTGATCCTGCAACAGCTACTCGTGGAATTATAAGACCCCAATATGTATCATACATTCCCATTTTATATACAACCAAGAATAACGGAACCATAATAACCTGAAATGGAACCATCATTGTTGCAAGTGTCATAAGAAACGAAGCTGTTTTGCCCTTAAAATCATAAAATGCATATGCATATCCCGCCATACTATTCACAATAACCGCTAACGCTGTTGTTGCACCTGCATAAATTACAGAATTCATGATGTAACGAATAATATCTATTCTTCCTTGTACATCAACAAAATTTTCCAATGTAAATGTTTTCGGAATAAATGTAGGTGGCCATGATATAATTTCTTTCTCCGTTTTAAATGCACTTAATGTCACCCAAACAACTGGCACCAAAACCATCATAGCTATAATTATTAGAATTAAAGCGACTGGTATGTTAAAAACAAACCTGCCAATGCCTATTGTTTTTTTCTTTTTCATATCATCAGTCCTCCTTTACCATTCTTTTATACATCAAAACGGTAATGAACATGATGATAATGAAAAGTACCACCGACATTGCCGATGCATATCCCATACTTGAGTTTGATGAGAATGCTCTGGAATATATATAACTAACTGTTGATTCTGTTGTATAATTTGGTCCACCATTTGTTGTCACATATATAATATCAAAAATCTGAAGCGCTCCAGCAAATCTCGTCATCATAATATACCAAAATGTAGGCCTTATAGAAGGAACTGTTATATTAACAAATTGAAGTATCTTTCCTGCACCATCCATTTGTGCTGCTTCATACAACGATGGTGATACTTGCTGAATTGCTGTAACATAAATTATTGCTGAAATACCAAAACTTCTCCATATTGATATGAACGAGATTACAAAAATTGTAAGTCCCGGAGTATTCATAAAGTTAATTTTTCCTAATCCCATGGACTGTAATACAGCTGTTATAAATCCAATATTTGAATGAAGAATCATTCTCCACATAATGCCAATTACAGTTGCAGAACAAATTACTGGGAGGAAATACACTGCACGTAAGAACTTATTTCTTTTATTATTTTTACTTATAAACGCCGCAATTATCAAAGCACCCAACACTTGAACAGGAACTTCTATTCCAGTAAAAATTGCTGTCACCTTCAAACTGTTTATAAATCGCGGATCATGAAATGCTTCAACAAAATTATCCCATCCTATAAATGTTGCATGATTCATTGTAATCGGTACATCAAAAAAACTTAATCCAAACGCCATAATTAAAGGAATTATACTGAACAATATCAATAATACTATTGATGGAGCTATAAACAGATATGCACTTCTGGATGGCTTATTCCAATACCTTTTGATTTTTTCCATCACTTATTCCATCCTTTCTATTCGTAAGGGTGACTATTTAAGCCACCCTTACTTGTACTATAATTTGACAATTACCGCTATTTGTTATACTTATCAACAATTTTCTGAGTTGCTTCCTGTGCCTTTGTTAATGCCTCCTCAACTGATGAATTACCAAATGCAACTGAATTAATCATTTCCGGAATAACATCTGATAATACTGCATTAATTCCAGGGAAATTTGAATCAACTATGAAATCTGTTGGTGCTTCAGGATTTGCGGCTGACATAGCACTAAGTTTCTTATTAGCTTTATACTCATCATTATTCTGCACTGAATATGTATATGCTGGGAAACCATTCTTAAGTGACCACTCTAATGCCGGACTACTTCCATCTTTGTCCTGTGTATTCCACCACTCAATAAACTTGTAAGCAGCTTCCTTTTCAGCATCACTTGCAGCTGTTGTAATTCCAAATCCGATTACTTCAACTGAATTCATATCACCTGCATCGCCTTGTGGAATAAGACCAATACCATAATCAACACCAGCTGTATCCAGACCTGCTGTAACCCATGGACCACCAACTGTTATTCCGACCTGACCCGCACTTACCATCGAATCAGTATCAGCCTCTACCGGATTATCCCCCTTATCGATCATATCTTTATACATATTAAGGAATTTCTCATAGCCTGCATTATTTTCAAAATTAGCTTTCCACTTGCCATTGTCATCTGTTACAGCGAGTCCGCCAAACCTCTGCATAATATGTGCAATCTGATATGCATAATCGTATGAAATACCTGAGCCATATATATTCTTACTAGAATCAGTTATCTTAGCAGCATCCTTTGCCCATTCATCCCAATTTGCAGGAGGTGTTTCAGGATCAAGCCCTGCCTGCTTAAATAAATCTTTATTCCAGTACATATAATAACCCACTACCTGAAATGGTACAAAATACGTTTTGTCATCATCTGAACAATAATCCAAATATGATTGGATAAAATCCGTCTTATCAAGATCTGTTTTATCGAAAACATCACTTACATCTTGTAAATAATCCCCATATGTAAAACGATAGGCACTTGAGCTTAGTATCATTGTCGGTCCCTCACCTGCAGCAAATGCTGTAGAAAGCTGACTATCAAAATCCGATGAAATATCCATTTTAACTTTTATTCCATCCTTGTTTTCTTTATTAAACTTGTCAACCATCTTTACAAGCATATCCCCGTCTGCTCCTGTAAAGCTATTCCAAAAAGTAATCTCTGTTCCTTTTGATGAGTCTGACTTTTTGTTTTCTGTTGCATTGGTTGTTCCTCCACATCCAACAAGTGATGTAACCATCAACGCTGACAACCCCAATGCCATAATTTTCTTTAACTTAATCATATAGTCTCCATTCCGGAATACCTGGAGCAATCTACCTCGTCAGGTATCTTCTCCATACTTCCTCTATTTGCTTGTTTTGTACACGTGTACGTTGTCTTATATCCATAATATAACTCCGCCATCTTGTATTGTCAATATGCATTTACATTTTTGTTGTTTTTGTTATTATTTTAGCGGTTTTTTTGTTTATTTTTCATAATTTTTCATTTATATCCATTTGTACTCGTGTACATATTAAGTTATAAAAAAAAGACAACCACATCTCGGCTGTCCTTTTTTTAGTAATTATTAACTTTATTTGTAGAAAATATTTTCAAGCATAAGTCCCTTCTTGAATTTTCTGATTGTTGTGTCATTGTCGACAAATACAGCCTCTATACCCATCATAGTAACTCACTCATCCATCTGCTCAGCTGTAAGGTCATATGTGAACACTGTATGATGTGCTCCTCCTGCAAGCATTCATGCCTCTGCACCTGTATAAAAGTCAGGCTGTGGTGCCCAGAAGTTTCTTTAATACTCAAAGATTGCCAAAAGGTGTAACGATTACCTGATAATTCTTTTCCTCAAGGGATTTCTCAAATCCGAGCCCAATCTGTACCTGTACCGCTACATGCTTTTCAACTTCTAAAAATTTCTACGCTCAAGCAGAATGTCGTATTTGTCATAGTACCCATCTACGAGTGCGTTTGTATCCAACTGTGAAACTACTGTAACATACTCTGCAATTTTATTTAAATAGTATGCATCCATACCCTCATCTGATTAAGTCCTCGATTTCCCCACATATAATATGGTATAGCCCTTGCTATTACAGACTTTTGTCTAGGTGGTTTCTCAGAATATAGCGCATCTGAGCCTTCAAGTCTCACTGCAGGAATATCTAAAAGAACCGCACCCTTTAATATTCCCTCAGCTTCTGTTTCAATCTGTGCTTCATTAAGCCTTGACACATCTATCATCAGACTCTGCACATCATCATCATTGTCCACTCCTTCAAAAGCGTACACTACCGGACCTCTTTGCAAAGCTGCACATCCTATGTCCTCTCTTACCTTTGTATTGGCATATATTACACGGATATCCATATTGAAGCTGATTTCTATAACATCGTTATCATGCCATTTATTTTTTATATAAATATAGCCATCCCTATAAGAATAGAACACATCTGCTTTTGCCTCACTATTCTCTTTTAACCTCATGCCATTGAGTGTCACCTCAAAGCTCTTCAGATATCCCGGAATATGTATTGCAACGGCAAATTCATCGCCTGTCTTCGGCGTAATGCTGTATGAAACATGTCCCTTCCACGGATATTCACTGACAACCTTTATATCTGCTTTTTTAAGCCGAGCCTCCTGACCGATGAAAAGATGTGAATAGATTACATCATCATCCTCATCCCACGCATATCTGCCCAGAGATGTAACCATACGCACAAGATTCGGAGGACAGCATGCACATGCATACCAGCCCGGTCTTTCAGGAATGACATGCTTATAGCCAAATATTTCACCTGATACTCCTGGATTTACCTCAAGCGGATTCACATAAAAAAATCTCTTTCCATCAAGCTGCATTCCACTTATAATTCCGTTGTATAATTCCCTCTCCATGGCATCTGCATATTTGCCGTTTTTGTTCATTTTAAGCATCTGCTTTGCAAAGAAAACAAGACCTATCGATGCACAGGTCTCAGCGTATGCCATATCATTCGGCAGCTCATACTCCTTCGTAAAGGCCTCTCCCTCCACTGTTGAGCCTATACCTCCTGTTATATACATCTTCTTTTCTGTCATGTTATTCCACAGTCGCTCACAGGCAGCAAAAAGCTTTTCATCGTGCTCCGTTGCTGCCAGATCTGCCATGGCTGTATACATATAGACAGCACGCACACTGTGTCCTACCGCTTCTTCCTGTTCATAAATGGTAGCATGGCTCTGGTTATACTTTATATCCTTAGGAACCATTCCAAAGTGATTCCAATCACGCTTTGCGGCTTCCTCAGCAAAAAAAGCAGGATTTTTTCCCCTCTCCTCAAGAAAATATCTCGCCTGCTTTTTGTAGGCCTCATTTCCTGTTGCATGATACATGCGCATCAGACCTATTTCAACCTCCTGATGCCCCGGTATTCCGGGCAGCTTATCAGGCCCGAATCTGTCTATGATGTGTCCCGCCATGCCTTCCATAACCTTAAGCAGCTTATCCTTGCCGGTAGCCTCATAATATGCGACAGCAGCCTCCATCATATGACCTGCACAGTACAGCTCGTGACACTCAAGCAGATTCTGCCATCTGTGCTCAGGCTCTTTTATTGTGAAATATGTATTCAGATATCCATCCGGCTGCTGTGCTGCAGCGATAATATCTATAATGTCATCAGCTCTCTTTTCAAGCGCAGCATCAGGCTTTATTATCAGAGAATATGCTACTCCCTCAAGCCATTTTGCCACGTCACTGTCCTGAAAGACCATACCGTAAAACTCGCCCTGTGAAAGGCCTGCTGCAATCTTAAAATTCTCTATTGCATGACTTTTTTCCACTCCGGGCTGTCTGTCATTAAGCACATCTTCCTGAAACGGAATGACAACATCTGTCACAAGCTCCTGCATATGTCCCCAAAACGGATCCTCTATTTTTATATTCTTTAAATCCATATCCTACTCTCTCCATATAAAATACTTCAACCAGCAAAATTGACCAGCCAATATTTGCAAGCATCATAAAAAGCGATTTTTCTTTTAATACATAACTATTCAGAACCACTTGAGGAACAGGAAAACCTGCTTTTTATTCCACGTGATTCTGAATAGCTGTTTTAATATTATTTCGATAATCTAAGTGTAACAACACTGCATGCCGGAAGAGTAACCTTCACACCGGTCTGTGTATTTTCATATGCTGTGAAATCCTTCTCATCCACTACCTCAGGTGCTTCAAAGGTATTGTGTGCATCCATGGCACCTTCGATGTATCTGGCCTCACTTACACTGTATTTGTCACCCTCATTTGTAAGCATAATATCAACATCCTCTGACGACTCAAGAGAATTGTTTGTAAGTGTGACTGTAATCACTCCATCCTTATCCTCTGATACAGACTCAAAAACCTTAGGAAGCTCATTCTTTCCAGAACCAACAGTAGCTCCTCCTACAAGAGAGCTGTCCAAAAGAGCTGCGCCCTGATGATGTCTCATCATATGGAATACATAATATGTAGGTGTCTTTATCATCTTATCGCCGTCTGTGAGCATTACAGACTGAAGCACATTTATAAGCTGTGCAATACATGCCATCTTGACACGGTCGGAATGCTTGTTGAAAATGTTTAATGTCATACCTGCAACAAGCGCATCACGCATTGTGTTCTGCTGATATAAGAATCCCGGATTGGTACCAGGCTCCACATCTGACCAGATGCCCCACTCATCAACAATAAGACCTATATTCTTATCAGGATCATACTCATCCATTATGGCTCCATGACGATTGATGAGCTCCTCCATGAAATATCCTCTCTTAAGAGTCTGATAAAAGATATCCTCTGTAAACTCTGTTGCACTTCCCTTGATATTCCAGTCATCCTCAGTCTCAGGAAGTGTGTAATAATGAAGAGATAATCCATCCATCAGACCATGGAGTTTCGGATCACAATGGTCAAAGCATGTAGCCATAACCTTCTTTGTCCACTCATAGTCATCCACATTTGGACCACAGCAGATTTTATTGATTGGCTGATTGCCTGCATAATTTCTGACATAAGTCTGGTATCTGCGGTATTCATCTGCATAATGCTCAGGACGCATGTTTCCACCACATCCCCAGTTCTCATTTCCCACACCGAAGTAGTCAATAGTCCATGGGTCTTCGTGTCCGTTTTCCTTACGCAAATCAGCCATAGGTGATACTCCGTTAAATGTGATGTACTCTACCCACTCACTCATCTCGCGCACTGTTCCGCTTCCTAAATTTCCGTTCACATATGTCTTACAGCCTAACTGTCTGCAAAGCTCAAAAAACTCATGTGTTCCGAAGCTGTTGTCCTCAACTACACCACCCCAGTGTGTGTTGATCATCTTTTTTCTCTTCTCCTTAGGACCGATACCATCCATCCAATGATACTCATCTGCAAAGCAGCCGCCCGGCCAGCGGAGCACAGGTATCTTCATTTCCTTTAATGCATCTACAACATCAATACGCATACCGTTTACGTTTGGTATATCTGAATTCTCCCCTACAAATAATCCCTCGTAGATACATCTTCCGAGATGCTCTGAAAAATGTCCATAAATCTCCGGAGCAATTGTACTCTTTTTATTCTCATTATTTACAATAATTTTTGCCATATTTTCTCCTTTATCTCTTATACATTTATCCTGCTCTGCCATTGTTGCACACATAAGTGCACTGATTGTTAATGTGTTTTGCTTATGCACATAATATACATGAGAGTAGCTGCAATGTCAATATTTATTTTAGATTATTTTAAACTATTTTACATATTGTTTAATAATATCTAAAATTTTATTTTATTTTCGTTTTGAAACGCATGTAAGTTATACATATTGCACAATATATTTAAATAATTTTAAAACCTATTTCCATATAGCTTAAAACTATACAATAATATATTGACAACATAGGAGCTTATTCCTATAATTAAAACATGATTTACACACAAGAACTCGTTGTTAATTTTATAAAATATTTTAGGAGAATCTATATATGATACATATCACATCATTAGACGATGGTCTCGAACTGTTTAAAGCTCTCGGCTCTGATATTCGTATCCAGATTTTAAAAATTCTGCTCGAGAATAACCAGATGAGCATGAATCAGATTGCAAACGAGCTAAACATCAGCAATGGAGCTTTAACCGGACATATAAAAAAGCTTGAGGAGTGTGGACTTATCTCCGCCTCAAACGATTCATCCGGTCACGGCAACCAGAAGCTGTGTTCACTGATTCAGGATCGTATATTAGTAGAAATTGAAAAACCAATAGACTTAAGTAACGTATACAACACATCCATCAAGGTAGGGCAGTTTTCATCTCACAATATCTGTCCAACCTGTGGCCTGGCTACATCCTCATTTGTGATAGGAGAGCTCGATGACGCGCGTTACTTTGACCATCCTGACCATTTCAATGCAGACATTATGTGGTTCACAAAAGGCTATGTGGAATATGTAATTCCAAACCTCATTCCACGTAATCAGAAAATCACCCAGCTTTCACTCTCAGCCGAGATAAGTTCTGAGGCTCCGGGCATCGACAACGACTGGCCAAGTGATATAAGCTTTTACATCAATGACACTCTTGTCGGCACCTGGACCTCTCCCGGTGACTATGGAGATGTACGCGGAATGTTTACCCCTGAATGGTGGCCTCAGAACTGGAATCAATACGGTCTACTCAAGCTTTTAGTCATAAATCATAAAGGCACCTTCATAGATGGTCTCAAGATATCAGATATCACAACCTCTGAGCTAAAGCTTGACTACACAAGCACCATCCGCTTCCGCATAGCTGTCGAGGAGGATTCTGCCCATGTCGGCGGACTCACAATATTCGGAAAAAGCTTCGGTAACTACGATCAGGACATTATTGTATCCATCAATTATGAACCTCTTGACACTGAAAAAAACACTAAATAATAATAAAATGACTGCGGAAATCAAAACCGCAGTCATTTTGTTATTATTTTATTTGTACTACCACTTTTTATGAGGGCAGTGCGAAACGCCTGTAAGTGCCCGAAGCTCCACATAACAGCCGCAAGCATTACAAGTCCCGGCATTTAGCCTGTCACACGCCTTGCACACTGCAAGCCTTGCCTCATACTCTTTTTCCGGCACTCTGTCCTCGCCCTTTATCGCATCAACATATTTTTTTATCATTGCTGCGTCGGCCTCTGCCATTTCTCTAAGCAGACACTTCTTACATATCAGTTTCATGTGATGTCCCCTTTCTTTTGCCTTATCAGTTATACGAAAACACAGGTCGCCCAGCATTTATAGATTTAATATATCAGATAAAAACCTATAACACAATATATATTTTAGAATTCATTAAATTATTTTGCACTAATTAAAACATTAAAGTTTTTATATGTATACAAAGTAGAAGAAAGGACAACCGTATTCCGGCTGTCCTTTCTTTTATTAGTTTATTGTTATATTGGGGAAAATGTAAAAAATGATAAAACCAAACTATTTTAAATACTTATAAAAAATCCTTCACTGATGCATAAATGCCCTCTGCATCAAGTCCGTATTTTTTAAGCAAAGCTACAGCCGGACCTGACTCACCAAAGCAGTCCTGTATGCCTATTGTCTTTACCGGTGTTGGAGCCTTACGCGAAAGTGTCTCACATACCGCGGCTCCAAGTCCTCCTATTACAGAGTGCTCCTCCACGGTAACCACCCTGCCGCATTCCTTTGCTGCAGCTACAACAAGTTCCTCATCAAGAGGCTTGATAGTGTGTATATTTATGACCTTTGCATTTACGCCATCTGCTGCAAGCTTTTCTGCCGCTGCAAGTGACTCTGCCACGCACAGACCGGTAGCTATGATAGCTACATCCGTGCCCTCACGGAGTGTAACACCCTTTCCGATTTCAAATTTATACTCTGCATTGTCATTTATTATCGGTGTTGCAAGACGGCCAAACCTCATGTATACAGGGCCCTCATGCTCATAAGCTGCCTTTACGGCGGCTCTTGCCTCTATATCATCGCTTGGGTTTATTACAACCATGCCTGGAATTGCTCTCATGAGTGCAATATCCTCGTTGCACTGGTGGGTGGCTCCATCCTCTCCTACCGAAATACCTGCGTGTGTCGCACCGATTTTCACATTGAGATGAGGATATCCAATAGAGTTTCTCACCTGCTCAAACGCACGACCTGCCGCAAACATGGCAAATGAACTGGCAAATGGCACCTTTCCCGTAGCCGCAAGTCCTGCAGCAATGCCCATCATGTTGCACTCTGCGATACCACAGTCTATGTGACGATCTGGAAATTCCTTTTTGAAGATGGCTGTCTGTGTGGCAGCCGCAAGGTCAGCATCAAGAACATATACGTCATCGTGCTCCTTTGCAAGCTCTACAAGTGCATTTCCGTAGCTGACACGTGTGGCGATTTTCTTTACTTCTGACATAATGCTTCACCTTCCTTTCTCAGATCCTCCATGGCAACTGCATACTCCTCATCATTTGGAGCCTTGCCATGCCAGCCGACCTGATTTTCCATAAATGAAACACCTTTGCCCTTTACGGTATGTGCTATAATTGCCGTCGGCATACCCTTTGTATTTCTTGCCTCTTTAAATGCGTCAGCAATCTGATCCATGTCATTTCCATCCTTCAGATCAATCACATGGAAATTGAATGCCTTGAATTTCTCACCAATAGGATATGGTGAGCACACCTGATCCACCGGTCCATCAATCTGGAGTCCGTTGTTATCAACTATAACAACAAGGTTATCAAGCCTTCTGAAGCCCGCAAACATGGCAGCCTCCCAGACCTGTCCCTCCTGAATCTCGCCATCGCCGAGAAGTGTATATACTCTGTAATCATCATTTGTAAGCTTTGCAGAAAGTGCCATGCCCACTGCCGCAGAAATGCCCTGTCCGAGCGAACCGCTTGACATATCCACACCCGGGATATGCTTCATGTCAGGATGTCCCTGCAGATATGATCCCAGATGTCTAAGTGTCTTTAAATCCTCAACCGGAAAATAGCCTCTCTGCGCAAGTGTAGAGTAAAGTCCCGGAGCCGTGTGTCCCTTTGAAAGCACAAAACGGTCTCTATCCGGCTTTTTAGGATTCTTTGGATCAATGTTCATCTCCTCAAAATACAGATATGTAAATATATCTGCTGCAGAAAGTGAGCCGCCCGGATGTCCCGCCTTTGCAGAATGCACAGCCGTGACGATACCCTTCCTGACTTCATTTGCTGTAATCTGAAGCTCTAATTTGTTCATTTTGTTCTCCTGTTAAATCTATGACATGAAATAAAATATTTATACCTGTCTTTGGTTTATAATATCTAATCCCCAAATACAGCTCTGTAATCAGCCTGGAACTTCTCGATTCCCTGATCTGTAAGTGGATGCTTTGTCATCTGCTCGATAACCTTGTAAGGAATTGTTGCGATATCAGCTCCTGCAAGTGCACAGTCTGTGACATGAATCGGGTTTCTGATTGAAGCTGCAATAATCTCTGTATCATATCCATAGATATCAAAAATCTCTGAAATCTGTCTGATCAGCTCAATGCCCGGCTGGCTGATATCATCAAGTCTGCCAAGGAAAGGTGAAACATATGTAGCACCTGCATTTGCAGCAAGAATTGCCTGATTTGCTGAAAAAATAAGAGTAACGTTTGTCTTGATGCCCTCTGATGAAAGTACCTTGACAGCCTTAAGTCCCTCAACTGTCATAGGAATCTTAACTACCATGTTTGGATGAATAGCTGCGATTTCACGTCCTTCTTTTATCATGCCCTCTGCATCAACTGTTGTTGCTTTTACCTCTCCGCTTATCGGTCCGTCAACGATAGATGTGATTTCTTTAATTACCTCATTGAAGTCTCTGCCCTCTTTTGCAATGAGTGAAGGGTTTGTTGTGACTCCACAGATGACTCCCATATCGTTTGCTTTCTTAATGTCCTCGACATTTGCTGTATCTACGAAAAACTTCATTTAATAATACCTCCGCCTTATATAATTTGTGTTTGCTTTTATTTGATGATATAAATATAACACTTTAAAAGAAAAAATGCAATA
>OOCQ01001554.1_pt1 | contig 13486 bp, 10 predicted proteins | sample 1671121 | NCBI WGS metagenome assembly OOCQ01 (sample SAMN06348124, study PRJEB24527) | human gut metagenome | biome: human gut; feature: ankylosing spondylitis patient; material: feces | host: Homo sapiens | place: China | collected 2015-10 | reverse complement strand
AGACTCCTGAGGTGATGGCCCGCTTGCGTGATATGGGCAAGGTCGCCGTCCTGATGGGCTCCCTCTGCGCCGGCATCCTTGGCAGCGTCCTGATCAACATCATCCACGGCATCGAATCCAGAAAGGCCGTCAAGGCTTAAAGCCCAAGCTCGTCCTTCATCGAGCGGAGGAGGTCGAAGGCCTGGAGCGGGGTGATGTTGTTGAGGTCGGCTCCGGCGAGTTTGTCGCGCAGGGATTCGAGCGTAGGGTCATCCAGCTGGAAGAACGAGAGCTGGAGGCTGCCGTCACTCTCAAGGGTGCCGGCCTTGGTCTGGACAGGCTTCTTGATCTCGCCTTTCCTGGCGCTTACAATGTGCTGGGAATCATTCATCTCCAGAACCTTCAACGTGTCCTCGGCGCTCTGGATCACCTCTTTGGGCATCCCGGCCATCCTTGCGACGTGGATACCGAAACTGTGCGCTGTCCCGCCCTCCTTGAGCTTGCGCAGGAAGATCACCTGCGAGCCGACTTCCTTCACCGCGATGTGGAAGTTCCGGACCCTTGAATATATCTCCTCAAGGTCGTTAAGCTCGTGATAGTGAGTGGCGAAGAGTGTTTTCGCCCCACGGCCATATTCGTGAATATATTCGACTATCGCGCGTGCGATCGACATTCCATCGTAGGTTGAGGTGCCTCGGCCGATCTCGTCCAGCAGCACGATGCTGCGGTCGGAGATGTTGTTCAGGATGCTGGCCGATTCGAGCATCTCGACCATGAAGGTCGACTCGCCCTGCGAAATGTTGTCCGAAGCCCCGACGCGCGTGAAAATCTTGTCCACATAGCCGATATGGGCCGACTTCGCGGGTACGTACGAACCCATCTGGGCCATCAGGATGATCAGCGCGGTCTGGCGCAGCAGCGCCGACTTACCCGACATGTTGGGTCCGGTGATCATCATAATCTGCTGCTGCTTGTCGTCGAGCATCACGTCGTTGGGGATGTACTCCTCCCCCACGGGCATCAGCGTCTCGATCACCGGATGGCGGCCCTGACGGATGTCGATGCGCTTGCCGTCGTCCAGCACGGGACGCACGTAGCGGCGTTCGCAGGCGATGCGTGCGAAGGACTGGAGGCAGTCGATGCGCGCCACCGCGGCGGCGTCGCGCAGCATCGGCGCCAGCGAACCGCAGATATAGGCCATGATCCCGGCGTAGATGCGCTGCTCCAGGATGAGCATCTTCTCCTCGGCGCCGAGAATCTTCTCCTCGTACTCTTTCAGTTCGCCCGTAATGTAACGCTCGGCGTTGGCGAGGGTCTGCTTGCGTATCCACGTCTCGGGGACCTTGTCCTTGTGGGCGTTGCGGACCTCGATATAGTAGCCGAAAACGTTGTTGTAGCTGATCTTGAGCGACGGGATGCCCGTGGCCTCGCTCTCGCGCTGCTGGATGCGCGCGAGATAGTCCTTGCCGTGGAGCGCGATGCGGCGCAGGTCGTCCAGTTCGGGATCGACGCCGTCGGCGATCACGCCGCCCTTCTGTATCTGGTTGTTCTGCGGGTCGGGGTAGATTTCGCGGGCGATACGCTCGCGGACCTCCGCCAGAGGGTCGATCTGCTCTGCCAGCGCATGCAGACGGTCGTCGTCGGTGGACTCCAGCGCAGCCTTGAGCGTCTCGATGGCTCCGAGCGAGTTCTTGAGCTGCACCAGTTCGCGGGGCGTGACCCTCTGGGCGGCGATACGCCCCGCGATACGCTCCAGATCGCCCACCAGCGACACCTGCTCGCGGATGACATCCGCCAGATCGGCGTCTTTGATCAGCCGTTCCACCACATCGAGGCGCTCGTTGATCTTCGCGGGGTCCTTGATCGGCATGGCGATCCAGCGTTTCAGCAGGCGGCCGCCCATCGGCGTCAGCGTGCGGTCGATCACGTCGGCGAAACTGCACTTCTCGCGCGCGCCGTTCGACGAAAAGAGTTCGAGGTTGCGGATCGTGAACTTGTCGACCCACACGTAGTCGTCCTGGTCGATACGCGCAATGGAGGCGATATGGCCCGTTTCGCGGTGCTCGGTGAATTCGAGGTAGTAGAGAATGGCCCCGGCGGCCGAAATGCCGCTGGTGAAGTGGTCCACGCCGAAGCCCTTGAGGGATTTGGTCCCGAACTGCTTGCAGAGTTTCTCGCGGTTGACGTCCTCCGAAAAGACCCACTCGTCGAGACGGTAGGTGTAGAGTTTCGACCCGAACGAACCGGAAAAACGGTCCTCGTAGCCGCGCTGGTAGACGACCTCCTTGGGCTGGAGGTTCGAGATCAGCTTGTCTACATAGCTGTCCGCTCCCTCGGCCACATAGAACTCGCCCGTGGAGATGTCCAGAAAAGCCACGCCCGTCGTCTGCCGGCCGAAATAGACCGACGCGATGAAGTTGTTCTCCTTGTTGGCCAGGATGTTGTCGCCCAGCACGATGCCCGGAGTCACCAGTTCGATCACGCCGCGCTTGACGAGTCCCTTCACCAGCTTGGGGTCCTCCAGCTGCTCGCAGATGGCCACGCGCTCGCCCGCCCGCACCAGCTTCGGCAGGTAGGTGTCGATGGCATGGTAGGGAAATCCCGCCAGTTCGACGTACGTCGCCGATCCGTTGGCGCGGCGCGTGAGCGTGATGCCCAGAATGCCGCTGGCCTTGATCGCGTCGTCGCCGAAGGTCTCGTAGAAATCGCCCACGCGGAACAGCAGAATGGCGTCGGGATGTACTGCCTTGATGGAGTAATATTGCTTCATCAAGGGCGTCTCGACATATTTTTTGTCGATTTTCTTTTCGGAAGTCAAAATAGAATATTGTATAATTTATACAACAAAGATAGGCCTTTTTTGAATGCCGTGCAAAGCCGACATCCAATTTTTTTCGTCTGTCCGGCCGGTTCTTTCCGCCCAAGCGTCAGAGAATCCCGTTCTCGGAGAACACTTTGCGGTAAAACTCCGCCTTCCACTCCACGGGACGCGGGAAAGCCCGCGACGAGGAGGGCATGCGCCACAGCGTCAAGTCGCGCCCCGCAAAGGGCATCGGCACGCACTCCCCCACGGCAGGTTCGCCGCAGCCCGTGATGGCACGCAGCGTGTCGGTGGCCTTCTGTCCCGTCGTGACGACGGCCCGGCAGGCGGGAATGCGGGCCAGCAGGGTTTCGAGATCGACTTCGCGCACGACTTGAAGTGACGCGTCCGACGCATTGTCCTTCAGCCGGATGACCTCCACAGCCGTATCGTAGAGCGCAATCCCCCGCTCACGGCAGAAAGCCTCGATGCGCTCCCGGTCGAACCGCCATCCGCCCGGTTCCAGGAAGTGCATCTTGTCGCCCGTAGCAAGGTAGCCCACGATCCGCCACATGTCGTTTTGCAGGTTGGGATAGAAGAACTCCATCGACCAGCGGATGCGTTTGGGCGGAAAGCTGCCCAGCATCAGCAGGCGGGCGTTTTCGGGCAGGAAAGGTTCAAGGGGATGCCGTTCGCTATTCATAGAATTTTTCATCGAAATTTACAAGATATAATTTATCGGTGGCGCGCGTCAGGGCCGTATAGAGCCAGCGGAGCATGTCGCGCGACATCGGCTCGTCGCCGAACAGGCAGCGGTCGACCGCCCGCCACTGGCCGCCCTGCGCCTTGTGGCACGTGACGGCGTAGGAAAACTTCACCTGAACGGCGTTAAAATGCGGATTCTCACGAATTTCCTTAAAGCGTTTCAACTTGCTTTTGATGTCCGTGTAGTCCTTCTCCACCTCGTAGAAAAGGCGCGTCGACTCCTCCCGGGTGAGCGACGGCGACTCCGAGGCGATCGTATCCAACAGAATCTTGCACTCGATCTCCGCATCGTTGTAGTCGGGAAATTCGAGCACGGCGTCGGCGAAACGGAAACCATAGAAATCCTCGAACCGCCTGAGGCGTTTCAGCCGCGCGATGTCGCCGTTGGCGATGAAGTTCATCGGGCAGTCTTCGGTATGCTCGGGGAAGTAGTAGTTGTTCTTGACGACCATCAGCATGTCGCCGCTCTCGATCTCCTCCTCGGCATAGAGCACGTTGCGGCGGATGCCCTCGTTGTAGCGGTTGGCCCGCTTGTTCGAGCGCGTGATGACGATCGTCTCGTCGCGGCCGTATCTGGCATAGCAATCCTGAAGTTTTTCGAGGAACTCGCCGCCCACGACCGCCTCGATGTCGGGAAAATCCATCTCGAAGCGGGGAATCTCGTAAAGGCCGTTTTCGAGCATGCAGCGCACCAGCGTGGCGTTGAAGAGGATGCCCGACTGCGCCTCCTGCCGCACCACCTCGTCCATCGTGCCGTAGACGATGCCGCCGTAGGCATCCATCGACACCGGGTCGAGCGCCGGGCTGAAATCGGCCCCGACGGGCGGCAGCTGCGCGCTGTCGCCGACCAGCACCAGACGGCATCCGCGGCCGCTGCGGACATACTCCACGAGGTCCGAAAGCAACGATCCGCTGCCGAAAACGGCTCCGCCCTGCGTGTTGTCCGAAAGCATCGAAGCCTCATCGACGATGAACACCGCCCCGCGTTCGGGGTTGATGTTGAGCGAGAATTTCGATTCGTAATCGGCATTCGTGCGCTGGCGGTAAATGCGTTTGTGGATGGTAAGTGCCTTCTCTTGAGCGTATTGGGCCAGCACTTTGGCGGCACGTCCCGTGGGAGCCAGCAGCACGGGTTTGATTCCCAGGTCTTTAAGCGCGCCGACAAGTCCGGCGATAAGCGTCGTTTTTCCGGTTCCGGCATAACCGTTCAGCACGAAAATCCTCGAAAAATCGTCGTCTGCAAGGTATTCGGACAACTTTTCTATAATTTTTTTTTGTCCGGGAGTTGTTTCGAAACAAATTTTAGCGTAAATTTGGGTCGCGATACGTGTGCTGAACATGCGTCGGTTTTTAATTGATGCAAAATTAATAACAAATATTTATTTAAAATGAAAAAACTCTTTCAAATCATTCTTGCCGTAGCAATCGTGGGTTTGGTCTACGTCATCTACGTCCAGATCTCAACTCCGATCCGGTTCGACAAAGAAACGAAGGCGAAGAAAGCCCAGGTTATCGATCGCATCAAGGATATCCGTACGGCACAGCGCGCCTTCAAATCCAAGTACCAGCATTTCACGGCCAGCTTCGACTCGCTGTCGGCTTTCGTGCTGACCGACACGCTCGAACTGGAGCGCAAGATCGTCGACGAAGACGACTCGGCGGCCATGGCCATGCTGAAGAAGTCGGGCAAAAAGAATATTGAAAAGTTCAAAATCGCTGTGATCGACACCATTTTCGCCCCCAAGAAGGTGACGCGTCAGGATGTCGAGAACTTCCGTTTCATCCCTGGAACCGGCAACAAGGCCCAGTTCATCATGGAGGCCGGCATCATCACCACCGAGTCGAAGGTCGTGATTCCCGTCGTGGAGTGCCGCGCACCCTACAAGGCGTTCCTCGACACGGTGGCTTACCGTCAGGAGGTGATAAACCTGATCGACGAAGAGCAGAACAACTTCAACCGCTATCCCGGCGTCAAGTTCGGATCAATGGATTCCGGTAACAATGAGGCAGGCAACTGGGAGTAACACGCCGCAGTTAGGCAATAAGGTGTCCATTCAGCTCTCGTTGGATGGACACTCTTTTTCGGTCCCTGCACTCTCGGAACTGCCTGCCGGAGAGGCCCCGGTGACGGTCGAGCTGCTGCTGCCCCGCACGATGCTCGTGCCGGGCGAACTCTTCGACGCGGAGCGGGGCGCCGAGATGCTCGCGGCCAACGGCATGCCGCCGACGGCGGAGGAGAGCGTCGTCGCCAGCGACCCGGAAGCGGAATTCGTCGCCGTCACTGCGATAAACCGCGAGGCGCTGCGGCAGGTGGAGGAGAAGCTGGGCGACAGGGCGCGGTTCACCACCCCGCTGCTGCACACCCCCGCGAATACGGCCAAAACCGTGTGGATGAGCCGCCGGGCGGGACTTCTATATATTAAGGTATACGACGGCGGCGAATTGCAGCTGGCCGAAGCGATTCCCGCGGCGACGGACACCGATGCCGCCTACTTTTTCGAACGGCTCGACGGCTGTTTCCCGTTAAAGGAATACGAACTCCGCATTGCGGGCGACAACCCGAAAGCGGCGCGCAAACTGCTCGGCAAACGATTCAGACAGACGACATGCGAATAGTCAGCGGAAAATACCGGGGCCGGGCGATCAACCCGCCCAAAAACCTGCGTGCGCGGCCCACGACCGACTTCGCCAAGGAGAACCTCTTCAACGTGCTGGGCAACCTGCTCGATTTCGAGGAGTGCGACGTGCTCGACCTCTTTGCCGGCACGGGGTCGATCAGCTACGAATTCGCCTCGCGCGGCGCACGGAGCGTCACGGCGGTCGAGATCAACGCCGTGCATCACGATTTCATCCGCCGGACGGCCGCACTGCTGGGGATCGAAAACTTCTACCCTGTCAAGGCCAACGTTTTCCTCTACCTGAAAAGCTGCGCCAAGCAGTTCGACGTGATCTTCTCCGACGCCCCCTACGACCTGGAGGGCAGCGAGCAGGTCGTGAAGCTGGTCCTGGAACGCGGACTGCTCCGTCCGGGCGGCATCCTGATCTTCGAACATTCGAAAAAAATGGATTTTTCGGATCTCGATGAGTTCTGGCAATTAAGAAGTTACGGAAGCGTGCAATTTTCTTTCTTCAAAAAGCCGTAAAACCATTTGCCGATTAAAAAAAATACACTATCTTTGCATTCGCAATAACCGGAATGGTGCGTTAGTTCAGCTGGTTAGAATACGTGCCTGTCACGCACGGGGTCAGGGGTTCGAGTCCCCTACGCACCGCAGAGTTCGAAGAAACAAACCGAAAAAGCCTTGTAAACGGATCGTTTACAAGGCTTTTTCGTTGTTCGCGGCGGATGCCGGATTCGCCCTCCGCGAAATTCCGGATGCCCGAGGCGAATGCGATCGGCCCCGGCAAACGGACAAAAAGGCGGTTGCGGGCATCAATTCCGGCAAATCGCATCCGGCGCCCTATCCCCCGCCTACTCCACCAGACGGACGAAGCAGGCGTCGCTGACATTGGGACCGTCGCCGGCAGTCCAGTCGCTTATCAGAAACGCATTCGACCCGAAATGGTTGAAATCGTATGTCGAAACATTGATGTCCCACGAGGAGGTTCCGTTCGACTGCCGGTTGCACCAGTAGAGTCCCCCGAAATTGGTGTAGATGGTATGGAAAAGCGGACGATAACGTACATCGGAAGAGGTATAGAGTGCGCTGCGGGCGGCGTAACGCAATACGCCGTACTTTCCATTCTCCTGGGCGCAATGCTTCCGGCGACCGTATCCGGACACGCCCACCGGGAAGAAGATATTGGCCCCGGCGCCGCCCGAATTGAGACTTCCCGCAGGATTGAAGACGAAACAGCCGCGCATGCCCTTGTTCGTGTTGCTCGCATTGTAACAGGCATAGCCGTTCACGTCCGACAGGTTCAGCGAAGTCTCGGTCGAAGCATCGTCGTAGAGCACGCCGAACGCAAACTGGCAGTTCTTCTGCAACGCCTCGAAATCCGCCAGTTCAGCGACATGGCACTGCCTGCCGCCGATGGTTTGCGGCATGTTGCTGAAGCCCTCCGAACTGCGCGACTTGCTCGTTATCCGGGTCTGCCCGGGGACCGCATTCCAGGTTCCCGTCAGCCCCGAACTCGTGGGAGCCAGCCGGAACGGAGTCGTGGCATGGTCGGCAAACCGGTCGAACTGGTTGTTGACGGCGTCAATGGGCTGGTCGACATTGCCGTAGCGGAAGAGCGAACCCTCCTCGCAGGGGCGCGGCGGCCTCGTGATCCTGATATTTCAGGTTGAATGTGTGCCATTTGGCCGATCCGGCCACCCGGATGGGGGCATAGCCCTGACGCACGAAGATGCGGTGGTAGCACGACAGGTTGTGATAGCGGACCAGGATGATGCCGCACCGGCTTTGATCTTCGCCGATCGTACCGGCGGGCTGACAGGTAAAGCGGATTTCGGACCCGGTCGATCCCTCCACCGTGCCGCCCAACACGCCGTTGAGCTTGATCCACTCCTTGCCGACCTCGACCTCGGCCTTCCAGGGACCTTCGGTAAATCCCCACCCCGCCGCCGGTTTGCCCCTCCGGCACGCCGCCGTTCAGACGCTTCGGCCGCAAAACGGCGGTCAACACCCTTCACAGGGCGAGACAGCGTGAAGGCGACAAAAAAAATTTCAATGCTTTTGTCCTTAAGAATTAAGCAGATTGGTGCGAATGCCGCCGGCGCGCCGCACAAAAAATCAAAAAAAAAGTTGCAGACTAAAAAAAATGTAATACCTTTGCACTCGCAATAACCGGAATGGTGCGTTAGTTCAGCTGGTTAGAATACGTGCCTGTCACGCACGGGGTCAGGGGTTCGAGTCCCCTACGCACCGCAGAAACAAAAGGAACTTTCGGAAAAGTTCCCACGAAAATGAAAATCACCCCTGTCAGAAATCTCTCCGGCAGGGGTGAAATCCTATCTATACCCCATCTTGTCAGCCCCCCCCTTCACTTTCCACTTTTCACCTTTCACCTTTCCATCCCTCCTCCGCTCCGACATCCGCCGACTCCGATCCATTTATTTTCCATAGGAAATTTGTTTTACCGGAAAATAATTAATACTTTCGCAACGTTATTTCAATGGAAAACGTAAACCCGTTATAAGATGAAACTGCTGAAACGACATTGGCCGACGCTGCTGGGAGCGGCGCTGGGAGCCTTGGGAGGCTATCTCTACTGGTATTTCGTGGGGTGTGCCGACGGCACGTGCCCGATCACCTCCTCGCCGCTCAACAGCACGCTGTGGGGAGCCGTCATGGGCGGACTGCTGTTGAGCATGTTCGAACCGAAACCGCCCCGGAAAGAGTGAAAAAACGGGCGTCCGGTCGGTTCCGGACGCCCGTTTTTGCGGCTGACGACCGCTATCGCCCCGTCACACGCATGTAACGCGCCAACGAAGTCCGGTAAGCGGCGCATGCCGAGGTGAAGTCGTTGCGGCTCCGGGTGTAGAGCGTCTCGGCGTCCAGCAGGTCGGTGAGCGGAGCCGTTCCGGCCTGGTAGAAATTGCGGTTCTGCCGCAGGTTCTCGGCGGCCGACGTCACGGAACGCCGCGTCAGCAGAATCTGCGCATAGGATTCCTGCACCTCGCTCCACGTCCGCTCGATCTCCACGGCCAGCATCTCGCGGGCCTGCAACCGATCGTTCTCGGCCTGCTGCTCCCGGATGCGGGCCTTCTTCAGGGCGTGCGCCCCGCCCCACCAGTCGGAGATGGGGACCGACACCTGGGCGAAAACCAGCCCGTCGTCCACATCCTTGTCCGTCACGTTGTAGTAGAGGTAGCCGGCCCCGACGCCCACCGTCGGCAGGCGTTTGCCGCGCTCCATGCGCTTCCGGTACTTCTGAGCCTCGACATTCTTCTCGGCGAGCCGGTACTCGGCCCGGTTGTCCAACGCCTCCTCGACCGGCACGTAAAACGCCGCGGGCGCCTCGGGCTGGCCGAACTCCGCCGCCGCCACGTCGAAAGCGCGCCAGTCGACACCGATATGCTGTGCCAGCAGCATCTTCGAGACTTTCAGTCCGTTTTCGACCTTCAGGCGGTTCGACGCGATCTCCTGCTGCCGCAGTTCCACGCGCAGCAGGTCGTTCGTCGTCACCAGCCCGGCCTTGACCGAGAGTTCCACCTGGCGGTGAATCTCCTCCAGCTGGCGTTCCACGGCTTCGATGGTCGAAAGATTGTCGCGCAGCGACACGACCTGCCAGTAATAGGCGTCGGTCTGCTCGCGCACCTCGGACTCGGTCTTCTGCAACTGCAACCGCCCGACCTCCTCGCCCAGCCGGGCGAGCTTGTTGCCGTTGACGATCTTCAGCCCCGCGAAGACGGGCTGCACGGCCGTGATGCCGCCCACAATCCCCCGCTTGACCATCGACAGCGGCAGGTTCATCGTCCCCAGCTGCGGGATGGTCATGCCGAAATCGGCCTGCACCAGTCCGTGCTGGGCCTGGAAAACGCCTCCCGTGGCCGAGACCTGCGGGAAGTAGCCGGTCAGCGCCTCGCGGCGCGTTTGCAGGGCCGCTTCAAGCTCGAACCGGCCGTCGCGGAGCGTGCGGTTGTGTTCGGCGGCGGCTGCGCGGCATTCGTCGAGCGTCAGGGTCTGCGCTCCGGCCGGAAGGGCCGTGCAGCAGAGAATCAGATATACGAGAGCCTTTTTCATCACTTGTAGATTTTGGAGTAAAGAACCGGAAGGATCGTGACCACGAGGATCAGCGAGCCGATGCCTCCGGCGAAAATCGTAACACCCACGGGCGCCCAGAACGTACTGCCTCCCAACATCATCGGCACGACGCCCACGGCCGTGGTGGCCGTCGTGAGGAAGATCGGGACCATGCGGCGCTTTCCGGCGTCGTAGGCCGCCAGCTTGCCCGACCAGTGGCAGACCTTGCGTTTGTCCTCGGCATGCTGGTACATCAGGATCACGTTCCGCACGATCATGCCCAGCAGGGTGATGAAACCCAGCACCGAGGTCAGCCCGATGGTGAAGTCGGCGATCCACAATCCGACCATCGCGCCGAACAGACACAGCGACATCGAGGCCATGACGACCAACGTGATGCCGAATTTGCGGAAGTTGACGAGGATGAAGAAAAAGATGATCACCAGCGAGATGCTCAACCCCGCGGCGATGGGCGGCAGGGTCTCGGCGTCGAACTCGTGCGCGCCGCCCAGCTCGGTCTCGACGCCCGGCGGGAGCGGAATCTCGTCTTTCAGCATCCGGCTGATGCGCGAGGTCATCCGCATCGCGTTGGCGCCGCGTTTCAGGTCGGCCGTCACGGTGATGCAGCGCATGCCGTTGCGGTGGACGATCTTCGACTGGCTCCACGCGGGTTCCACGTCGGCGATCTGCCGCAGGGGCACGCTCACCCCCGGCACGGGCGAGGAGACATAGGTGTCCCCGATGTCCGACAGCGAGCGTTCGCCCAGCCGGGCGTCGCGCTTGAGCACCACCGGGAGCCTGTAATCGCCCTCCCAGACCGAACCCACGGCCACGTCACCCGACGCCAGGGCCATGTTGGCGGCCACGACCGTGCGCGTGATGCCCAGCTGCGACGCCGTGACGGGATCGAGCCGCACCTCGGCGATCGCCCGCGGGTCCTCGTAATCGGTATGCACCCATTGCAGTTCGGGCATCTGCCGCATGCGGGCCATCAGCCGGTCGGCCGCGGCGCGCAGCGAGTCGATGTCGCTGCCGTAGAAGCGGAATTCGAGCGACGGCACGTTCTGGTAGTCGAGCTGCTTGAACTTGACGTAGGCTTCGGGGAAACGGTCGGCCCACGCGTCGGCGTACTCGTCGAGAATGGACTCCGTATCATCCACCGACGTGGTGTTGACGATGAACTGTGCGTAGTTCTTGCCCGCGATCTGCGGGGCGTAGCTCATCTGGAAACGCGGCGACGAGCACCCCACGAACGAGGTGACCGACTTCACCCGTTCGTCGGCCCGCAGCGCCCGGTAAACCGAATCGGCGACGGCCCCGGTGCGTTCCAGCGGCGTGTCGGGGCGCAGGTAGATCTCCACGGCGAACTGGTCCCGGTCGGCGAAGGGGACCATGCGGAACTTGAGCTGCGTGGCGATCAGCAGCGACACGGCCACCGAGGCGGCGCCGAGCGAGATCGTCAGCCACCCGTGGCGGAAGGTCCACGCCAGCACGCGGCGGTAGACGTCGTGCACCCGGTCGGTGAACGACCTGCGGCCGTCCCTGCGCACGTGAACGGCCGGAATGATCAGTATCTCGAGGAACGGAATGACCATCACGGCCAGCAGCAGCGACACCATCAGGTTAATGGTGATCGTCCACGGGAACCAGGTCAGGAAGTCGCCCATCATGCCCGTCATCGTGAAGAGGATCGGATAGAAGATCATGCAGATACAGATCGTGGCCAGCAGCAGCGAGGGGAAGAACTCCCGGGCGCTCTCCACGGCGGCGAACCACCGCGAATGGCCGCGCCCGAGGTAATCGAGGTAGCCGTCGATCACCACGATCGAGTTGTCGACGATCATGCCCAGCACGACGACCAGCGCGGCGAGCGTCACGGTGTTCAGCGGAATGCCGCAGAGGTACATCATGCCCACCGATATGAAGGTCGACATCGGGATCGTCAGCGCGGCGACGATGGCCGACCGCAGCGGGAAGAGGAGCATCATCACGACGATGATGATGGCCATGGCCACGAACAGGTCGCGCAGGAACGAGTGCACCGAGTCGCCGACGACCTTGGCCTGGTCGGCGATGCGCTGCACGCTGACATCGGCGGGAAGCTCCTCTTCGATGAAGGCGTGCAGCACCTCGTCGACCTCGCGGCCGTACTCCACGATGTTGTTCCCGGCCTGCATCTCCAGCGACAGCAGCACGCAGCGGTGGCCGTTGTTGCGGATATAGCTGTCCGGATCGTCGTACTCGCGCACGACGCGCGCCACGTCCTTCACCCGCAGGACGTGCCCTTCGGGATCGCTCCAGACGATCTGCTCGGCGACCTCCCGCTCCCCGGCCAGCGACGGCGCGATGTGGATCGGGGTCTCGGTCTCGGCATTGCTCACCGAGCCGCCCAGCGGGGTCAGCCCCTGCGCGGCCAGCGCCGCGGAGAGCGTCTTCTCGCCGATGCCGTAGGCCGCGAGCCGCTCGGGATCGGCGTAAACCGAGATCTGCTCCTGCTGCACGCCGTAGGGGCGCAGGTTGGAGACCGACTCGATGCGGCGCAGACGGTCGCTCAAATCGTCCATATACCCTTTCAGTTCGCGGTAGGAGCGCGTGTCCGATTCGAGGGTGATCAGCAGCGCCGAGGTGTCGCCGAAATCGTCGTTGGTCACCACGGCCGCGACACCCGCAGGCAGCTGCATCTTGAACGCCGCCAGCCCGTGCTTGACTTTCGACCATACCTCGTCCTTGTCGTTCACATCGTCGTTCAGCTCGACCATCACGTAACACATGCCGTTCTGCGACGTGGAGGTGGTCTTCGCACGCTTCACCTCCTTGTAGGTCATCAGGAACTGTTCGAGCGGCTTCGCCAGCTGCTCTTCGACCTCCTCGGCCGTCGCCCCGGGATAGACGCCCACGACGACGCCCTGCCGGATCGTGTACTCGGGGAACTCCTGCTTGGGAATGCGCGCAAGGGCGTAGATTCCGAACACGAACAGGCAGCCCACGATCAGGAAGGTGATGCGGAAATTCCGCATCGACCAGGCTATTACGCTATTCGAACTTCTCATCGCCATACGACTTTACTGCCCTCGCCGATCTTCTGCATGCCGTCCACGACGATGCGGTCGCCCGCCTTGACGTCGCTGATGGGGACGAGGACCTCGGTCTCGCCGGTCTTGAGCCAGACGTGGTCGACATTGAGCGACATTGCGCCGGCGAGATCGGCAACGGACTTCTTGTGCGTCCAGTCCTCAAGAATTTCGCCGAGGCG
>OOCQ01001552.1_pt1 | contig 13491 bp, 14 predicted proteins | sample 1671121 | NCBI WGS metagenome assembly OOCQ01 (sample SAMN06348124, study PRJEB24527) | human gut metagenome | biome: human gut; feature: ankylosing spondylitis patient; material: feces | host: Homo sapiens | place: China | collected 2015-10 | reverse complement strand
CAAAAATATGTGGAAAATCGGGAACTGCCAAAAAGCACTCAGAAAGTGTTAAAAATCAAAGAGTATTGAAAATCAATGCTTTATGGTTAGTTAGTCATAGTAAGTTATGGTTAGTTATAAGGCTCTAAATACAATTGAAAAACATTTCCTCACCCAAAGATTCTAAATCATTGGGGAGGGACACCGATGAAAGAGAGGAACAATTTTCAAATACATTTCTTTCAAACGAGGTATTCCCTTTTATGGTCAAAGAAGTCAAATCTTCACAATTCTCAAAAGCATTTTCCCCAACATTTTTCAATGAACTAGGCAAAACGATATTTGTCAATTTCGCACCACAAAATGCACTACTACCTATACTATCAAGAGTATTAGGAAGCTCTATGCTTTTAATACCAGAATCCTTAAACGCCCAATCTCGTATAGTCTTCAAATTTGGAAAAGACACTGTTTTTAGCGATGTTGTTCCATTAAAAGTTTCTCTTTCAATAATTGTTATACCATTGCCTTCTACTGTTTCCAACTTAGTTTTACCATCCAAAGATGGTAAATGTGTTATATTGTCACCAAGGTGCAAATTTACAAGATTTTGTAAGGAACTTAAGTAATCGTTATTATCGTTAACAACACGATTTATTGTTAAATCGGTTACCGGCGTATCATCACTAATACCTAAGTATAACTTCTCCTTGCTCTCCTGTATTACTAGGTCTCCCAATACGCTACAATTTGATAATCCTAAATGTGAAACGGTACCTGGGACTACCAGTGTATACAATGAAGGACATCCATAAAGCTTGACATCAGCAGCAGTACTTGGAATATTCAAAGTCGAGATATAAGCATTTTCCAACTCAATGGACTTCAGTTGTGGAAGAACTATTTCTTGCGCATAGCATTTATTTATTTTCAAATCTTTGATAGGCGCATTTATCGTTATTTTTGTAAGTCCATAACTTTCTTCAAATGCATTTTCGTCAATCCCCACAACGTGATAGGTTACACTTGGTTCATAAGCATATTCTTTACACACTACCTCTTCAGGAATAACGATTTCACCAAAATAAGTTCCACCAGTTTCCGGTTTTGATACAATAGCGCCACCATCAGACTCCCGATAATACACTCCCTTATATTCAAAAGCGAATGAATTATAACATCCAAGCAGAAGCAACATTAGAATAAAAAAATGTTTCATAATTAGCTTTTTGAATTACCTAGCAACGTCCCCTTCACTAGAAATTAAATGATTATCCTTGCTCCGCCAAAACAAAAAAGCGTGGGAACCTTACCAGTTGTCCGTCCCACTCTTAGAGGCCTTCGCATTGCCCATCTTGTCGAAACGAACAACGTCGAAGCCCACGCCGATATGAATATACTATCCCCTATACAGATATTTGACATCTCGCTATACGCAATATGCCATACCCATAGTAAGGAATGTGGATAAACACATCCCGAGAGCATCTACCGTTGCACTGTCTTTGACAAGATTGGAGTTTGCGAAGTTCCTAAGAGTCAAGTTCAGAGCGTCTAGTAAACGCTTTTCCATTATGTCGCAAACACATACTGCCCTCACTAGTTGGACAGAAATACTTTCTGATAAGTAAAAACTGCCCTCTTATCGGTGCTAGCTTAATGTGCTCAATGCAAAGATACACAAAATCCGAAATTTTACGCTTAAAATATGAATAATTTTTCCTTTTCTACCTCATTTTTTATTTTATCTGCATCATTTAAGCGTAAAATGATGCAGATATTTTTGTTTTAGGGCAGATAATTGGAATATTCTTTGTAAATTTGCAGCAGAACAAATAAACAAAAGACTATGCATCAATTCGACTACAAAAAAACACCCGAGCAACTGCTCACACCATCCATCGTGAGACAGCTCGCTATCTTGCACGAATACAAGGGCAAGCAAGACCTTTACGTATCGGCAAAAGCCGACACCCTCTCTGCCTTGCTCAATATCGCCAAGATACAGAGCACCCGTTCTTCCAACCGCATTGAGGGCATCTACACCTCAGATGAGCGCATCCATGCACTCGTCATGGAGAAAGCCGAGCCGCGAAGCCGCTCGGAAGAGGAGATTGCAGGCTATCGGGAAGTACTGACCACCATACACGAGAACTATGAGTACATTCCTATTCGCCCCAACAACATTCTCCAACTGCACCGAGACCTCTATTCTTACGGCGGGAAGGAGATTGGAGGACGATTCAAGAACACCGACAACATCATCGCTGAGACCGACAGCGAAGGGAAGGAGCACATCAGGTTCACGCCGATGCCAGCCTTCCAAACACCCGAAGCAATGGAAGACCTCTGCTGTGCATTCGACGAGGCAATAGATGAAGGCAAACATGATGCACTCTTGCTTATTCCGATGTTCGTGCTCGACTTCCTCTCAATCCATCCTTTCAACGATGGCAATGGCAGGATGAGCCGTCTTCTTACCCTTCTTCTGCTTTATCGCAGCGGGTACATCGTGGGCAAATATATCAGCATCGAGATGCTCATAGAGAAATCGAAGGAGACCTACTACGATGCCCTGAAATCAAGTTCCATCGATTGGCACGACAGCCAGAACTCTTATCTTCCATTCGTAAGCTACTATCTTGGGATATTCATCAAGGCTTACCAGGAATTCCAGGACAGGGTGGAACATCTGCACGGCAAAACGCTTTCGAAAGCTGAACGCATCAAGGCCGTCTTCCACAAGAAGTTGGGAAAAATCACCAAGGCAGACATCGCCAACCTCTGCCCCGACATCAGCATCAGCACCATTGAGCGCACGCTCAAGGAAATGCTCGTTGCGGAGGAAATTGAGAAAGTGGGAAGCGGAAGAGGAACGGGATACGTTTTAAAATAAAACATAAGCCACTGAGTATTTTTTTGCATTGGGGTTAACAGGTTAACAGTTAACAGCCCATTTTTGCATACTTCATCAGATAAGAATAAAGAAATGAGGCGATACTCTACCTTATTATTTATAGGAAGAATATCGCCTCGTTGCCTTCATTAAAAAGGAGGTCAAGGATGCTCATATTGGGCTGAAAACCGTATTTCTGCTCGTAAACCTGGTAATAGCGCTTCGACTCGAATTCGGGGTCAGGGAGCGGTTTCTTGGGGCGAATCGCATCGCGGAAATCCTTTATTAAGTTAGGAGTTAGGAGTGAGGAGTTAGGAGTTTTTTCTCCCTCAACTCCTAACTCCTCACTCCTAACTCCTAACTCCTCACTCCTAACTCCTAACTCCTCACTCCTAACTCCTAACTTCTCCACGTATTCATCCGTCACGCTGAGCTTCGGGCGGATATCGAGGAGTTCTATCATCTTCTCCGTTATCTCCATGTTGAAATCGAAGAGGAAGTCATATTTCTTCTCGTAGAAGGGCCGGATATCGTCTTGGTAATACTCAAAGAAGGGGCTCTCGCCGTAGGCGGAGAGAAGCGCATTCCAGTGGACATGGCGCCAGTTGGCATGGTCGGAGATACGGATGTCCTTCATCGCCATCGAGGTGTCGTGATTGGTGGGGATGGTGAGCGACAGGGGACCATTGGTGGTGGCTATGATCATGCGGTTGCGATACGTCTGCTTGATAAAGCTCTCATGACGCTCTATCAGGCACTCGTCGTAGCGATTCAGCTTCTGATACCACTGCACAGGTCCAAAATATGTGGAAGAAAGTAGAGCCTTCAATTTTAATTAAGAATTAATAATTAAGAATTAATAATTAGGGCATACGCCATCAGAAGAGCTTGTACGCCTTGCCTATCATCTGATGCTTATGCACAAGCTGCTTGCCACCGCCACTGGTGCGTACCAGATAGTAGCGGCAATCCTTGCAGCGGCATCGCTTGCAGCAGATGGTGGGTATCACGTAGCGCAGGGTGTCGAGCGTCAAGGTGTCGCCCGGCATCTTCTCTATCATTCCGATGAAGCAAGCCGTGGAATCATCGAAGACGACGGTCTCGCCACGGCTGAAACTATCGCAGTCTATCCTGTTCACTATCACTCGGTTGCCTGCCTTGAGATGGGGAGGAAGACCTTCCTGGGGCACCGTAAAGATAGTGAACACGCAGGTGCGCACTGCCCAAGCTAGGAGCAGCGACAGCACCAACGCTATGAGGAATTTGGCTGCTGCTTTCATTCTTACTTGATATTATAATCTCTTACTTGATATTGTCTACGAATGTGAAGAGACGGTTCCAGCGAATGCCTGAGAAACCTGGATGGTCAGGGCTGTGGCTCCACCAGATGAAGATAGGCTTGCCCACGATGTGGTCCTCTGGCACGAAGCCCCAGTAGCGGCTGTCGGCTGAGTTGTGGCGGTTGTCGCCCATCATCCAGTAGTAATCCAGCTTGAAGGTGTAGCTCTTAGCCACCTTGCCATTGATCCAGATATTGCCCTTGGCATCCACCTTCAGGTCGTTGCCCTCGTATACTTTGATGCATCGCTCATAGATAGGCAGATTCTTCAGCGTCAGGGCGATGTTCTTGCCCTTCTTCGGAATCCATACTGGGCCATAGTTGTCGCGCGTCCAGCCAGTATAGGCATTCAGCGGATAGAGGTCGCCATAGGTTGCCTCGGTATTGATACTGATGCTCTGTACCAACGCCTTGTTAGCCTTCAGTGCCTGGTATGCCTTCTTGGTGAGCGGTATCACGCCATTCTGATTGTACATCAGGAGGTCTTCGTTGGTGATGCCCAGCTGGTCGGCGAGGTCGATAGGGAACTCGCCCTTCAACTTCATCTTGTAGGTATACTGCACGTTGTCAGGCTCCTTGTTGGCCTTGCCATCGAGATATACGATGCGGTTCTTGATTTGCAGGGTTTGTCCTGGCAATCCCACGCAGCGCTTCACATAGTTCTCGCGGCGGTCGGTAGGACGGCTGATGATGTCGCCATATTCGCCTGGCATGCTGAGGATATAGTTTCTGCCGGTGGCATACATCTTCTGGAAGTAGCTGCGCTGCTGCAATGGGGTGAGCGAGCGAGGATCCTGCTGCTGTCCGTTCTGCTCCAAGAGCTGGTCGCCGATGGCATATACCATCTGGTAATAGTCGTTGGCTGCATAGCGCTCCTCATTGACGAGGGTATCGCCCGCAGGATAGTTGAACACCACGATGTCGTTGAGCTTCACATCGCCCAATCCCTTCACACGGCGATAATCCCAGTGAGGCCACTCCACGTAGCTCTTCACGTTGACCAACGGCATGGTGTGTTGGGTAAGCGGCATGGTGAGCGGTGTCTCAGGGATGCGAGGTCCGTAGCTCACCTTGCTCACGAAGAGGTAATCGCCCGTGAGGAGACTCTTCTCCAGGGAGCTAGATGGTATCACATAGTTCTGGAAGAAGAAGAGGTTGATGAAGTATACTGCCACGAGGGCGAACACCAGGGCGTCCACCCAGCTCATGATGAAGCGCACGGGGCCTTCCTCGTCCTTCCACCACTGCCAGCGTATCTTCTTGGTGATGTAGACATCAAAGATGAATGGCACCACAATGAGTCCCAGCCAACTCTCTACCCAGAGCAGGAAGATAAGGTACAATGCCAAGACGATGATAAACTTCGTCCACTGCACCTTCATATTCAGTTGTTGTTTCTGCTTGTCAATCATTACTTAAAATTTAAAGAGATCAGATGTTGTGAGCAAGCCGCTATGGTTGGCAGTAAACTCGGCTGCCAATACAGCACCGAGAGCGAATCCTTTGCGAGAGTGAGCGCTGTGCTCGATGGTAATCATATCTGCCTCGCTATCATACATCACGGCATGGATGCCTGGCACCTCACCATCGCGCACGCAGTTGATAACCAAGTCATCTTCCTGGATGTTCTGGTCGCCCTCATCCTGATGACCATCGTTTGTCCAATAAGTCACGCCACGCTTCCAGTCCTTCTTGCGGTCCACATTGTCGATAATCTCCTCAGCCAGGGTGATGGCAGTGCCGCTAGGGGCATCGAGCTTATGCACGTGGTGAGTCTCCTGCATGCACACATTGTACTGTGGGAAACCATTCATAATCTTAGCCAAGTAGCGGTTGACGGCTGAGAAGATAGCCACACCGATACTGAAGTTGGAAGCCCAGAAGAGGGTTTGCTTGCCATCGGCGCAGAGCTTCTCCACGTCTTCCTTATGGTCTTTCATCCAACCTGTGGAACCTGATACCACCTTCACATTGTGAGAGAAAGCCTTCAGATAGTTGCCGTAAGCGGCAGTAGGGTTGGTAAACTCGATAGCCACATCGGCAGAGCAGAACTCAGGGCTGTCGATGTCTTCAGGGTTATTCACATCAATCTTACATACGATTTCGTGGCCACGCTGCAGGGCGATCTCCTCGATCATGTGTCCCATCTTGCCGTAGCCGATCAAAGCAATTTTCATCTTTATCTAGTTTTTATATTTTTATTTTCTATTCTCTTAAAATCCAACGAAAAGTCGGTTAAGACCAAACGTTTCGGCAAAAATACATAATTTTCTCCGAAAAACCTTGAAAAAAACTCTTTATTATTATAATAAATAGAAATTTTTGGTTATTTTTGCAGTGATTTAGGGCTTTCGGGCTCTATTTGCAACCGTTTAGTAACCAAATAAAGAAAATGATGAGCAAATACATATTCGAAACAAAGATGGAGGTTCGTGACTACGAATGCGACATCGAGGGCATCGTCAACAATGCCAACTATCTGCACTACATGGAGCATACCCGCCACCTCTTCCTACAGAAATGTGGCCTCAGCTTTGCCGAGATGCACCGCAAGGGCGTGGATGCCGTGGTGGCTCGCATGAACCTGCAATACAAGACCCCATTGCAGTGTGACGACGAGTTCTATTCTCGCCTCTGGCTGGAGAAGCAGGGCGTGCGCTATGTGTTCCACCAGGACATCTTCCGTGCCTCTGACGAGCGCCTCTGCCTCAAGGCTACCGTGGAACTAGTGTGCCTCATCAATGGCAAACTGGGCAATAGCGAAGACTACGACAAGGCGCTTTTGGGAGTGAAGAACGAAGAGTGAAGAATTCAATTGCTCAAAGTTAACTGTTTAACAGTTATTTTTCGCACCCCTAACATACATTCATCTTTTTAACCCCCGGCGTATGGAACAACTCCTACATTACGTGTGGAAGCACAAGCTCTTCCCACTCACCCAGCTCACCACCGACATCCATCAAGAGGTGGAAGTCATCGACCCTGGCCTGCACAATCGCAATGCAGGCCCCGACTTCTTCAATGCCAAAATCAAGATTGGCGGCACCCTATGGGTGGGCAACGTGGAGATACACGACAAGGCGAGCGACTGGTATGTGCATGGCCACGACAAGGACGAACGCTATGACAACGTCATCCTCCACGTATGCAGCGAACTGGATGTGGATGCCAAGAACTCGAAGGGCGAGCGCCTCATCCAGATGCAGCTCCCCATCCCCGACAACGTGTATCAGCACTATCAGGAGCTATTGACCATCGACCAATATCCCCCTTGCTATCAGATTATCCCATCGCTCACCAAACTCACCATCCACAGCTGGATGAGTGCCTTGCAAACCGAGCGACTCTCGCAGAAGACGGAAGCCATCGAGGAGCGAGTGCGCCGCTGCAATGGCGACTGGGAGAACGCTTACTTCATCACCCTGGCACGCAACTACGGTTTCGGCATCAATGGCGATGCCTTCGAGCAGTGGGCTATGAATCTGCCGATCAGAGCCGTGGATCATCACCGTGACGACCTCTTCCAAGTGGAGGCCATCTTCCTGGGTCAGGCAGGGCTCCTGGAGCTCCATACCATCCCCGAACGCTATCAGCAAGATGCACTCAATGATGGCTACTTCTCCCGCCTAAGAAACGAATACCTCTATCTAGCCCATAAGTTCTCGATGCAGCCGATGGATTACAAGCTGTGGCGATTCCTCCGCTTGCGCCCCCAGAACTTTCCTCATATCCGCATCTCGCAGCTAGCCAACCTCTATTATCATCGCCGTGCAGGCCTCAGCCAGCTCTTGGAAGCCACCACGGTGAAGGAGGCAAAGCAGGTGCTCTCCACCTCGGTAACCGAATATTGGGAGACGCACTACACCTTTGGCAGCCAAAGCATCAAGAACGAGAAGCACATCTCCCCTTTCTCGCTCAATCTGCTGGTCATCAACACCGTAGTGCCCATCCTCTTTGCCTACGGCAGACACCGAGGCGAGGAGAAATACTGCGACCGTGCCTTCGACTTCCTGGAAGAATTGAAAGCCGAGAACAACCATATCGTCAGGATGTGGAAGCAATGTGGCATGGAGGTAGAGACGGCAGGCGACAGCCAAGCCCTCATCCAGCTCAAGAAAGAATATTGCGACAAGAAGGAATGCCTGAGATGCCGCATCGGTTACGAATACTTAAAGAGAAAATAATGGATCAGCAAGAAATACTCAATACGATTCTCCTCACCAGACTCAACTACTTCAGCCTGGCAGGCATGCTGGAGCTTTACCGCAAGGTGGGCTCCGCCACGCTCATCATAGAGAACAAAGACAACATCAAGGACATCCTGCCCGATGCCTCAGACAAGCTCATCAACGCCCTGCAAAACGCTGACGAGGCACGGAAGCGAGCTGAAGTGGAACTGGAATACGACCTGAAATATGGCATCCAACCTATCTGCATGAACGACGAGCGCTATCCACAACGCTTGAAGGAATGCGACGATGCCCCACTGATGCTCTTCTACAAGGGCAATGCCAACCTCAACCAGCAGCGAGTAATCAACATCGTGGGCACCCGCCACTGCACCCCTTACGGCGAGGATTGCATCCGTCGCTTCATCACCGACCTCAAGCAGCTCTCGCCCCAAGTGCTTATCGTGAGCGGCCTTGCCTATGGCGTAGATATCGTGGCGCATCGCCAAGCCCTGGTAAATGGCTACGAGACGGTGGGCGTATTGGCTCATGGATTGGATGACCTCTACCCTTCCCGACATAGAGAAACCGCCCTTAGAATGATAGAGCAAGGCGGATTATTGACCGAATTTCTCACCCAGACGAATGCCGACAAGATTAACTTCGTGCGCCGCAACCGCATCGTGGCTGGCATATCGGATGCCTGCATCTTGATAGAGAGTGCCGCCCACGGCGGAGGCCTCATCACCTGCGACATCTCCCAAGCCTACGGCAGGGATGTCTTCGCCTTCCCAGGCAGAGTGGGCGATGCCTACAGCGAGGGTTGCAACAACCTCATCCGAAGCAACGGAGCAGGCCTCATCACCAGTGCCGCCGACTTTATCAAGGACATGGGATGGCAGGATGATGCCACGCTGATGCGTGCCAAGCAGCAGGGCATAGAGCGCAGCCTCTTCCCCGAGCTGTCCCCAGAGGAGCAGCTCATCGTGAATGCCCTCGCCAAGACCAACGACCTGCAAATCAATCTCATCTCCGTGAAGACGAATATCGACATCTCTCGCCTCACCTCCCTCCTCTTCACGCTGGAGATGAAGGGCGTCATCAAGACCTTTGCAGGGGGAATGTATCATCTTTTGAAGTAGTATTTTCTTTATTTTCAGAAAAAAGCAGTAACTTTGCACCGCAAAATAAGAAACAAGAAAATATCATATCATAAGAATAAGAAGATTTCACTCGAAAACTCATGAAAATAGGAAATATAGAATTTGGGCCTCAGCCCCTCTTCCTAGCTCCGATGGAAGACGTTACGGATATTGGTTTTCGCATGCTCTGCAAGCGATTCGGAGCAGCTATGGTTTATACTGAGTTCGTATCGGCAGAAGCCTTGGTGCGAAGCATCAAGAGCACCGTCAGCAAGCTTACGATAAGCGATGAGGAGCGCCCTGTGGGCATTCAGATATACGGCCGCACCACCGAGGATATGGTGGAAGCAGCCAAGATAGTGGAGCAAGCGCATCCCGACGTCATCGACATCAACTTCGGTTGCCCAGTGAAGAAAGTAGCAGGCAAGGGCGCAGGTGCTGGCATGCTCCGCAATATCCCATTGATGCTCGACATCACCCGTGAGGTAGTAAAAGCTGTAAAAGTGCCCGTAACCGTCAAGACCCGCCTAGGTTGGGATTTCGACAATCTCATCATCACCGACCTAGCCGAGCAGCTACAGGATTGCGGCATCCAGGTGCTCACCATTCACGGCAGAACTCGCAGCCAGATGTATACGGGAGAAGCCGACTGGAGCCTCATCGGAGCCGTAAAGAATAATCCTCGCATCCATATCCCTATTATTGGCAATGGTGACATCACCACACCTGAGGAAGCCAAGCTGGCCTTCGACCGCTATGGTGTGGATGCCGTGATGATAGGCAGAGCCACCTTCGGTCGCCCATGGATATTCAAGGAAATCCGTGATTACTTAGATGAAACCGGTGCCGCCCCACTGACCGTGGATGAGAAGATAGATCTCCTAGAGGAGCAGCTCCGCATCAATGTGGAGCGCATCGACGAGTACCGAGGCATTCTCCACACCCGTCGCCACCTAGCCGCCTCCCCAATCTTCAAGGGTATTCCCGATTTCCGTCAGACGAGAATCGCCATGCTCAGAGCCACTACCGTGGAAGAGCTGACAGGAATTCTAAAGGAATGCAGGGAGAGAATCAAGGCTTCTATCGAAGGATAGAAGCACCTTCGAGCAGGGCGAGGGCCTTGTTTTCATTATCTTCCATGATTTCACGCTCACCTGGGCCTTTGTCATTGATGCCGCAAAGGTGCAGGATGCCATGGATGATGACACGGTGAAGCTCATCATCATAGGTCTTGCCAAACTTCTCGGCATTGGTGCGAACGGTATCGAGCGAAATCACGATATCGCCATTGATGACATCATCCTCGTCATAATCGAAGGTGATGACATCGGTGTAGTAATCATGCCCCAGATACTCATTGTTCACTTCGAGAATCTTCTCGTCATCTACAAACATATAGCCAATCTCTCCCACCTTGCGGCCATGAGAGGCAGCCACCTTGCGAATCCATGCACTGGTATCGCGACGCTTAATCTTTGGCATTTTCACGCCATCTACATTATATGTTATCATATTCTTATCAATTTAAGAATTAATAATTTAGAATTAATAATTAGGCTTACGCCTTATGGGGTAAAAACTCATCTACATTTCTTCCGAAGAAGCGAAGCTCCCTGACTAGAGTGCTGCTCACGCTACTGTAGCGAGGGTCGGAAAACAGCAGAATAGTTTCTACACCGCCTAGCTGCTTGTTGATGTCAGCCTGCTCACGCTCGTACTCGAAATCCTTGGCAGAACGGACGCCACGCACCAGGAACTTGGCTCCTAGGCGGTGCGCTAAATCGATGGTAAGGTCATCGTAGGCAACCACCTCCAGGCGATAGCCCTTGGAAGCATCTTTCGCATCCACCAGCTCTGCACATTCCTTCGGGAAAACCTTTCTGATGTCATCCACCCTCTTGGTTATCTCCTCATTGGCATGCTTCAACTTGCTCATCGCCACAGCAATGACCAGCTTATCAAACATCGGGAGCGCACGCTCCGCTATGTTCTGATGTCCTATCGTAAATGGGTCGAATGTACCCGTAAATATTCCTATCTTCATACTACTCAAATAAGTCTCCTTGCATGATGTTCCCAGCGTATGGATTTCTGCCCAGATGCTCGTATGCCAGCTTGGTAGCCATACGTCCACGAGGGGTACGCTTAATAAAGCCCTCCATGATGAGGAATGGCTCATACACCTCCTCCACCGTGCCGCCATCCTCGCCGATAGCCGTGGCAATGGTGCTAACGCCCACAGGACCGCCACGGAACTTGTCGATGATGGTGGTGAGAATCTTGTTGTCTATCTCGTCAAGACCATACTGGTCGATGTTCAGCGCCTTCAAAGCCATCTGAGCGATGTCGTAAGTGATGGTGCCATTACCCTTCACCTGGGCAAAATCGCGCACTCTTCTCAGCAGGGAGTTGGCGATACGAGGCGTACCACGAGAGCGGCGAGAGATTTCCACAGCAGCCTCATCCTCGATAGGCACCTTCAGGAGCATGGCACTACGCTTGATAATCTTTTGCAGTGTCTCTGGGTCATAATACTCCAAGTGCAGATTGATGCCGAAACGGGCACGCAATGGGGCGGTAAGCAAGCCGCTGCGAGTGGTGGCTCCCACCAACGTAAACGGATTGAGATCTATCTGGATGCTGCGAGCGGATGGTCCCTTGTCTATCATGATGTCGATGCGATAATCCTCCATCGCCGAATAGAGATACTCCTCCACAACGGGCGAAAGACGGTGAATCTCGTCGATGAAGAGCACATCGTTGGGTTCGAGCGAGGTAAGGATACCCGCCAGGTCGCCTGGCTTATCGAGCACAGGACCTGATGTGATCTTAAATCCCACCCCCAGCTCATTGGCTATGATGTTGCTCAGGGTAGTCTTACCCAGTCCTGGAGGACCATGAAGGAGCGTATGGTCGAGCGGTTCGCCACGATACTTAGCCGCCTCTACAAAGACTTCGAGATTATCCACCACACCCGTCTGACCGCTAAAGTCAGAGAACTTCAGTGGGCGCAGTGCCTTCTCGAATTCCTTCTCGGCAGGCGAAACCGTTTCTTGTCTGATGTCAAAATCTTCGTTCATTCTATCTTTATAATGCCTTTCGGCAGAAATTTTCTATTATATATAATATCTGTGTGCAAAGTTACACAATTGTATTTTAAAAAAAGAATTAATGAGCGATAAATTTGTTTATTTAAAAGAAAAGCTATAATTTTGCACCCGAAATAGAATTTTAATTTGATAAGAGTTATGCTAAAATTATTTCAAGGGCTAAGCAGATTATTAGCCAATTACACATCTATCTTTGTAATAGGTGTAGCTGTATTCACATTTTTCTTCCCACACACATTCGACTGGGTGCGCGGAACCACCCAAACTGTCATCCTCGGCATCATCATGCTGACCATGGGATTGACTTTGACCACCAATGATTTCAAGATTCTAGCTCAGCGACCACTGGATGTATTCATCGGCGCCTGCGCCCAATTCATCATCATGCCTGGCGTGGCTTACACCTTGGTGCATGTTTGGCACCTCGACCCAGCCTTGGCACTGGGCATCCTGCTGGTAGGCTGCTGCCCTGGCGGTGTATCCAGCAACATCATGAGTTATCTCTGCCATGGCGACGTGGCTTTCTCCGTAGGTATGACCTGCGCCTCCACCATCTTGGCTCCAGTGATGACCCCATTGCTGATGAAGGTGACGGCTGGCGAGATAATCCATGTAGATGCTGTGGGAATGTTCATCAACATTCTGATAGTTACGATTATCCCTGTGGCCATCGGCTGCGCTTTGAATTATATCTATGGCAAGAAGGATTGCTTCCCAACCATTCAGAGTCTGATGCCGGGCATCAGCGTAACGTGTCTGGCAATCATCGTGGGCGGCGTGATTTCTACGGTTCACGATGACTTGGTGGCTCGTGGCTTATCGCTTTTCCTCTGGACTTTTGCCGTGGTTTTCTGCC
>OOCQ01001540.1_pt1 | contig 13537 bp, 9 predicted proteins | sample 1671121 | NCBI WGS metagenome assembly OOCQ01 (sample SAMN06348124, study PRJEB24527) | human gut metagenome | biome: human gut; feature: ankylosing spondylitis patient; material: feces | host: Homo sapiens | place: China | collected 2015-10 | reverse complement strand
ACCACCGAGATCTACACTCTTTCCCTACACGACGCTCTTCCGATCTCAGGAAATATAACTGTACCAAATAGCGGACAGAACAAGGATAGACAGGCAGGGAAAGGATCAGAACAGCATAGCGCAAAGCCGGAGCCGTCCAAGGAACAGGAAACATCAAAAACAGAGAATGTGACCAAATCGGAGCCGCAGGAGAAGCCGGACCCAAAACAGCACAGTACAACGGGAATCCGCAAAAAAAGATCTTCATTTCTGGGATCAAGCGGCATTCCCACAGAGTGTAAATATTGTGGCGGGAAGCTGGAGAAAATCTCTCAGGGAGTATACCGTTGTAAAGAATGTGGCAAAGAAAATTATGATTATCTCCGGACGGTACGCAATTTTCTTCAAAGAAACGGAGCAAAACCGGCGTTTGTGATCGAACGGGAGACCGGTGTCCCCCGGAAGGTGATCGAACAGCTGATCTCGCAGGAGTATCTGGAGATACCGAAGATGGAGACCGCAAGGCTTTCATGTGTGCGCTGCGGAGCATCGATCCGGACAGGTACTTTATGTGACCGGTGTAAAGAAATTGGAATCCGGACAGGAAGCTCTTCTTCCGGAACGGGAGGCTGGCATTCCTCCAGACGTCGATAACTGCTATTTGTTTGAGGAAAGGTAAATAGTTTTGATGGTAGAAATGAGGATTATATGGGGAGAAATATATGGGTGATCGGCAATGACCGTCAGGAAATGATAGAAGCCCAGCGCAGGATCAATTCTACGGGTGGCATGAGAGCGGTCTGCAAGCTGTCTCTGGAAGCGGTACAAAGATCCATAGAGGAGAGGCAGCTTGTGGAAAAGGCAAGTCAGGAATGGAGAGAAGCACCTTCCTTGATTGTGGTGGATTATGGTATGTCCCAAAAAGAGGACTTTGCTACAGTATCCTATATTAAAAAGCAGAAGGATCTGGCGGGTGTTCCGTTATTTTTTATGACAGAGGCGAGAACAAAGCAGCTTGATCGGGAGTGCTATTCATGGGGAGCGACAGTAGTTTTACATAAACCGTTTTCCAGAGAAGGGATCATGCGTATTGAGCAGACGGCATGGCAGCATGATGTGACGAAAAATTACGAAAAGCTTTTGGTACAACAGGCAAACCACCTGCGGGAACAGGAGGAGATCGTAAAGCTGAACCGCCAGCTGGAAGCAAGAAACAGTCTGCTTCGTCAGGTGTTTGGACAGTACTTTTCCGATGATATTTTCAATGAGATCCTGGAGCATCCGGAGGGAGCAGCCATCGGTGGCAAAAAGCGGGAGCTGACAGTTATGATGGCGGATCTCAGAGGATTTACTTCTATTTCCGAGGGGTTGTCGCCGGAGAAGGTCACGGATGTATTAAATTACTTTTTCCAGAGCATGCTTCCGGCATTGACTGAGCATAAAGGGACGGTGATCGAGTATCTGGGAGATTCGATCCTGGCGGTCTTTGGAGCACCGATCGCTTCAGAGCATCAGACAGAAAATGCCATTGCGGCAGCGATCAAGATGCAGAACAATATGGAACGGGTCAATGAATACTGCACCCGGAACGGATATCCACTGATGGAAATTGGAATTGCCATTCACCGGGGAGAGGCATTTATCGGAAATGTGGGTTCCGAGCAGCTGATGAGGTACAATGTGATCGGCAGCGTGGTCAATGAATGTTCCCGGATCGAAAGCTTTAGTGTAGGCGGGCAGGTTTTGGCATCCAGAGATTGTCTGAGCCATATTAATGCACCGGTGGAGATTTCCTCCCAGCAGGAGATTCAGGCAAAGGGAATGCAGTATCCTATTACGGTGTGTGAGATCCGGTCCATCCGGGGCAGTTATAATTGCCAGATCAGGGAACAGAGAAATGATGTACTTCATTTGGTAGACAGATGGGTGCTGTTTAATATGTATCCCATTGAAGGTAAACTGATACAGGATATCTGTGTCACCGGAAGACTGTGCCGTTTTTCGTACAAGCGTGCTGTGGTACAGATGGACGAAAAAGAGGAATATGATCTACGGATAGGGATGGATGTGGAAATATTTGCCGCCGGGGATGACGGCAGGGCATTATTTACGGAGATTTATGCTAAGATTGTTGAGATTAAGGATGGATTCCTTACCTTACGCTTTACCCATGTAAACCGAAGCTTTCGCAGTTTTGCAGGGCAGATATGGGAGAAACAGGAGGAGTAATGGGAGAAGAGAAAAACACAAAATGGAAGTATGTACCGGATATGGGACATCATATGCTTCCACAGGCGGAGATCTGCTGCAGGGATCAGGATGAGAAGCTGGTGGCGGCACAGATTTCGGAGGAGCAGGCAGCGCAGTTCTTGAAGCATTCGGAAACGGAACAGGAGAATGCGGTGTGGGATAATGGATGGCTGCAGGAAAAGCTGGATATGCTCCGTGCATCGGGCAATCATTTTCTGCTGCTTTTGTGGGGAGAACATGAGGAGAAATGTCTGCTGTTTTTGAGTGATACAAAACGGGTGCGTCCGCTGGAATTTCTGGATTATCTGATGCCGGACTTTGGGCTGATCCGGGGAGATGTGTCCTGTGCCAGTGTACGGGTATCATCGGTGATACTCAAGCTGCAGATGGAAGCACAGGGGACGGAGAAAACCATTGAATATCTGATGAATCAGGCAGAGTCCTATTTTCGGGACTGTGATTGGATCGATGCGAGGGAGTATGGGGAAGCCCATACAGAGGAAATTAAGTCATTTGAATATTATCGCAAGAAACGGGTGGCGTGGGCTTACGTCAAAACAACGGACGTGTCTCCGGCGGGAACAACCTTGTGGATCCGTTCATTGGAAAATGAGTCCGGGCTGGAGATTACAGCGGCAGAGGATACATATATTATGATTGGCTGTAAGGGCGAGATTTACGATATTGAGCGTCAGAAGTTTGAAAACAGCTATGAAACTACCAATGAGCCGCTGGATGTATTTACGCAGATGATGGACTTCTGGCCGGAGCTTCAGAAGCTGCCGGAGCAGGACTTTATCAGCATTGATGAGTATGCCCGTTTATGTTATCCGAAGCAGGAGGCCGGAATTTATGCCCGCCGTCTGGAAAAACGAACAAAGATTTTCCCGGTGGGGAAAAGCCATGAATATTTCCTTGGCCGAAAGGGAGATTATATGGCGGTGCGTCCCGATGATCTGACAGATATCTATGTGATCCGGGGAGATATTTTTGGACAAACATATGAGGAAAACTGATTATCTATCCCAAAAATCGGACAGATATTTCCCCATAGAGTCTGCGGTGACGACATCATAAGGGAACCATTCTCTTGGAAATAAGGACTGATAACTGTTTTGCAGGAAGCGTTCATCCAGCAAAAGGATGGCACCCCGGTCAGAATCGGTACGGATCACACGACCGGCGGCCTGCAGGACTTTATTCATACCCGGGTACTGGTACGCGTAGTTAAAGCCGGTACCCTTTTTTTTGTCAAAATAATTCCGGAAAAGTTCATTTTGTGTACATACCATAGGCAGCCCGGTTCCTGCGATCACTGCACCGATCAGCCGGCTGTCCTTAAGATCGATCCCTTCGCCGAAGATTCCGCCCATTACACACAGACCGATGGTGGTTTTTGTCGGTGTGTCCTCAAAATGGGACAGAAACTCCTCCCGTTCCGTTTCACTCATGGAAGTTTCCTGAACATAAACATTGACACATTCCTGACAGTAGGAGGAGCTTTCGATATAACTCCGGATGTCCTCCAGCATACGGTAAGAAGGAAAAAAGATCAGATAATTTCCCGTTTTTGCCTGGATGAAACGCAAAATATAATCGCTGATGCGCTGATATTCTGCCGGGGTTCGCCGGGTATATTTCGTGCTTACGTCCCTTGCGATCATCAGAAGGCGGTTGGAGGAGGAAAACGGGGAGGGAGCGTAAATAGCATAGTCATCCTCCCGTCCTGCCAGCTGATCCCGGTAGTACTGTACCGGAAGCAGGGTTGCCGAAAAAAAGACGGCGCAGCGTCCCCGTTTCAGGTAACTGTCCAGATTGCCGGAGGGGTCCATACACTGCAGATGGAGATAAAATGCTCCGGCAGGATCGTAGTCTCCGTAAATAATATATTTTTCATCTAATGTTTCGTAAATGGACAGAAAATAGCGCAGCTCAAAATAAAATGCCAGAACATCCTCTCTGGAATCATTGTCCAGAGGCAGCGCAGCCGGATCCCCCGGTGTAATGTCGGGGGGTGCTGTATAATCTCCGGAGTCCGTCCGGCTGTGGAGATATTCTTCTAATAGGGAGGAGAGGCGCAGCGCCTTCATTACAAATGGTTCAATCTCAATGGAATCATAAATTTTTCGTTCTTCGCATTCCCGTTTTAACTCCAGAAGCTCTTTGTTACAGCGTTCCAGACTGCGGGCAATTTTGCGGGAGTGAGTGGTCATGATCTTTTTGATCTTGAGAAAATCCTCCTTAATCAGCGTAGAAGAGTACATTTCACGGGCGCGGTCCACCAGATTGTGTGCTTCGTCGATCAGGAATATATAGGGATTTTCCGTCTCCTGGGCAAAGAAACGTTTCAGGCATGCCGTGGGATCAAAGGCGTAATTGTAGTCGCCGATGATGGCATCGCACCATGTACTCACATCCAGGCTCATTTCAAAGGGACAGACATTATGCTTCTCAGCATAGGAGAGGATCATATCACGGGAGATGGAATCCTCCTGGGTCAACAGATCATACACGGCATCATTGACTCGGTCAAAATGACCCAAAGCTCTGGGGCATGCCTGAGGGTTGCACTGGGGCTTATCTAAAATGCAGATTTTTTCTTTGGCGGTCAATGTGATAAATTTGAGCCGCATGCCCTGTGCCGCAAGGAGAGTAAAGGACTCCTGGGCAACGGTCCGGGTAATGGTCTTGGCAGTAAGATAAAAAATTTTTTCGGTGATTCCCTCGCCAATGGATTTGACGGCAGGAAACACAGTGGAGATAGTTTTACCTACTCCGGTAGGTGCTTCGATGTAGAGACGTTTCTTCCGAAGAATACTTTGATAAACACCCTTCACGAGAGTCTGCTGTCCCTCCCGGTAATCAAAGGGAAAGCGTAAGCTCCGGATCGTGCGGTTGCGCTCCTCCTGCCATTTGATCTCCCAGGCAGCCCATTTGGCATACTCCTGTACCAGATCCAGAAACCAGTTCTCAATCTTCCGGAAGGAAATGCGTTCCTCAAAGATGCGCACCTCCTCTGTGGGAATATGGCAGTATGTCATCCGGATACCGATATTCTTGAGCTTGTTTTTCTTTGCGTAGATATAGCCGTAGCACATGGCCTGTGCCTTGTGGACCAGAACCGGTTCCTTCAGACGGGAGACATGACGGTAAATTCCCTTGATCTCGTCAATGGTCATGCCACTTCCGTCCTTTGCCGGGAAAATGCCGTCGGCGCGCCCCTCCACAGTAATTTCAAGGGAAACCCCATCATAGGTTACAGGTACGGTAATGTCTAAGGGAACCTCGGCCAGATAGGTGGAGCCCATGCGTTTCTGAAGCTTTTTGTGGATCCGGGTACCCTCCTGCATGGCGTCGGGATCCGCCAGACCACTTTCGGACGCAACAATATCGCCGCTTCGCAGAATAAACTCTACGAGATTACGCACAGAAATTTTAACGCAGTGCACGGGATCCCTCCTTTCCTATAGCATCTTCTCCAGCATATCGCGATCCCAGAGAACAACCCCGATCTTGTCTGCCAGCTTACGGGCGGCAGGGGTAAAATATTGATTGGTCAGAACCATCGCGACATGACATTCATAAAATGCGCGTCCCGCATATACCTGCTGGACAGCTTCGATGCCCACGTCGTAGTTGTATCGCTTGCACTGGATTGCAAAGGAAATTCCGTCCCGGTAAGCAAGAACATCTACGCCGAAATCGCCGCTTGCCTTCGTGTTCTCTGCCAGCTCAAAACCGTTGGAGGCAAGAATGTCGCAGGTCAGAGCTTCAAAATCCGCACCGGAGATATCGTCCAGATCGGTCAGTGACCAGTCCCCGCGAATATAGCGGCTCCGGGAACGAAACAGAGAGTGGATCTTGCAAAGGCAGAAGATCATAAAAAGAAGTCCTACGCAGACTGCCGGGGCAAAAAAATCCCGCGGTGCTCCCAGAAAGAGAAATACAAGTCCCACAGGAACCAGTGCCGCCAGCATACCCCACAGGAATATATATAAAGTCAATCGCTTATGTCTCATAATAAATTTTAATCCTTTCCGAGTCCTTAAAATTTGGACTGCAGGAACAAAGTCACCGTGTGAAAGTTAAGTTTCACAACATTCTTAAACAGATTACAGAATGTTTGTTCGGCAAAGAATATATTATATGATGGCGGAAGAAAATGCAAGGCGGAAAAAGTGAAAAAAACGGAAAGAAAATAAAATCATGTGTGTGATACACTATATTTGTAGCTTGTTTTATGATAGGAAAACATAAGGAGGAACTATTTATGAAGAAGGGTTATAAGGCAATCGCAGTGACTCTCAGTATGGTGCTGGCGTTGACCGGTGTTGTTGGAGGGGCTCCTATGAAAGGCGAGGCAAAAGCCAAAATTAAACTGAACAAGAAAAAGGTGACATTGACTGTAGGTAAAAGCGTGAAGCTGAAGCTTAAGGGTACCGGCAAAAAGGCAAAGTGGTCATCCAGCAATGAAAGCGTTGCCATGGTGAGCAGTACCGGTAAGGTTATGGCTGTGAGCGTGGGAAAAGCGAAAATAAGAGCCAAGATTAAGAAAAAGAAATATTCATGTAGTGTAACCGTTAAAGGAAAAACAACAGAGCCGGAGGAATTCTGGCCTGTAACACAGACAAAGACACCGACTGCCACAAAGGCACCGGCAGCGACGGCACCGGTAAGAAAGACAAATGCTCCGTCCAACACAAAGAATCCGGCAGGAACCGGCAGGCCATATGGGACAAATGTACCGGGAAAGACGGGCGCACCGGAAGTAACAAAGACCCCGGTTAAGACAGAGGAGCCGGAGGAGACAAAAGCACCGGCTAAGACGGAGGAGCCGGAGGAGACAAAAGCACCGGTTAAGACGGAGGCACCGGAGGAGACAAAAGCACCGGTTAAGACGGAGGCACCGGAGGAGACAAAGGCACCGGTCAAGACAGAGAAGCCGAACGATACAGCGTCACCGGTTAAGCCGAGAGTGGTTTATCAGTTTGTCGGAAGCATAACAGGATGGGGAGGGCCGGATACCTATCCGTCATCCAAGGATCACGAGCAGGGAGACGGCGGATCCAACTCCGTGAATGAGAGTCTCACAAACATCAAGGTAGGGATCGGCAGCTATAAGTGTGGTCTTGAGCTTATGAACAAATACAGTGACAATTTTATCGGAGCATCCAATGAGCTGTCACAGATCATTAAGGGAATGACAGATCCTGTCATCCGTGTGACATTGGAAAATGGTGGTGCTGCATCCGCTTATAACTGGTATGATGAGCTGAAATGTCCAAGTGGAGAGGAAGTAGCTCTGACCAAAGAATTCCTGAGAAATGAGTACGTTGGCCTGTTCGGAAATGATGATACGATCACAAAGGTAGAGATCTATGACCGTGCCGCTGCCGCAGTAGAGCCGGAGCAGCCGGAGGAGACAAAAGCTCCGGTTAAGACAGAGGAGCCGGAGGAGACAAAGACCCCGGTTAAGACAGAGAAGCCGAATGATACAGCGTCACCGGAGGATACAAAGAAACCGGAGCAGACAGCGTCACCAGAGAATCCATCCCGGCCGGAAGAAAGTTATACACCGGACATTCCGGTTGTTACACCGGGATCGGCAGATGCGGAGAATGAAGCGCTTGCAAGCAATATGAAGGCAAGTTTTCAGAAATTGTCAAATGGTAAAATATTGATGAAGCTGGTAAATAATAATGATGTTACGGTAAATTATTTTACAATAAAAATCACCTGGAAGGATGCCCAGGGAAATACTTTAACATATGAGACTTCAGATGGCGAAGTATGTTCGGATACATCATTTTCAGCTGGATATTTTCTGGAAAAGAATGGATTGTACTATGACATGGTATATGCTTACAGTGAAAATAAGGATAAAGTAGATCTGTCAAAGAGCGAGATTAGTATCGAGGTAGATCAAACACTTTGGGAGGATAACAACTACACACCTTTAACATCCAAGATAGCAGTAACCACTCAGAGACAGATGGATGAAGAGGATGGAAGCAGTAAAATTGTGTATGAGATCAAGAACAATGATTCCCAAAGTGCATTGATATCTATGGTGATCTTGTTTAAGGATGCCCAGGGAAACGTGGTTGATGAAAAAGACACATTTGAGACTGTTTCAGCAGGAGAAACAGTCAGCGATTATTTGTTGGGTCCATGGGATGATAATTATGAGGATATTGACTTTGCATCCTATGAGGTGCATATCAACGGACACATGTATGAAGCATCTGAAAGCTAAATCGTCTGGTAGTCTGCAATTTTCACAGATAATATGGACATAATATAATAAACCTTTTTAAGGGCGCATATCGAATTGTTTCGATATGCGCTCAAATTATGCCCTGAATAAGCCGGAAATTCTGCCTTCGCAGTTGGTGCAAGCGAGGGGTTATGAGTTCTCCGGGGGTTTTTCTGTTTGACAGGGGATTTGTAGGAGAGTAAAATTTAATTCAAACCGATTTGATTAAAATTGGTTTGAATTAAATCAATTTGAATAAAAAAGCAAAAAGTACATTGATAATGAATTGCGGTTCGGCACTCAGCTTTATGGAAGACAAGGTGCTCAGCGAGAAAAGTCCGTTGTTTGGACGGCGGGATTCCCAGATCAAATTGGATGCATTTGATTATCTGGAGTCTGCATTATTTGTGCCATCTTATACAAATGAGGAGAAGGCCATCTGTTACGGTGTAACAGGCGGTGTTGCAAAATATCTTTCTATGATCGATCCGGAGAAGAGCTTAGATGAAAATATTAAGAAGCTTTTTTTCCGGACCGACGGATATCTGTATGATGAGACACGAAACTTCCTGATGCAGGAATTTTCGGATATTATATTCTTTAAATAAGCTGATCAGTGTAGGGCTTGTGGAAAAAAGACGCTGTATTACAGAAGAAAAAAATAAAAGAAAGACAAAATATGTTTTAAAGGATTCCATGTTTAAATTCTGGTATGAATTTATTCCAAAGGCATGTAGTGTCATAGAAATGTGCCAATATTATACACTCAAAGAAGGAATCGCAGGGAAATTTAACTGCTTTCTGACAGAGACCGGAACCTGGTGGGGGACGGAGGTGCTTGTGGATGAGCAGGGAGGTAAAACAACCCGGCAGGCGGATATTGATGTGGTAGGCCTGTCCGCCATAGATAAGGTGATGGTTGTGGGAGAATGCAAGTTTAAAAACGAAAAGATTGACAGATCCATTTATGAAATTCTGGTCAGAAGAAGTAAAGCGATTCCGGCAAAGTACCGCATAACCAGATATTTATTCTTTTCGCTGAGTGGATATACGAAATGGTTTGATGAGATTGACCGGAATGAGGTATGCCTGTTTACGCTGGACGATCTGTATCAGTAGATTGCCGGTTTAAAAGACAGATGCATGGCGGGGTTGCTGCGTATAGGCACAGAAAGGAAGGGACAGCATTGTTAATTTAAAAAGGGTCCGCACCTCAAAAGGCATGAGTCTGGATGTGTATCTGGTGAGGGTGTAGATGTAAAGCATAAATGTTTTGATAAAAAGCTTCTGATCACAGTCATCGGAGCACATATCATTCGTATGGTGCCGCCACTGATCCTGACGGAAGAGGATTGCGACAAGGCTTACGAGATCATTAAGGAGTCTGTTGAAGAATTAGCCGAATAAGCTGGCAGGCCTTCCGAAATATAAAGACCTGCCAGACCGTGTTGTTTATTTCTTCACTTTAATCTTTTTAACCTTCGTCCACTTGCTGTAGATTTTTTTCGTTCCCTGAAGCTTATAAGCACGGACGCGGACGAAATAGGTTTTGGATCGCTTTACTTTTTTTACAGTACAATAAGTGGTTTTTACTGTCTTTTTCTTTAAGGACCTGGTAAATTTCTTGTCCATTGCGTACTGCACTTCATATCCCTTGACCGTGGTCTCCGGCAACCAGGTGATGATAAGCTTTAACGGCTTTTGGTTTACAATACGAAGTCCCTTGACGGCTTTTGGAGCAGACGCTTTGGTGGAAGTCTCTGAGGAAGCATCCTTTGTACCAGAGGAAGCAGACGGCTTCTTTGTTGCGGATGGTGTATTGGAGGAAGACGGCTTCTTTGTGGCTGCCGGTGCATTGGAAGCAGCCGGAGTGTTGGAAGTGCCGGGTTTATTGGATGCTGCCGGTGTATTAGAAGTGTCAGGCTTATTGGATGCAGCCGGTGTCTCCGATGCAGTTCCCTTCTTTGGAATGACTTCTCCCTGTTGCAGGACCTTCTTGCAGGCCTTACAAATGGTATCACCTGTGTATCCTTCTTCGGTTGTCGTAGCAGGTTTTTTGTTTACAACCTCTTTCTCCCAATGATAGTCAGGATCGATCGGAAGAGAGACTACTTCACTTTTGCCGCATTTTGTGCAGGCGCGGGTTGCAGTTCCCTCCTGGGAACAGGTTGCCCGTTCAATGACAGCGGTCTGGATCCACTCGTGTTCACAGGCATCTGCCCGTTTCCAATGTGCATAGAGGGTGATGTTTCCGGTACTTCCTTTGGCAATCTCAGTAACCTGTTGTGTCAATTCTTTATCAGAGAACCAGCCGAGGAAAGTATAGCCCTCCCGGATAGGATCCTTTAACGTGATGGTATCTGAATTATTGGTATAAGCTGTCGGATTATCGTTTTGTACATTCGTTGCATTTAAAAAATATGTGATAGTGTAGTCTGTGACCGAACTGTCTTTCCACATGGCATATAAGGTGATTTCAGCCTGATCTGTTTCTGTCAGTGGATAAATCTTGGCCTCATCCCGATAAAAAGTACCACTTCCGTCCGACATGGTGTTCCAGCCTGTAAAGGTATAGTTTTCCCTTGTGTAGGCGTTTTTGGAAAGAGAAAATGTAAAACCGTCAATCATACACGTCTGTGCATCCATCGTACCTGCGGCGGCCCCATTTCCATCATAGATTATGGTGTAGGAACCCTTTGGAAAACTGATCGAGCGGCCGGACCAGACCCCTGTTGCTTTGTCTGCCATAGCCTTGATATCCGCTTCCGGAATAACGGAATAGATATATAATTTACCGGAGCTGCTTTTTTTGGCAAGAAATGCATAATCACCGAATTCTTCCAATGTGGCCGGTAAATAAAGCGTTTTCAATGCATCCATATTTGCACAGCCCGAATCAATGATTTTTGTGATGGCAGTTTCTCTCAGGTCAAGCGTTTTGATCGCTGTTCCGGAAAATGTCAGGTAGTTGATTTCTTTCAAGGTCTTAGGCAGGATCACTTCCTCCAGACTGGTACATGCTCTGAAAATACTTTGCCCTGTCTGTTCCATGGTACTGCTCGACAGATCGATTTTTTTCAGTTTGGAGCAGTTGTAAAATGCGTAATTTTCTATAGAAGAAATATTTGTTTTGGAGCAATCCACTGTTTCCAGATTCGTACAATCCTGAAAAGCATAAGCATCAATGGAAAGATTTTTAGGTTCGCCCCAATATACGGAGGCGAGAGAAGTACAGTCTTTAAAAGCTTCATCGCAGATCCTGACTACGGAGGTGCCTCTGAAGTCAACGGTCTTTAAGGAGGAACATCCTAAAAATTCCTGGGGTTGAATAACCTGGATGGATTTGGGTATATTGATCTCTTCCAATGCGGTGCAGTTTTTGAAGGTTTGACTATAAAATTGTGTAACGGTATCCGGAAGCGTTACAGTTTTTAATTTAGTACATCCTTCGAAGGTTCCTGTAGTGGAAGAGAACAATGACACAATCATTTTTATGGAAGCTTCACTGAAATCTACTGATTCAATATCTGTTCCGGCAAAACCGTCATAGACTTTGTGAACCGGTACACCATCGATATCTGTCACTTTCACATTCTTTGAATAATCGTCACCCCATGGTCCAAACAGCGTGAGATTCCAGTCCGTCATGTCCTTCCAGGTGTCCAGATCCAAGTCGGTATTGAAGCTGCTGTCATTACAATGGAAGGAATATCGTAAGCCATCCTTTACGAGGTAGCCACAGGAATATACCATATGGGCGGCCCGGTCCAGCAACATTGTCGGTATTGTCATATCGAAGCCGGCACTATTATATCCGCCGGAGGTCCAGATCTCCTCTGCATCCGGCAAAACCTCTCTTGTATCGTCGTCTCTTTCCAGATCATAACGATTTCTGGAACATCCGGTCGCATCAATATAGATCCAGTAGTCAGAATCCTTGTTATAAGCAATGCTGTAAGCATGGGTTTTGGTGATCAGCTCAAAGCTTGGAATGCCACGGGATACCAATAAAGTGTTTAAAAGATTAGTATATCCGCCGCACACCGCCCTCTTGGAGGACCAGACATCATATGGGTTATCTGATGTGAGTTCTGTTCCGTGTTTTGGGTTGTAACGTTTATCGTTCAGATTATAAGACACGCGGTTTGCAACGTAGCGGGATACGGCTTCCATCTCTTTATATGTGGTGGTGATATCGCACTGATCAAGATAGGTCTGCAGATCATCCGTCATCTCTTTAAGCTGGTCGTCGGTGTAAGTTGATTTATTCGGATCGATACAGTCCTTGAGCAGGTACTCCTGAAAGATCCCATCCAGCTTTTCAAAAGCGGAAATTTCCTCCTCTGATGCAGCCGCAAATGCAGTGGGTACATTTATGGTGATCGTAAGTAATAAAAGCACCAGTGCAGGGAAGAACAAGCCCGGGAAATATTTTGGTATATTTTTTTTATTCATATCGTATCCTCCTTGTATAAACTCAAAATAAAATTCTTCTTTATTATATGATTATATGGGATAAATCAAGTAAATGAGAATATTTGCGTGAACGGTTCATATATGGCGTGAACGACGTGTGTTCTTTTTGTGTGGAATTCGGCACAAGTAAATGAAAAACACCTTGAGCCGGTGTCGGAAAACGTGTACAATGAAATTGTTGCAAAACGCATTTTGAGTTATTAAAAATGGGTTTAATTTTTAAAAGAAATCATTATAGCAACAGAAAAGAGGGTTAATATGGCAGAGAAAGAAAGCAGTTATGGATTTGAGGAGACAATGGTAACACTGACAGATGAGGATGGTCTGGAGAAGGATTTTTATGTGGACGAGATCTATGAAGTGGATGGCAGACTTTATGCAGCAGTTATTCCGGCAGATGTGGAAAATGTTACAGAATATTATGTATTCCGTCTGATCGATCTGGGAAATGATGATTTTGAGATGGAGGATATCGAGGAAGAGGCAGAGTATGATGCGGCAGCAGACGCTTATGAGGAGATTCTGGATACCCGGATGTGGAACCGGGAGTTTGAAGGGGAATAGAGCGGGCGTCTG
>OOCQ01001537.1_pt1 | contig 13580 bp, 19 predicted proteins | sample 1671121 | NCBI WGS metagenome assembly OOCQ01 (sample SAMN06348124, study PRJEB24527) | human gut metagenome | biome: human gut; feature: ankylosing spondylitis patient; material: feces | host: Homo sapiens | place: China | collected 2015-10 | reverse complement strand
GGCGACGACTGCGGCGTATGGGCGTTCACCCGCGACGGCGACTACCTGACCGCCACGTGGGCGGGCGTGCAGGAATACATCTTCTATGTCTACAACGGAGACACTGCCGCCCGCACGGTGATTGTCGGCCCGAACGGAGAGCAGACTGCACCTATTACCGAGATGCAGTACGACGCCCGCACGGTCATTGCCGGCGGCCACAGCCTGGATTAAAAGGAGACGCCCATGCCAAAAATCAAACGTCTGCCCGATGCAGAGCTGGAAATCATGAACGCCCTGTGGGATGCCGACGCGCCGCTGACCGCCGCCGAGCTGGAAACGGCGCTTTCTATCATCACCACGGCCTACCTCCGCAGTGAGGATCTGCAGACCGCCGTGGAGGAGAACATCAACTATCTGAACCCGCCTGTGTATGGTGTGTTCCGCAGCTTCCTCACCCGCATCAAGCACATCGACCCGGATATGGATGCGGCGCTTACTGACCTGAAAGCCGCCATCGACAATGAGGTCTGGCGGGAATGGTGCGATGCCGTGATGGCCTGTCAAGCAGACCGAAGCCTGAAAAGCATCCTGACGCCCATCGTCAGCAAGCTGTCGGATATGCGGGTGGTCAATGCGGAACTGGAAAATCTGGTGTTTGGCCCCCGCAAGGAGTTCATCACCATGGCAATCCTCGTGCTGATCAACATTCCGCTGGTGCGCTTCATCAATAAGGACTGGTATCATACGCTGGTAGCCACCATCCCCGGTCAAATGGTCATCGCTGTCTGCCTTGCCGCTGTGTTCGTGTCCTTCGCATTCGTCGTGAAGCTGACGCAGCCCATTGAGTATCGGAGGTGAGAGGGTGAAATTGCTGTTATTCCTGTTCGGTGCCGCCTTGGCTGCCGGACTGTATTTCGTTCTGGCGGACATGCTGAAGATCCCCAGGCTGGCAACAGAGCGTGCCCTCATCTCCGCAGGACGCAAGGAGCGCAGTCTTGTGAAATCTATGGAGACGCTCATTTTGGGATGGTCGCTGAAGCTGGCTCCGCTGATCCGCTTGGATGCCTACAAGCGCAGACGGCTGGAAACGAAGCTGACTGCCGCAGGCCTGGATATGACCCCCGAGGTCTATACGGCTTACACCGTTTTGAAGCCCTGCCTCATCCTGCTGGGAATCATTCCGTGCCTTCTGATCCTGCCCATCCTGACACCGCTGGTGGTGGTACTGGCGCTGCTCACTTATTTCAAGGAGAGCCGCCGGGCGGATGAGCTGTGCAAGGCCAGAATGGAACTGGTGGAGGGTGAACTGCCTCGTTTCGTGGCGACCATCCACCAGGAATTGGCCGCCAGCCGGGATGTCCTGCGCATTCTGGAGAACTACAAGAAACATGCCGGTCCTGACTTTGCCCGTGAACTGGATGTGCTGACGGCGGATATGCGCTCCTCCTCTTATGAGGCGGCGCTCATCCGTTTCGAAGCCCGTATGGGCTCTGCTATCATTTCGGATATCGTCCGCGGTCTTGTCGGCATCCTGCGTGGCGATGATGGGCGGATGTACTTCCAAATGCTCTCCCATGATTTGAAAGCGCTGGAGCTGCAGCGCCTGAAAGCCAAGGCGGCGAAGATCCCGCCCAAGATCCGGGTGTTCAGCTTCCTCATGCTCATGTGCTTCATGATGACGTACATCGTCATTATCATCTATCAGATCATCAACTCGCTGGGTGCGCTGTTTTAAGGAGGAATGCCTATGAAGAAATTACGAAAACGGCACTCCGGCGAGGGCTATATCGATGTGTGCGTGTTGGTGGTCTGTGCCATGCTGGTGCTGGCACTGGCGGTGCGAATCCTGCCGGTATTCGTCGCCAAGCAGCAGCTTGACACCTATGCGGTGGAGCTGGTACGGGAAGCGGAGATCTCCGGCAGAGTCGGAACGGAAACCAGCCGCCGTGCTGCGGCGCTGACGGACAGCACCGGTCTGGATCCCAACATCCGCTGGTCGAAAACGGGACGCATTCAGCTCAATGAGGAAGTCACCGTAACGCTGACATTGGACATGGACATCGGCCTGTTCGGCGGCTTCGGCTCATTTCCCATCACGCTGCGGTCGGAGGCCACCGGAAAGTCGGAGGTGTATTGGAAATGAGCAAGTATCGTTTCTTTCGTCGCCACCCTGGCGAGGGCACCCCCATGATCCTTGCCATCGTGCTGGTCCTGCTGATACTTTTTTGCACGGTCGCGGAGTTCAGCCGGGTGTGGATCATCGCCCAGGGTGTCAAGGAGGCTGCCCAACAGGCGGTCATCTCCACCATCAACGACAACTATGATGATGTGTACCACGCTGTGCGGGAGGGCTATGCCGCAGGCTGGTATCCGGACGGTACAGGCCGATGGGACGAGAGCGTGGATACCGGCGACGTGTACGGTCAGCTGGCATCCACGCTTGGGCTGGAGAACACTGGCGGTGGATATCAGAAGATCTCAAATGGGAATGTGGAATATACCATCTCTGGCCTGAGCGTGGAGCTGAGCAACAACGCCCTCAGTTCCGGCCAAAGCAAGGGCTATACCGCCGCAGTGGAGATCCGCTTGGAGGTACCGGTGCGATTCCTTGGGAACCTTTTGCCCGCAGCTGAAATGATGCTGCACACGGAAGCCAAATATGTGCCGGTATTCTGAAAAAGTTTCGCTTTCCCAATAGACTTACGCCGAAAGGTGTGGTATTGTCCAATCAAGAGATAAATCAGAAAAAGGAGGAAAATCAATGAACGACAAGACGAAACGGATCATCCTCATTACCGTCTGCTGCCTGCTCTGCGGTGCGGCTGTCATCGGGATCGCCGGACGCTTCGGCGGAAATACGGTGCTGCCTTCCGGAACGGTATCCGGCAGTCAGCCGGACAGAAACGATCCCAATGTGAACATCAACAATAGCCAGGGAGATGTGAATGTCCCCTCGCTGACGCCGGAGCAGAGCGACCCCGGCCAGGGTGCAAACTCCAACGGCACGGAGCAGACCATCCAGGCGGACCCTGTTAAACCGGACGCTCCGGAAAAGCCGGAATCGCCCAGCGGCACGGCGACACTTCCGGATGACCACAAAGCGGAGGATGTGCCGACCTCGGAACGCAAGACGGAGGATGAACCGCACCCCACATATCCGGAGCAGCCCACCTCCAAGCCTGCGGAATCCCAGCCTGCCGCAGGAAGCACGAACTCCTCCGGTCAGGTATATGTGCCGGGCTTCGGCTATGTAGACAGCAGCGGTGATAACACGGTCATCGACGGACAGGACATCTACGAAAACGGAAATAAAATCGGTGAAATGGGCGGCGGGAACTAACAGTACTCCCAATCAGCATGGCGCAGTCAGAAATGGCTGCGCCTTTACTTTTTTCGAAGCTTTGAAAGGAGGAATCCATGAAGCGACTTCTCGCACTTTTTCTTTCCCTTGTGCTCATGTTGTGTGCGGCTGTTCCAGCTTATGCCACCGGTGACGGCAACTTCGACGGCGGTGGCGGCGGCATGGGCAGCGGCACATCCACCAACTACTGGAATCCGGGTATGGACGGTGTCCGCATTTCCGTGGTGAATGTGGACAGCCACGCTGTCGTGGGGAACACCATTGACTGGAGCAATCAGAATCCGAGCACCAACATGATCCACTTCGGAAAGGTATCCAAGCTCTCTTATAACAGTGGGCGGGCGTTGTCACCTGTCGTGGGCGGCTATGTCTGCGTCCGTCCGGCGCAGAGTCTGCCTCGCGTCATTTCGACCGGCGACTATCCCGCCAGCATTGCGGCGATTCGAAGCTACTTTACAGACGAGCAAGTCATTCGGGCGATTGCCGGATATGTGGGAATAGACTTTGATACGCTTATTGCCGGCGATTACAAAATCGTTGTCGAGCCTATCGCCTACTTCGTCTACGGTGGAGCCTACTATGCCATGACGGCCACGGAAGCGGCGCTCTATGACCAAAAGGTAAACGGAGATCTCCGAAGCAAGATGGGATCGCTGACCCATAAGAATCTGCCGCTGGCTATCTTCCTTGAAGAAGCTGACTTGGGCTATCCCGCATGGTCCGGCAGCACAAACAGCAAGGTCAGCAACGATCAGATCATCTTGTCCCTCGGCATCGGTGTCGTCCGCTTCAACGGTGAGCTGGAGCCGCCCGATGTAAACGACTTCGACTATGAATACCGAGTCGATACCGATGTGATCTCCTCGGTGGAGGTGAGCGGCGGGCAGTCCGACCCGGATAATCCTGTGACTGTTCGCTTTGTGATTCAAGGCAGAACTTACACCGTCAGCAATGTCTACTATCCGGACGGCGACAGTCAATTGGTATGGGTAAAATGGCACACGCCGTCAGAGCCATGCGTCATTACGATTGCCGTCAGCGTGTCTGGCGGCGGCACGGCGCAGAGCACGATCACCTGCAACATCGTGGATCTGGACGGCAACGATCCGCCCAACCCGGTGGCGGATGACCGCAACGACCGTTTCCGTCTGGCTTCTATTCCAGAGAAAGAACAGGTAACATCCGCTTCCTGGGGCATTTGGTCACCCTGGTGGCAGGAAAATTGGGAATGGGTAGAGAACTGGGAGAAGTGCTGGCACACGGATCGATGGGTGGACGATAACAATGTGGTTCACCGTGACCGCTGGTATCACTGGGTAGATAACGGCTGGTGGGAGGATCATGGCTGGTGGGAGTTTGACTACAACAGCTACGCCGCAAGCCTGAGCGCATCCATGCGCATCACGCCGGATAGCCTGTCGCCCTCAGCGACTGCAACTACCATGAAAAGCGGGTACGGAATTCAAGAGAAAGTAACGGCCAGAGTAACAACCACGCAGAGCGCGGCTGTCACGGCGGCGCAGAATGCTGTGACCTATTTCCCTGAATTCGGGTACGAAGGCTTCTGGAGACTGCTGAACCGCAGCGTCAGCGGCAAGAGTACCACCTTCGCTTTCAAAAACAATCCCTACAGCACCTATGACCGCCCGACCCACTTCACACCTATCTGGTACCCGGACGGCAGCTACACGCCGTATACCTGGCTCCTGGACTGCTGGACACCCACGGGAATGCTCAGTATGAACCTGACGGATTCCGTGCGCATCGCCGGTGACCTGTGGGAAGAATGGCATATCGCACCCTCAAAATAACAACAAAAATTGGAGGTATCTATGAGCAAAATGAAGTGCAAGCGTCTTTGTATGATGCTGACCCTCTCCCTGCTGCTGGTCTGCATGATGGGAACCACGGCCTTTGCTGCTGGTACCGGCGATGTGGCCGGAGCGGTGGAAAGCACTTGGGCTACGGCATCCACGCAGATCAAGACCGTCGTCAACAATGTGGTGTTTCCCGCCATCGACCTGATTCTTGCGGTGTTTTTCTTCGCCAAACTTGGTACGGCTTATTTTGACTACCGAAAGAGTGGACAGTTCGAGTGGACGGCGCCCGCCATCCTGTTCGCGTGCCTGGTGTTCACGCTGACGGCGCCGCTGTACATCTGGCAGATCATCGGAATTTGAGGTATAGGCAATGACTTTTTACGAACAGGAGCTTCGGAAGATCGTCGGAGAACGGTACCCCGACGCCACCTATGTGGGCAGAGCCTGCTATGTGCGTCTGAGCGATATGAACCGGGCAAAGATTCAATTTGTCACTGGAATCGTCTCCAATCAGTACAACGCCCTGCAGATGACAATTCTGAACCGCAGTGAAGGACAGGTGGATACCCTGCGCCTTCGCTTTTCGGATCTGCTGGGGACGAAGGTAACTTCCAACCCCAACTTCCGCAATGGTGTTGACCCGCACATTTGGGATGACTATGGAAAAGTAGACTGGTATGTGTATCATCCCACCCGGCAGGACTACGAGAAGTTCTCCAACGCAGTATCGGACTATCTGGAAGTGTTCCAAGACATGAGCCAGTCTGCCGATCAGCAGTGGGCGCAGACAATGTAAACCGAGCATGATTTGAAGGCCGTGCCAACTGTACGGCCTTTGCCATATCCCAAGCAGTTGGTACGGCCTCACCCGGAGGAGGTGAAACCGATCAATGTTTATTTGGGATTTTGTTGCCGATAAGATCCTCGGCCAGATCGTGGATTGGTTCTACGGTCAGGTCGTGGGCTTTCTCGGCAACTTCTTCGCAGAGATGGGAAACATGGGTGTCGAACTCTTCGAAATGTCCTGGGTGCAGAGCATCGTACTGTTCTTCTCCTATCTCGCTTGGGCGTTGTACGGAACCGGGCTGGTCGTGGCCTGCTTTGAATGCGGCATCGAGTATTCCAGCGGGCGGGGCAACATCCGCGAAACCGCGCTCAATGCCATCAAGGGTTTTATGGCTGTCAGTCTCTTCACTGTTGTTCCGGTACGACTTTATGAGCTTTCAGTAACGCTGCAGGGACAACTCACCGCAGGGATCACCGGCTACGGTGCATCCATCGGAGATGTTGCAAGTGATATTATGCAGGAGTTCAGCGCCGTGAAATCGCTGACCGATTTGTCATCCGGCCCGTTCCTCGGCTTTGGCAGTATCACCAGCGGGCTCATGATTCTGTTCTGCATCATCCTTATGGCGTATGCGATCATCAAGGTCTTCTTTGCCAATTTGAAACGCGGCGGTATCCTGCTGATCCAGATTACTGTGGGAAGTCTGTACATGTTTTCTGTTCCCCGTGGCTATACGGACGGCTTCATCCAGTGGTGCAAACAGATCATTGGATTGTGCCTGACCGCATTTTTGCAGGCGACTATCCTCATCGCCGGACTTATGGTGTTTAAGGATCACGCACTGTTGGGACTTGGTTTGATGCTTTCGGCTGGCGAGATTCCCCGCATTGCCGGAACGTTTGGCCTGGATACGACAACAAGAGCAAATATCATGTCCGCAGTTTATACGGCGCAGGCTGCCGTCAATACCACGCGCACGATCGTGCAGGCGGTGTCAAAATGAACGGGCTCACTATGGGAAGCCTGTTTGACGGCATCGGTGGTTTTCCTCTGGCTGCCATTCGCAGCGGCATTACGCCGGTGTGGGCTTCGGAGATTGAAGCCTTTCCCATTGAGGTCACAAAGCAGCGCTTCCCAAGCATGATCCATGTGGGTGACATCACAAAGCTCAATGGCGCAGAACTGCCGCCCGTAGATATCATCTGCGGCGGCAGCCCGTGCCAGGATTATGCCGAGAAAATAGTTATTCCGAAGTCATTGCATAGAGTCTTGTAAAACAAGGATTCTCCGCAAAAACTTCGGAATAACAAAGCGGGCCTCATTTTATATAATGTGGACATGCAGACAACCGTCTGACACCACAAAATATAAGGAGGGCCTATGAAACTGATTGAATTAGACGCAACTGCACAGCGTGCCCTGGAGTTGTTAACCAATGCGGGGATGAGTGATGGAAGCATATACGACTATACTCATACGGGTTTTGGCAGCATACTTCGACATTTTCACACAAAAGGCATACTATATGCTACAGCAGAAATGCTCGATAATTTTTTGCTGGAGCAACGCGCGCTTTTGGACCAAGGAGATATCTCACAATGGAAATGGGGACTTGTTCGCAGGAGTTGTGAGCTTCTGAAACAATGTTCAGCGACGGATTCTATTGATTTGCCTGACCTTCAGCCATGGGACCCTGTATGGAATCGTCCAAAGCAAATCATCCAACACGACGCACCGACGGCGAAACAGTTTGCCGAATCGGAAAATATTTATGTGCTTGTCTGGATGGTCAACAAGCGTATGGAACAACTTGGCCTTTCGGAAAGTACGGTTCGCCATTACACGGAAGAGGGATTAGCCGTCATTTTGAAAAAGCACTATGATTCTGGTACAGAAAGTTACTCAGACAAACTTATATCCCAGCTTACAGAGGAGCGAAGACTGCAATATGAGCAAGGGGAGGTTGGCAGAACTGCTTATCAGAATTTGCGCAAAGCGGCGGCGATGCTCCAGGAGTTCCGCCTGACAGGGAAAATCACGCTGGAAAGGATTCCTAATTGGGGACGGCGCGAAGTTATTCCTCAGCACAAAGCGATTCTGGATAAATTCAGTGCGCATGTCACAACGCAGAGCAACTGGGCTGAAAGTTCCGTTAGCACAGTTACAAGTGTGGCTCGTGTATTTTTGCTTGAATTAGAGGACCATGGAATAGTCTCCATTGAAACTGTCGCAATGATGGATATTGCCACATGCGTTACAAGAATGCTTGGACGATACACTGGTGGAATGAGATCTGCTCTTTTTGGCATTCGGACCTTTCTACAATTTTTATATGAGGCCGAGATCACTGCGGATAATTTTTGCAAAACACTCCCGGAATTTGTTTGCCCTCGGAAGAACTTTCGTGAAGGATTTTCCGATGATGAATTGGAACGTCTACTTTCTCAGCCAGATATCACATCTGCGGTCGGGAAAAGAGACTACGCTATGATGGTTTTGGCAGTGCAAAGCGGCTTGCGGTCTTGCGACATCATACGGCTCACATTTGACTGCATCAATTGGAGAACGAGGGAAATTCGTGTTGTTCAGCACAAAACAGGACAACCAATCGTAATTCCTCTTGAACCGGAAACAGGCAACGCTATAGCAGATTACTTGTTAAACGGGCGCCCCAAGAGTTCACTACCGCAAATTTTCCTCTGTCACGTCGGCGCTGTCCGTGCTTTGAAAAGTCGAACCGGAAGTGCAATTGTCTCCAAATACATGAAGGGCGCAGGAATTCATTCCGGGTATCGCGGATTTCACAGTTTCCGGCGCACCTTCGCTACAAATCTGCTCCAGAACGAAGTGCCAATTGAGTTGATCCAACAGATGCTGGGCCAAACTCATATTGATTCAGCAAAGCCGTACCTGTCCATTGACGAACAGGGACTGAAGCGATGTGCATTGCCCCTGCTCTCTCATGGAAAGGAGGTAGGGAACTAAAATGATGTACACCTTTAAGAGTTGTTTTGCATCTCAGATCGAGGATTTCATTGCTCAGAAAAACGCTCTGGGGTTTGGTTATCTGGAGTCCTCCCGTCTCCTGCGAGACTTTGACCGCTTTTGCCTGACGCATTTCCCGGAAGAAAATACACTGACCAAGGAGCTTTGCTTAGCTTGGGCCACGAAAAAGGATACCGAAGGCAACAATACCTTCCGCAACCGTATGATGCCGGTGCGTGAGTTTGCCAGATACTTAAACCGCAACGGCGAAGCTGCTTACATTCTGCCGCCAGATATTGCCCGAAAAGATGCGCCGTATGCGCCGTACATCTACACCGAGGCAGAAATTCAGGCTATTTGGAATGTTCTTGACGCCTTAAAACCGCGTAGGGGCTTTCCTGTACGGCATTTTGTGATTCCTGCCATGGTGAAACTGCTGTATTGCTGCGGCTTGCGTCCGGCAGAGGTCAGGCGGTTGCGCGTTAGAGACGTAGATCTGGACAAAGGGCGGCTGAATATTATGGAGAGCAAGCAGCACAGAAGCCGTATAGTCATGATGGCAGATGATGTGGTGGAAATGCTCTCGAATTGTAATGCTGTTGTCTCCGCTGTTATGTCGGGTCGTGAGCCCTTCTTTCCCAACACTGAGGGCGGCTATTATGGGAAACGCGGATTGGAAAAGATCTTTCGTCAGACTTTGAGGAAAGCCGATATTGACAGAACTGGGCGTCGTTCCCCACGCCTTTATGATTTTCGCCACACTTTTGCCACCCACAGGCTGTACCACTGGATGAACGAGGGCAAAGATCTGAACGTTATGATTCCCTATCTGAGTGCGTACATGGGCCATGCGCAACTCTCGGACACCTATTACTACATTCATTTAGTTCCTGGCTTGTTGGAGGAAATGTCCGGGTTCACGTTTTCTTCTGCCGAGGCATTCTTGCCGGAGGTAGGAAACGATGAGTGATTTCTTTGATGCAATCCGGCGTTTTCTGCTGGACTATCTGCCCAAGCAGCGCTGCCTTAGTAAAAATACGATTCTCTCCTACAGACAGACACTCAATATTTTCGTGGCTTATATGAGGGATGAGATAGGGATTGGAGCTGCTGAGCTGACCTTCTCTCGTGTTGACCGGGACGTCATTCTTAACTTCCTAACCTGGCTGGAAAAGGCGCGGGGATGTAGTGTCTCTACCCGCAACCAGCGTTTAATGGCATTGCGGTCTTTCCTGGACTTCGCTGGACAAATCGATTGTACGCAGACGTCATTGTATCTTTCTGCCTGCAATATTCCCTCCAAGGAGGCTCACGGGCGAATCGTTGAATTCCTGACCGAACCGGCGTTGACCGCGCTGCTTCAACAGCCCAATCCTTCCAGGCAGAAAGACCAGCGGAATCTTGTATTCATGATCCTCATGTATGATACCGCTGCCCGATGCAGTGAGCTTCTCGATATGAAGGTCTGTGACCTGCGTCTTGACGCAAAACATCCAATTGCGTACTTGCATGGTAAGGGACGAAAAACCCGTACAGTGCCGTTGCTGAACAGAACAGTCCAACACTGCAAACAGTATCTGAACAAATTCCATCCCAACAAGGATGACTACAGTGAGGCACCGTTGTTCTATACCGTGATCCATGGGAGGCAGCAAAAGATGTCTCCTGATACGGTAGCAGCATTCTTTGCGAAGTATGGGAGCATGGCAAAGGCGGTTTGTCAGGAAGTTCCTGAACATATCCATCCGCACATGATGCGGCACACACGGGCGATGCACTTATACCAATCCGGGATGCCCATGGTACTTCTTTCCCAATATCTTGGCCATGCACAGGTTGAGACAACAATGATCTATGCTTATGCGGATACCGAGATGAAACGTGCCGCAATTCAGAAAGCTGATGCTGTCCGCGGAACCAAGCCCGTACCGGATGAGATTTGGGCTGATAACGAGGAAATGATTTTGAAGTTATCTGGTCTGCTCTAATCCTATTGTTCTATATATGCCGATTATGTTATTCCGAAGTTTTTGCTGGTAACGCCTTGTACTACAGGGTTTGCAGCGATTACTTCGGAATAACTATTTTCTCGGCATAATCCTGACACGGGAATCCTCCTGCCCACAGGTCTGCTCTGGGGAGATCAGCGGGGGCGACTTTTGTGATGTCGGCTGCATACCATTCATCCTCCTTTACATCGTGAATGGCTCTGTAACTGCGGTCGGCATACTTATCAATCTCACAATGCCCCACACAGCTCATCCCGCATAGCTCAAAGCCCTTGCGGAAGCCGCCGATGCCTGCGAAGAAATCCAGAAATGTCATCTGCTCCATCGGCAGCCTCACAGTTCTGCCGTCATATCCTCGTCAAGCTCATCTTGCTCGATTTCATTCATGTGGTTGGTTTCTTCCTGTTCGTCCTCAAGCTCCATCAGCTTCACAAAGACGGCGTTAACAACGCACGGATCAATCTCCGTGACATATCGGGTGGTCGGGTCTACCTGATGTGCCTCCCTCGGCTCTCTTGTGTCGGGGAAGTCCGTTTTGCCCGCTCGGTCAAGCACGGCCTGATCGAACCGTGCGTCCCAATCGGAAAACTGGATGGTACGGGACAGCACATACATCGCCCGTTCTGTTCCATAACAGCGCACCAATTCTTCGATAAAGGCGTCCAGTTCACGAGTATTGAAGGCAGTCATGGCCTTATCCTGAATGAAGTTGCGGCAGGACATATTGATGTTGTAGCTGTCACACCAGAGAGCCGCTTCATCCTTTCGGGCGGCTTCCTCCAGCGAGGGATAGTAGACCGGAATGGTTGCGTACATTACTCAAGCCCCCATTCATCCCCGTAACGATACGGGTAGATTTTCTGTCCGCGTAAAAAGCGAATCAGGTTTTGCACCTGATCTACCACGGACAAGTTGCTCTGGTCTTTGGTCGTCATCATCACAGAGCCAAAGATACCGGCCAGGGCCAGGATAACGGTGGTTGTCACATTTCCGGTAAAGAGCCAGGCCAGCGCCGCTATGCCGCCCATCACCAGGGACCCCACAATGGATTGAAAAAGCTGCTTTTTCCCAAAGCCGGTAAACAGTTCAGCCTCCGGCTTCACGCCCAGAGGGATGTAGAGTTTCAAATCTTCGTCCATTTGCACCTCCTGTCAGGAATAGTAGTACAGAATCAGGTCTTTGATCTGCCAGATGGATTCTGCGATGATGTAGAAGATCACCGTGTTGCGGGCGCGCTTTTTATACTGCGCTGCCTGTTCTTCGGCTGCGGTCAAACGCACCAGGCAGTAGATGAAACGGGCGACCGCACCAACGCGCACAAGCAGGATGATGGCATTTGAAATATCGTCCATTGTCACCATCGGCCATCACCTCACTTTCCCATGCCTTTGACCATCTGCACCAGCCGTACAGAATGGTATGCGTTGTTGACAATGGCGCCGCCGCCACCGCCACCGGTCGTAATGAGGAAGTCCTGAAGGAACTTCGGTGTCCGCACCGCAAGAATCATACAGGCCACGCCCCAGAAAATGTGCATATTCATCATCAGGCCAACCCCCAATTTCGCAAGAGAAACCTGAATCACCACAGAGAGCGCAGACTGGAAGAACTTGCTCATGTAGGGCTTGAACACACCTTTGTCATTGTCAATCAGACCAACGCAGGCCAACGGAATACCCACTCGCAAAATCAGGATTTCAAGCCCGCGCATCAGGAATTGGAAATACAGGATGAAATAGACGATGACAAATACCAAGCCAAAGATGGCTGTCACAAGCCCCATTGATGAAATGCCGGATACCCAGCCCGCCCAATCGTAAGCGGTGGCAAGGCCGATGGCCTCCAACATTTTATTGCTCATTTCCTCTACAATCGTGGCAAGCCAGTCATACATGGTGGGAAAACAGATTGCCACGGCCATTGCCTTGAAGAAGTTTGTGAGAATGGCAATAGGCTCCTCGTCGGCATCCCCGTCTGACCACAGCACATAGGTTTCAAAGCCTTTTTTCAGGAACTTCAGCACAATCAGGGACACACCAAAGCCGAACACAATGTCGAACAGGGACTGAAATAGATCGACCCCAGCCAAAGTGGACATATACTGCTCTGCATACAGGGTAAGGGGGATAATCCCTTCCATCAGCCCATCAATATAGGCGATTGCTCCATTCAGCAGGGCCACGATCAGCAGCACTAAGATATATTCCAATCAGCAACCACCTCCTTTCTGGGGGCGGCACTCGGCCGCACCCAATAGGGATTGGAATATGGTGGGCAATCAGGACACGGCGGCGGCTTCGTTCTGCACGGCAGCCTCATACGCTTCCAGTACGGCAGCGGAGAGTTTCGCCCGCAGCTCCTTCGTCATGGGGAAGCAATGCTCCACCCACTCGCCCTTGACATTCCGGCGGCTGGGCAGGGACACGAACAGCCCCTTTTCGCCCTCGACAACCCGCACATTCTTCACCAGAAAGCAGTCATCCAGGATCACGCTGCACACCGCCCGCAGCTTGTCGGGACCGGTAAAAGTCTTTTTGATTTCCGCTTTGAACTCCATTGAAAAACCTCCTGTTAAAAATTAGGGCGGGGCCGGTGGCCCCGCCGCTGCTTGTTCCGATCAGCCGCCGTAGTTGAAC